>JAEEGF011045715.1_pt1 | contig 14444 bp, 10 predicted proteins | sample 9134171 | NCBI WGS metagenome assembly JAEEGF01 (sample SAMN16246542, study PRJNA631951) | gut metagenome | biome: gut microbiome; feature: rumen; material: AP-attached | host: Bos | place: Iran: Karaj | collected 2018-10
GAAAATGCAATTCACAGAAAGTTCACAAGTCAACCATCTCCTCAATCCTTTCCCACCATTTTGGGATATAGTCAACGAAAGGAGTCGTGACAGTCAGATCATGTCCATTGCACAAAGGAACAATCACAGTGATCCAATCTTCTTTCATCTCGCAAAGCCCTAGATGACGCGACTGGATATAGGACTCGAGGCATCGCATCCCCATCAATTTCGCACGCAGCTTATTCATCTCCTTCCTTTTCTGTATCTTCGGGATTTCGTGTCCGATGATCCTTATCTCCCGATTCCATTTAGGAAAGAATTCGGGCACATGGTCAATGAAGTCGATCAAATCTTTCTCCGACCATTGTCTGAAGCTGATTCTAAAATGGAAAGCCGGAACCTCAATAAATGGATTTGGGCACAGACGCCTGCTACAGTAACAATTGATAGTATATCTATCCACCCAGTCATTGGGAAATATAAAACGAATGGTTTGCACATAAAAATGGCCGAAGAGGTCTTCGCCTTGTATTGGCAGGTACACGCCCTTCTCCTCAGAAAGGACATAGAAATTAAGCCCATCATCCGTCAACTTGCGAATCAGAAGATAGGTCATGATGGTCTTGTTCGTACCGATTCTTCCAATCTGTGGAAACCTCTCCCGCAGTTCCTTTTTCCGGTGCTTATAATAAGTATTCCAGATCATCCCCTCGTCCATCCGAGTGCGTTTCAACCATTGTAACAGATTTCTTGACATATATTCCGAATTAAAAGAAGGAGCAGAAAGGAATAAGTTTCGGAAGTGAATACCAAACGATACCTGCCTTACGAAGCATTTATGTTGTATAAGTTTCATAACTTATTGTCGATTTATCCCACCGATTCTTGCCCAGAGCCTCCTATCGCCAACTCTTTCCGGCATCCTAGATGTTCCCAAACAATTCCTTTCCACACCTTCAAATTTGACATCTATTCCTATGTGTCGAAATGCCGAAAATGTAAACAATTATAGTTCGACTTCCTCAATGATTTCATGCGTTAGCAATAAGACTAAATTATGTGCCCAGATGGCATCTTAGTACACTGTCGATCGTCTCGATTAAGGAGAAGAAGAGGGCGTGTAAAAGTCTTGTATGGACTTTTGACACGCCCTCCTGCATTTCTCATTCGTCAATAAACCAATGAAAAACGTCAAATGGTTTTATCAAGGTCAGCGAATAATGAACTTACTATTGTTAATTATATACATTTTACCTTTCTCAATACGATTTACACGACGTCCATAGAGATCAAAGACTGTGTTACTCTGCGACTCGTCATTTCGGACAGTGTCAATAGTAGCGGCCACCTCGTCGGCAATGGCCTTGCCCTGTTCGGAATCTGCGCGGTAGGCCACAGTTCCAGCAGCGGATGTATATTGGGCTCCTGCCATAAAATCATAAGCCATAACACCATAGACCGCCGTCAGCGATTCAGAAGTGCTGAATGTAAAGTACAATGGGGCCATCATTGAAGCATCTGACAACAGATAGAATGTGACAGGGTCCATATAATAGAAGGCCTCATTATTGTAGAGAGTATCTTTCTTTGTGACAAAATTGGCCGAGATGACATTGGCTGCCGCATCCCTGCTGCCCTCAATGCTGGTCATCGTAAGGGTCTGCGCTTCGGCATCGTAGGTCATGGTGAACTTCAAATAGGCTGGACGCTCAACGCTCTCGTAGGTCTCGGAATCTATGACTTCGGGATAGATGGCAGGAATGATCCAGTCTCCGGCCAAGTCGGACAATGCGACACTCTCCCAAGGCTCCTCAACGGTACCTGCACGACGCACTGCGGTTCCGACAGCAGCAGTATAGGTCGTAAAACTCAAGTAGTCGGTGGTCGAAAACTCTGTAACGACAGTGGCCTTGTCGGCCCAATCGAACTTGTACTCAAGGTAGGAGTTATTCATCAATGAATATCCGATCATATCAAAAATATAGTCAACCGAGAAGACTTGTGTAGCGGCATCGTAAGTGACAATGGTCTCGGTATCGAATTCTTTGCCCTCATAACCGAACTTGGTGCAGGTGAGTTTCTCCCCGGTCTCGTCAGCAACCAGCGTAAAAGCCAGATTGACAGAGTTCCCCTCAGCATCGACTACCGGGAAATAGAAACTGCCAGCATAAGGCGTAAGATCCACGGTTTCGGGCTGGGCATCGGGATCTGGATCTTCGGTAGTGCCTTCACGATAAAGTTTGAAACCCTTGATCGTCTGGTAGATATCATAGGATGTCCAGTCTTTGTTGATATTTGCATACATGTTAACACCATCTAGTGAAAGCAGCTTGTCGGTCGATTCCACCAGGAAGTGCATATGTCCCCACTCTTCGTAATTGCCCATATAGTAGTAATAACCACCATCGGACTCGTTCGTCATCACTGCTTGGCAGATGGTGAGTGAATCGCCCGAGAGGAAGCAGGGACGAAATGCATCATAAGTATTGCCACCAAAGGTAAGGCTGGTCAGATAGAGGCCTGTCTTTGCCTCCTCGCCCTCCTCAGGTTCCTCCAACTGTCCGTAGGTGAGCGTAAGGTTGATGTAGCTTGTTTCATCCACTGTTCCGGCAGCATTGGTATGATGTGCCTTGATGAAATAGTTGCCGGCAAAGTCTGCCAGTTCGTAGGCCGACGATGCTGTAGGCACAACGAGCAGAGCCAGAAGACTCAAAGAGAAGACGTAGAAACTTTTCATAACATTCATAATAATTATTTGTTTGCAAATAGTTTTACAGATTTTTATTAAACATTTTTATTTGCGAATTCAATGTCACCTTCAGATGATGGGTTCCGTGAAACATGCGTCCCTTAGTGACCTGAAGTTTCTCCCTTCATTCTCTTTTCGATATTCATCAGACTGAGTGAACTGAAGTAAATGGTCGAAGGATCCACTGTTTGATAACATTGGCGCATGAAGGACGAAGCTCGCTTAAGTATCGCGGGATCATCACTCTTAATTTGTTGGTCAAACTGCATCAGCAGATACTGCTGTTGTGCTTCGTCGAGTTTTTTGAAGTTCTTCTCACAGGCAGCAATGTATTTAGAAGCATCTCCTGAAACCTGGGCGTCGAGAATAGCATAGGTTCCTGCCAGTTTCCCTTCGGGATCGACATTGTACTTGGCGACATAATTCTTCATGCTTTCGATGTTCTCGGCATTTACAGGATATTGACCTGACAAATAGAAGAGCACAAGATTCGAATTGAAGTAGCCGAGTTGTTGCGAAATGTAGGATTTCCCGTTTGGACCAAAGCTGTCGATGTGGTCTGCAGCAAAAATCAACTTTGGGTCATTGGTATTCTGTATATATTGCAGCGAATAGCAGAAGATATTTTCTTCGGCCAGGCGCTGCTCGTCGGTTTGCAGCGAGTTCCAGTAGTCATCGACCATCTTCTGAGCTTCATCGACCAGTTGCTGACGCATATTCATTTGACGTGTCTTGTTGGCTTCATCAAGTTTGTAGGTGGCGTAGGCCGAAATGAGCTGGGCATCACGCTCTCCCTGACTATAGCGCCTCGACATGTTTTCGGCCGAAAGATCCGGGGTAATGGCCATACGGATTTGTTCCACGAAAGCCTGCGGATCGCTGTTGCCTCCCGCATGGTTGTAAATCACCTTGTTGTCCTGGGCTGGGTCAACAATGACGAAAGTAGGATAGGCCTCCACTCCGTACCGCTGCGTGTAGTTCTTGCCCTCGGCAGGATTCTCGGCATCGAGTTTCAGGCTGACGAACCTCTCATTGAAGAAGTCTCCCACCTCCTTCTGGGGGAAAACATTCTTGGCCATCGCCTTGCAAGGGCCGCACCACTGGGTGTAGAAGTCAATGAAGAGCAGTTTGCCTTCAGCCTTGGCTGCTGCCAGTCCCTCGTCATGAGTAAGTTTGCGGAATTCGGTTTGTGCATCGGTCGTGCCCATCCATAGGGCAAAGAGGACCAACGCCGATAAAAGACGTTTCATAGACAATTATTTTATTATAGTTATTGATATACGTTTGGGGAATCGCTTGCAAATGAACGTTTGTACCATGGGATTAGTCCCAGCATGGCGACAAGGCATTGTTGAATCCGGCATCATTCGAGTCATAATCCTGCGACACAAAGCGCACAGCCTTGATCTTGCCCGTTCCGCTATAGGTGGCCACAGGTTCTCCGTCGGGCACTCCTCCTTTCATATTATACATATAGAGGCGATAGTTGTTGCCTTGTTGGGTACCCACCATCAGATAGTCGTAGTTGTTCTGTTCGATGAAGTAGGAACTCCAGTACTGATTGGTCACCATCGTGATGGTTTCTCCGCTGCTGATGCCAGCGAGCGGCATCAAGACCTCGGCCAGGGTCTCACTATTGAGATTGATGCCATATAGTTTGTTGCCATCCACACAATAGATGTAGTTCCCCTGCAGTCCGCAAGTGGCATAGGCCGTGCTTCGGGCGGCATGGCTATTTTCGCCGAGCGCCTTGCATTCTGTGTAGTACAGCCCATTCGCAAAGTCTCCGGCAGTGAGGTACAGGTAGCGCGTCCCTGTAGCATTGTCTCTGAGGATGAAGTGTCCGACACCCGACCCGATGCACAGTCCACAGTTCAGGCATTCATAGGTCATCAAGTTCTGTGTCTGTTCCGTACCTCCTAGATTGATGTCTGCCAGAGGCTGCACGAAGAGATTATAGTTGGTGCAATACAACGAATGGGAATCCTCGTCCCAGAAGGCGAGGCATCCGTAGCTGTTCAAGTCGATGAAGACAAATCCCGAGGCACCCGTCTCGGCCATAGGATAGCCATAGCGGCCGCTGCTCTTGGTGCTCGACCATCCTGCGCCTGTCGAAGTATGATAGATGCCGTGGTTGGTCAACAGCACGCCGTAGCCCATATTGGTCTGCACGACTGTGTAAGGCTTTTCGTCCGCCTCCATGGCTTCGTACTTGATGTTCCTGCGTGAGAAAGTCTCCAGCAGGTCAGTGGTACGATACATGCCGATGGTGCCCTCTTGTGTAGTCACCACAAGCTGGTGCGTGGTCTCCATCTCGTCGTTGTCAGGATTGATGTAGTAGCCGGCATAGAGCACATTCAGTTTGAGTGGCGTTCCCTGCAGTGAGGAGCCTTGGGTCTGAGCCAGCACGTTGGAAAGAAGTTCTCCCGAGGTGTTGACAAGGTCGAGGTCCGTATTTCCTTCAGCTGTCTCCTTGAGGATATAGAATCCCTGCGAGAAAGCTGTGACAATGCTTAGCGAGGCAGTCCTGACGACGCTGTATCCGTTGTCTGCGCTTACCTCCAGTCGCAGTTGGTATGTGCCGGGGGCAGTGTTCACCTCATAGTTCAGGTGCTTGTCTTCACCGATTAGGACAGGTCTGATGGTGTCTCCGTTGATGTCCATCGAACCGGTATTCCCGTCGAGCAGCATCCACCTATAGTGGAGCTCGCTTTCGCTATAGCCCGACTGCACTTCGGGGCTGATTTCGAGCACTTCGCCAACATAGGCAGTTGCAGTATACCTTTCCTCGATACCGTTCACGGTGATGTCGCTGATCAGTTCTGGAGCATTCTCCACCGAGTCATCGACACACGAGGTCAGGACGAGCGGCAGTGACAATGCTGCCAGGACAATCCATGAGGATAGGGTCTGTTGATTAGCCTTCATAGTCTGATTCAATTGTTACAATGGTACCATCTGCCTCCGTCAGTACTCCCTGACCGCTGGCAGCACGCTCTGCATTGATTTCGGCCAGTCTTCGTGCCATCTTTTCGGCCAGATAGTTGATGTATCCGGTATCACCTTCCATCAGGGTGTTGATATAGTCATTATCCCACTTCTCACCGGTTTCGTCGATGAGGAATTGGTGCTTGACAGGACCATATTTGCCGAAATAGTAGTGGCAATAGGTCTGATACCAGGCCGAAGGCTCACTGAGCATATTCGTGATGTAGATTCTGCGGGTCTGGAATGCCTCATAGCCGTTCTCGAACCATTCGTTGGCCCGTATCCTCAGTGTCAGCAGATATTCCTGTTCGTCGAGCGAGGCATCCTTGAGCAGCACAATGGGCACCGACGCCATGGCTGTGCCTGCAGGGACGACGTAATAGGATGACAATTGTTCCAGTGCCATATAATGCTTCCCGGCCACCGCCTTGGGCAGCAAGGCGTCCTCATTGTCTATCTGTTCGAGACTGATGGCACGTGGCTCGTCATAGACGAATCCCATCGTCTGCATCGGCAGCCACAACGTGTCGCTCTCGAGGTGCTTCCCTCCATAGACAAACGAATAGTGGGTATCGGTAAGCGATCTCTCCAGAGAAGACGTTCCGCTGACTCCCGAGTAGTAGAAATTCAGGCGGCAGGTGTCCTCGTGATATACTTCGAGGTCCTTCTCGCAGGATGCCAATGCCGTAGCCAGCAACATGCCTGCCAATATCTTGCTTCGATTCTTCATACTTGCTTCGAAAATGTGTCACTCATACTCGGTCGATGGCAATGGGACGATGTAGTCATCCTCTGTCATTCGATTTGCATTATTCATCATAATCTCTGTACCGCGACGCTTGTATTGGAAGAACATCTGTCCTTCGCCGATGAACTCTCGACGATACTCGTTGAGCACCTCAGCCCTGATCAGGTCCATGTTCTGGTAGGTGCGAGGCAACAGCACGTCACAGCCTGCTTCGTAGGTGGCATAGTACCCGTTGGCCTCTTCGGCGGTAGCCGAGGTCTCGATGGCAATCAGGTAGATCTCCGAGAGACGCAACATCGGGATGATCTGCGCACGTGTCATGGCGTAGCGCATCACGTTGTCGTCTGTATCGTCATACCAGTATTTCTTGAGGGCTGCGTGTGCATTGCCCGACTGGTCACGTACGGTGCGGTTCCAAATCTTGTTGTATCGGTTGTGCGAACCCGTCGTCGTCTGCACCGACGCATAGAGCACCGTGAGCATCTGATTGGTCAGATAGTAGTGGTTGACTCTCAGTTGTGTACTGTTGCCACCCACCAGGTAGGCATTGGCCGAAGTCAGCAGATCGTACTTCGACAGATAGAAGAAGCATTCGCCAGGACAGCCGAAGAATCCTGCAGCCAAGTCGGCCGAACCGCTGAGTGTCCTTACCGCAGTTCCATCCGGATTGGTGGCATTGATGATCTCAATGGCAAGGGCATGCGCCTCGTCCTTGCGGTTCACATAGAGCAGGAAGCGGCATTTCAGGGCAAGCACGGCATAGTAGTTCATGCGCGACTGCCGATAGTACCAGTAGTTGTCATCCAGCAGGTCTCCGCTACCTGCGCTGCTGCCCTGGATGTAGTTCAACGCGTCGAAGCCGTATTGGCAGACCGGGTCGTTGTCCTTCAGAAGCAGCAATGCGCTGTCGATATCGGCCTCTATGAGGTTGCAGAACTCCTCGTAGTCGTAATATCTGGCCACATCACCCACGCCCGTCACTTTCGAGTAAGGCAGTCTCACCGTCTTGCTTCCGCCCAGGGTCTCGGCAGCGCCAGCAGGCAACTGCCCGAAGAGGCGCAGCACGTCCAGGTGACAATAGGCACGTATGCCATAGGCCTCGCCACCGATACACTGGCGATAGGCAGTGCTTGTGATTACGCGTTCCCCTTCCTCTCGGTAATGCTTGATGATTACATTGGCCTGGGCAATGGTGTTATAAAAGTTGCTGTAGATGTCCTCCATCACGTCTAGTGCCTTGTCCTGCGTCCAAAGGTGATGATGCAATTGCCAGGCCTCGGGATTCTGGTTCTCATGCCCTGCCGAGATATACCATTGGGCAGCCATCCCCTCCAGGTCGGTCATCGTCATACGCTGGCCATAGATGCTCTCGCTGGTCATCTGCATATAACAGCCCGTGAGGGCATCACGGAAGCCCTTGTAGGTGGTGAACTGGTCTTCCTCCTTCTCGGTGTTCTCTCCCTGCACGTCCAACCAGTCATCACATCCTGTGCACAGGATCATCGTAGCGAATGCGATTGCCGTGAGGAGTATTGTCTTTGACAAAATATCCTGTTTCATACCATGTTCCATTTTAGAAGAGCAATTTGACCGAACCCTGCAGATTGCGGGCGTATGGATAACTCGTACCACGTTCCATGCGTATCGAGCCCCAGTGGGCCAGATCATTGGTTGTGATACCGAAGATGATGGTCTGCAGTCGGCAGTGCTTCTGGAGCCAGTCGTTGTGCAGTTTGTACTGGAGTGTAACGCTCGAGAGCTCCAGCACGTTGTTGTCCATCACATAGCGCGATGTGGCGCGAGTGGTCTCGTTCGAAAGTGCCTTGAAGAAGACCACGTCGCCTTCCTTGTACCATCGGCTCGTCAATACGCGTTCATCCACGTTCCGCGTTGTCAGGGCATTCTTGGAGACCTCCACGCGGTCGCGTAATGTAGAGTTGTAGCTCTTGCCGCCCCAATAATAGTAGAAGGCCACATTGAGCTGCCAGTCTCGCCATTGCACCAGGGCCGAGGCATTGCCGCGATAGAGGGGGTCTGCCGAACCCATGCACACCTTGTCGGCGGCATTCCAGGTGTCGCTGATGTTGCCATTGCGGTCCAGATAGATTTCCCGACCGGTCGATGGGTCAATGCCAAGACTGCGGACCGCATAGATGGCGTTTTGGGGATTACCCTCGTAGAAGAGGTTCTGGATGTCGAGCGACGAACCGTCATTGGCCTCGGCCTGCTGCAGATAGGCATCGTTCTGAGCCTTGATGGCCTCGCTCAATTTCGTGATCTCATTCTTGTTATAGACCAACTGGGCCGTAAGCATCACGTTCAGCCTTTGCGATTGGTTGCGCACCACATAGCCCTGCAGCATGGCTTCATAGCCATGGTTCTTCACCTCGCCTACATTGGCCATATAGCTAGCAAAGCCCATCGAGAGGGGCAGATTCATCGACGAGAGCAGGTTGGAGGTGCGCTTGGTGTACCAGTCCAGCGAACCCTTGATGCGATTGCGCCAGAGGCTGAATTCCAAGCCCACGTTCGTCTCCTTTGTCTTCTGCCATGTCAGATTAGGGTTGCCCCATCCAGTAAGCTGTGCGCCGAGCCACGACATGTATCGATTGTCGGTCACGTACCGATAGGTGGTATAGGCATCCGTAGTCGATGCGCCCGTAGCAGCACCCGTTTCGCCATATGAGGCCTTGAGTCGGAGCGTCGAGATGACGCGATGATTCTTGAGCCACTTCTCCTGGTGCAGGTTCCAGCCCGTGCCTACGCTCCAGAACGGGGCATACTTCTTGTTGGCGCCATAGGCCGAAGAGCCATCCACACGATACGAGAGGTCGAGGTAGTAGCGGTTGTCGTAGGTATAGTTGATGTTGCCTGTCAGGCCGAACTGGTGCGTCTTGAAGTTCGAGCCCGAGGGCATCTCGTTCTCGGCATACTGTCGTGCATTGGCAATGTTGGCCATGTCGTCGTTGGTGAAACCCTCGAGAGCCACATTGAAGGCATCCGTCTGGTTTGTGATCAGGCTCCAGTCAATGCCCGCATAGAGCGAATGCTTGTCGGCCAGAAGCTTGTTGTAGTAGAGGGTCACTTCTGCATTGAGGTCAATGCTCGTCGAGTTGCCGTAGCGGTAGAGGCCACGGCGCAGGATGCCCTCGTCGGTCGAATATTCGTCCACATTATCGACCGTGAAGTAGCTGTGCTCTGCAGGCAGGAAGTAGTCCGAGGTATGCTCGTTGCGCGAGATGCCGAACTGAGCGCGCATGTTGAGTTCCTTGAGGATATTCCATTCGATGGCGAACTGGTCGCTCACCTCCTGATATCCGGTCTTGTCGAAGCTGTTGAGCGAAGCATCGTAGAGTGGATTCTGTGGCTTGCTGTAGTTCTTGATGAAGGCGGGGAAGAAGCGCACCAGATGTCCCTCATGGTCGTAGGGTGCATTGTAGGGCTGCTGGTTCACATAGTTCGAATAGTCGCCGTAGTTCGACTCCTTCGAGCGATTGTATCCCACCGAGGTGTAGTTGCGGAAGAGCACCTTGCCGAGCTGGTACATCAGCGTGATGGTGCCGTTGAAGGTCTTGCGTGTCGAGCCCTTCATTGCGCCCTCCACGTCCTTGTAGCTGAGCGAAGTGGCCCAGCGGAACTCCTTCGAGCCACCTTCGAGGCGCAGCTTGTACGACTGGCCCACACCATTGCGCAGGGGCACACTCAGCCAGTCGGTGTCTGTCCCGCTCAGCACGTCACGCAGTCGATTGTTGTAGGCCTCACGGTAGAGGAGTTCGTTGCCCGACATCGTGGCAGGATAGTCATAGAGCCCTGCACGACGTTCCACCTCCAGCTTCTCGGCCGCATTGAGCAGGTGGTACGACGACAGGTCTGGTATCTCGATCGTTGTGCCAGCCTCAAGGTTGATCTTCAGCTTGCCTGCCTCGGGTTTCTTGGTGGTCACCACGATGACGCCATTGGCGCCACGGCTTCCGTAGATGGCTGTAGCCGAAGCGTCCTTCAGGATATTGATGCTTTGGATCTCCTCGTCATTGTAGTCCATCAGTTTGGTCAATGAGATTTCGAAACCATCGAGGATGATGAGCGGAGAGTTCGGATTGTTCTTGTTGCCCTCGTTATATTCCTCCACCGAGGTAGGCAGCGACGAGTTGCCACGGATGTTGAGTTGCGGCAGACGATTCGGGTTCGAACCGGCCAGGTTGTCCACACCGAAGCTGATCGAGGCATCGATGTTCTTGAGCGTCTGCAGTAGGTTCTGGCCCGCATAGAGTTCTATCTGGTCCGACGAGATGGTGGATACCGATCCCGTATAACTCTCCTTCGCCTTCTGGAAGATACCCGTCACCACAACGTCCTCAAGCGTATTCTTGGCATCATAGTTGAGCAGTATCTCCACATCGTTGAAGCCCGTGTACTTCATCTCTTGGGTTTCGAAACCAAGGTAACTGATCGAGAGGGTTTGGCCACGCACGATCTGTATTTCGAAGTCGCCGTTCTCATCAGCCACCGATCCCCTGCGCGTCTCGCGCACATAGACCGTCGCTCCGGCCAGGGGTTCACGCTGATGATCCATTACGCGCCCCCTTAGGGTAATGGGCTTGCGATGGTCGGGCTTACGCAGGATGATGCTCTTGTCCACCACCTCGTACTCCAGGCCGAAGTGTTCGGTGAAGATCATATTCAACAAGGCATCCAGACTGACATCCTCGACCTTCAGACTCATCAAAGGCTGGCCGAGGGTAACTTGCTTCTGATAGACGAACTCATAGTGGGTCTTGTCGCGCAGATCCCGGATGATTTGCTCGATGCTCTGCGAATTGTAGTTGACACTGTAATTCTGACCCGATGCCACAAAGGCACTGGCCCACAATACCAGTATCAGGCCGAAGGCCCGGAAACGGTGTTTTAGCTTATTCATTATTGTGCTTTAGTGTGCTGATGACTACCTTTGTTCCACTCACGTCAAACTTGAGGCCTCCAGATTTCTCCAATATCGAAAGCACGGTATTGAAGTCCGCATATCTTGGCACCGAGCCCATGAAGAGCATATCCGCAGCCTTGGTATCCACAAACTCGAACTCGAAATTGTACCAGCGTGCCAGGTCGCGCATGATCTGCTCAAGGTTCTGGTTCTCGAAGACGAATCTTCCCGTACGCCACGAAGTGACCACATCCGTCTGTACAGGTCTGACAGTGGCTTCGAGGGTTTCCCTGTTGAGCTGTACCTGTCGTCCGGGAGTGAGCAGGATACTGTTCTGCAGATTGTCCATGCGGGCCAGTTCGATACTTCCCTCCACTAGGGTCGTCTCGATGGTGTATTCCTCAGGATAACTGCGCACATTGAATTCCGTGCCATAGACGCGCACCACTTGCTCGTCCGTCTCCACATAGAACGGCTTCGAATCGTTTTTAGCTACCTTGAAATAAGCCTCGCCATTGACCTTCACGCGTCGCTCCTCCACACCGAATTCATCAGGATAGACCAGTTGCGACTCCGAATTGAGCCAGACGATGGTACTGTCCTCAAGGGTAATCTGGAACTCAGCCCCTCGTGGGATATCCAGGTAGTTCAGACGCTCGCTCCGAGCTTCCTGCTTCCGCTTGACCGATGCATCAGCCATCGGCTCGCTCCCACGATGCTCCTCTTGCATCTCCTCGGCAGCTGCATTCGCATGCAGCTCGATCTGCTCTCCGTTCGAATTGGTCAGATAGGCCAGGGTCTCTCCTGGATGTAACGCGCTGCTCGACTCGGCCACCACTTCTTCACTCACATTATTATATATATAGTAGCCCGTTCCACCCAGCACTGCAATTAGCACGACGGCAGCCACTGCATTCAGCCATCGGCGAAGTGGAGAAGCTGCACGGCCTCTCTTCGTGATGGATTCTTCAGCAATACGGCGCTTCATATCATTCAGCGGACGCGTCACGTCAACTCTCTGCCGCCTCAGATACTCCTTGCGAAGATATTCCTTGTCGTGCAGGCGCTGATACAGTGCTTCATGTTCAGGCTTCGCCTTGCGCCACTCTTCCAGGCGCCGACGCTCCTCTTCGGTAAGCACTCCCAGGATACTCTTGTCGAGGAGTTCCGCAATAAGATTATTCAAATCACTCTGCATATTCTATCAATCTTTATTATCTATTACGCAAACTTACTGCTAAAAGGTCACAAATTTCGCAATTTTGTTTACAAAAGTTTTTTTATTTCGAAAAAAATATATAGTTTTGCAGCGCCAAGGACAAAAATTGCCCACATTCGAATATGGAAATTACCCTGTCGGCCTATCACTCCTTCATCCAAGGCCAGATGATGGTCTTCTATTATGAAGTCTATCCCGGACTGCTTTCCTATGCAGGCCGACACTTGGGCGTGGAGTATGGTTTCCTTGCCGAAGACTGTGTCCAGGATGTCATCTTTGCCGTCTATCTCAAGCGTCAGACGATTTCTTCCCCTCAGCATCTGCGTTCAATGCTTTATGCCTCGCTGCACAATCGCATCATCTCTCTCCTGCGCCACGAAGAGGCACGCCTCAATTATGCCGACCAGACGCTCAATGTCTCTACCGAAGCAAGCGACGACCTCCAGCTTGACCTCATCGAACAGGAGACACTCGCCAATCTCTTTCATGCCATAGATGCCCTTCCCGAAGAACTGCGTCAGATCTTCGAGCTCAATTTTGAGCAAGGCCTCACAATCTCCGAAGTCGCACAGCGCCTCAATGTCAGCGAAAGCACCGTGAAGCGTCGCAAGCAACTGCTCATCGACAGCCTCCGTAAAGACCTGGTACGATGCTTGATGCTCCTATTCCTATAATTCTCCAATTCGTGACAAGAAAATCGGGATCTTTTGGCTATTCTGCCGCAGGCTTTTTTCACCTCCAAAAGTTGGAGGTCTTTTTCTCTTTTTGAAAGGTGCAGCACGGCAAGGCCGTGCGCTGAAAAGTGATGTATGTAGATGGGAATGCTCGCATTCACACCTGCATACAACGCTTATCAGCATACGGTGCTCCGCACCTACACCTTTCAAAAAGCTTTTTTTTCTCATATTATTATCATTAATGGTAATTAACGGCTCATTACACAATCATTAACGTTAAAAATTTACAGAGTTCGCAAATTCGCAAAAAAAATCCCCCATGCATCTTGACAATCTAAATATTTGGTCCTAATTTTGCACCAACAAAAATTTAATCCAAAAGTTTTAATCAAAAAGAACAGACTATGATTCCAGGAAATGCTAAAATCGTGAAGTGTCCTTATTGTGGGACAAAGAAAGACCTGTTTACAATGCTTTCGGGGAATACCTTCGGTGCCACCTATTGGTCCGATAACAGAAGGATTGCGCCAATGCTTCCTATGGTATCTCCAGTGCAGAAATGCCCCAGCTGCGGAAAATATTATGAGGAAGTAAAGAATAGGTGCGGAGAAGTTAACAGCCACTCATTCGCTCTTGGCGAACTGACCTTCCCTGAGTGGAAAGAAGCATACGCCCAGTTTCAGGCAGAAGGTGTGGATGACAAGACACTCAATAATCTTCGATTCTGGTTAATCCATTCCTACAACGACTATTTCCATAGAAGCAAGGAAGCCCCTCAACCTTCAGAAGAAGATTTTGAGTTCTTCTCGAAAACCGTTGTCGAATTTATCGATTCGTTCAATTGGAATTCCGGAGCAAATCTATTGATGAAGGCAGAGTTGTATCGTGAAGCGAACAAGATGCAAGAGTGCCGTCAAGTACTCGACTCCATACCGTTCGACCAATTGAATGAGGATCATAAGGGCATCTTCGAAGGCATCAGGCTCAGGATGGAAAAGAATGACCACGTGGTGTTCCAACTATACGTGTGAATCTTCCTTGACACCTTTGTTCCAGTACTTTTCAGCCATTTGCTCAAAGCATGGAAGACTGCGGAGCACGTCACGTTCGTCCATCCATCGAATGCTTTGGAAAATCACAGGAGTGATATCTACCGAACG
>JAEEGF010832846.1_pt1 | contig 14443 bp, 11 predicted proteins | sample 9134171 | NCBI WGS metagenome assembly JAEEGF01 (sample SAMN16246542, study PRJNA631951) | gut metagenome | biome: gut microbiome; feature: rumen; material: AP-attached | host: Bos | place: Iran: Karaj | collected 2018-10
TATCGACTCGTGCTTGCCTGTATAGATGATGTGCTCGTAGATCTCGTCGGCCAGCACGAACAGGTCTTCGTGGCTGAGGATCACCTCGGCCAATGCCTTCAGCTCTTCACGGCTGTAGACGCTGCCTGTGGGGTTGCTCGGCGAACAGAGGATGAGCATACGGGTCTTCGGGGTGATGGCTGCCTCCAGCTGGGCGGCGGTCATCTTGAAGTTCTGGTCGAAGCCGGCTTCCACAAATACGGGTTTGCCGCCAGCCAGCAGCACCATCTGGGGATAACTGACCCAATAGGGTGCGGGGATGATCACCTCCTCGCCATCGTCAACGAGCGCCATCACGGTGTTGCACACACTCTGCTTGGCACCGTTGGACACCAGAATCTCTTCCGGAGAGTAGTGCAGATGGTTCTCACGCTCCAGTTTCCGGGCGATAGCCTGGCGCAGGAAGGGGTAGCCGGGAACGGGCGAGTACTTCGAGTAGTTCTCGTCGATGGCCATCTTGGCCTCCTGCTTGATATGGTCGGGGGTGTTGAAATCAGGTTCGCCGACGCTCATGTTGATGACGTCGATACCCTGAGCTTTCATCTCAGAACTCTTCTGCGACATTGCCAGCGTGGCTGATGGAGCCAGACGCTGTAATCGATTGGATAGTTTTGCCATTGGTCTCTAAATTTGGATGCAAAAGTACAAGTTTTTGAGGAGTTAAAGGAGTGATGGGAGTTAAAAGGAGTTAAAGACGGTGCTTTTTTCTCTTTTTACTTCAAATGCAGGGTATGACCCATGCGGTTCTTTTTCGTTTCGAGATAGCGCAGATTGTAGGGGTTGGGCGTCACCTCGATGGGCACATTCTCGACAATCTCCAGTCCGTAGGCCTCGAGTCCGACGCGCTTCACGGGGTTGTTTGTCAGCAACCGCATCTTGTGGATACCCAGGTGTCGCAGCATCTGTGCCCCGCAGCCGTAGTCGCGTTCATCGGGCTTGAAACCCAGATGGACGTTGGCGTCGACGGTGTCGAGTCCTTCTTCCTGCAGCTTATAGGCGGCAATCTTGTTCATCAGTCCGATACCGCGACCCTCTTGTTGCATATAGATCACCACACCTCTGCCTTCCTTCTCGATGGCCTGCATGGCTTTGTGCAGCTGTTCGCCACAGTCGCAGCGTTTTGAGCCGAGGATGTCGCCCGTCATACAGGAAGAGTGGACGCGCACCAGCACAGGCTCGTCTTCGCGCCATTCGCCCTTGATGAGGGCCAAGTGCTCCAGACCGGTGCTCTTCTGACGGAACGGCACCAGTCGGAAATGACCGTAGTCCGTCGGCATATCCTCCTCTTCGCCGACTTCTATCAGCGCCTCTTTCTTCAGGCGGTAGGCAATCATGTCCTTGATGCTGATGATCTTCAGGTTCCACTCTTTGGCGAAGGTCATGAGTTCCGGCAGACGGGCCATCGTGCCGTCTTCGTTCATGATCTCCATCAGGGCACCAGCGGGGTAGAGACCTGCCATACGGCAGAGGTCGATGGCTGCCTCAGTATGACCGCTGCGGCGGAGCACGCCGTTGTCTTGGGCATAGAGCGGACAAATGTGACCAGGACGCCCGAAGGTCTCGGGCTTCGAAGTGGGGTCGGCGAGGGCCTTGATGGTCTCCGCACGGTCGTGGGCAGAGACACCGGTGGTACAGCCTTCGAGCTTGTCGACGGTGACGGTAAAGGGTGTGCCCAGCACCGAAGTGTTGTCTTGCACCTGATGGGGCAGGTCGAGTTCTTTACAGCGTTCGAGCGTGATCGGGGCGCAGAGTACACCGCGGGCGTTCTTCAGCATGAAGTTTACCTTCTCGGCCGTTATCTTCCCGGCGGCGATGATCAGGTCGCCTTCGTTCTCACGGTCTTCATCGTCGACCACAATCACGAACTCACCCTTTCTGAAGTCCTCGATGGCTTCTTCTATTGTGTTCAGTTTCATTTCTTCTGTCATATCTTACACCTTATTTATAATATATATAGTAGTTAGCTCCCGCTGAGCTCTGTGGCTCTGGGAATGATTCTCTGGCTTGTCTGGCGGATGGTGCGCAGATCCTTGTAGAGGCGCAGTCTGAAGCGCAGCATCCTGAAATAGAAGAAAGCGCCGACGGGCAGCAGCAGACCGGTCACCACGTTCATCCACTTCTTGCGGAACGGGCGGGTGTGAGCGTGTGTGGCCATCATCGGATAATGGTTCAGCTCCGTCAGTATCAGCTTGTCTTTCGTATAGCTCAGGTTCTCGATGGTCTCCTCCAACCGTTCGCTGATGCCCTCGATCTCCTGATCGTCGCCAGCGTGGAAGAACACGTTGATGGGGTTGGGCCAGCGCAGCAGCTTATGATGCTCGTGGTAACGCTCGATGTCGTCGTTGATGGCTGCCAGACGCTCGGCATCGAGACGATAGTCTGGATCTTCGATGATCACCTCCTTGCGGAAGATGTGTCGTTTCGTGCGGAGACCCAGCATCCGCATGGCGAGGTTCTTGTAGAGGTCGACGTTGAACACCACCGAGTCTTTGTTGGCCTTATAGGTGAAGAAGGCCGCAATCGGTGCGAGGGCCCACGTTGATATGGTCATACCGAAGCCGACGGTCCACTGCCCTTCGCGCGCCATCCTGAATCCTGTGTTGTCGAAGATATAGTAGATGATGAACACCAGCACCGACACGATGACGGGTACACCGAGACCACCCTTGCGGATGATGGCTCCCAGCGGTGCACCGATGAAGAAGAAGATCAGGCACGAGAGCGACAGGGTGAACTTCTTGATGGCCTCCAGCTGGTGATGATAATAATAGCGGTGCAGGCTGCGGGCGTATTCCGCCTTCATCTCCACATCCATCTTCACCGACTGCACGCTGGCCAAGGCACTCTTGATGGCTGCCTGACGGTCTGAGGGCGTCTGTCGTTCATAGATCGAGTCGAAGGTGGTCTTCTCGCTTGCCAACTGTTTCATGATCTTCACCGAGTCTTCTGCGCTCACCGAAGGCAATCGTAAGCCGTAACGTTTGGCTTCGATGAAGAACGAATAGCCCACGCTGTCGTTATGCTCCTTGATCGAGTCGATATCGTGCAGCAGCTTGCTGAGGGGTTTCATGCGGGCATCGCCGGCCACGTCTGCCATATCGGTCATGTTCAGCCCGCTGTCGAAGTCGAGCACGATGCGCTTTGTCGAGAAGGTCTCGCGACGGTAGGGTATATTGGCGCTGTTGGCGAGGTCTTGTGAACGCATGTTCTCAAACCACTCACCACTATAGAGTGTCAGCAACAAGTGCTTCTTCTCTTCCGTCGACTGCATCATGCCCGAGTCGGCGAGGATGATCGCCTGGTCTTCATAACTGCCCGTCTGACGGTAGATCATGATGCCGTAGAGCATACCCGTCTCCAGATTCTTCTTCTGCACATAGATGTTCGAACCGGGAAGTCCGTCGTAGAACACACCCTCGGGAATCTCGAGTTCCGGACTTTTGTGCTTCACCGAAAGCAGCAGCTGGTAGAACGACAGGTTGGCCTTCGGACCGATCACATCCTGAAAATAATAGGAGATACATGAGATCAGCAGGATGATGACAATCAGAGGCCGGAAGGTCTGCATCAGCGAGATGCCTGCCGCCTTGATGGCCGTCAGCTCAGAGCTTTCACCCAGGTTACCGAAAGTGATCAGTGATGATAACAAGATGGCCAGCGGGAAAGCCTGGGGCATGAGCATCAGACCCATATACCAGAAAAACTGCGCCATCACCTCGAGCGACAATCCTTTACCAATCAGTTCGTCGACATAACGCCACAAGAACTGCATCATCAGCACAAACTGGCAGATGAAAAACGTACCAAAGAACAGCAGCCCGAACTGCTTGATTATAAATATATCGAGTTTCTTAACTCCCACCTCTTAATTCTATATTCTAAGCTCTTACCTTCTCACAGTCCGCTGGCGCGGTGCAGTCTGTCGAGATTGCTCTCCCACAAGATCCGCAGGCCGTCGGCGTCGTCGTCTTCAGCGAAGTCTGTGATCAGCAGGTTCAGGTGGTTCGTCAGCTCACTCTTCTCGATACGCATCTCCCAGTAGCTGTCTTCATCACCTTCCGCCTCGTCATCCTCCCATTTCAGGCGGATGTGGTCGAACTTCACATACTCTATCAGCTGTGCCTTGCGCACATCCTGCTCCGTCCAGGGCTCGCCCCAGGTGAAGATGAACTCGCCGTCACGCTCTTCTACGTGGTCTGCCAACCAGCGTTCCAGCCCGTGAGCACTGCTGATTTGCTCCCACACGATGTTGTGAGACTTCGTCGTCAGGGGGTATTCAATGTCTATTCGTTGCTTTCCCATACGCTTCCGGTAAGTACTTGTTGTTGTTTTCGATCGTTTATTTCGGCACAAAAGTACGAAAATTCTGCGGAAATACAAAATATTTCTCCAAAAATTTTGTTAGTTCCGGAAAAAGTATTACCTTTGCACCCGCTTAACAAAAAAGATGATGGCGGGATAGCTCAGCTGGTTAGAGCGCATGATTCATAATCATGAGGTCGCCGGTTCAATCCCGGCTCCCGCTACCAAGGCATAAATCAGCAAGTTACGAGTATTCGCAACTTGCTTTTATTAAATGAGGAAGTTGCGTTTTATATTTCTCCTGACGCTGATCGCTAGCCAGTTATCAGTTGTTTCCGCCCAAGAGGTTATCAGTTTGGAAGGCTCTTGGGATCTCTCCCTCAACGACTCGACGCATTACGACGACTATGTGATGTTGCCAGGTACGCTACAGACCAATGGCAAAAGCAATCCGGCAACAGAGGGTAAGGTGTGGTATCGTAAGGGCGTCTATATCCCCAGAGACTGGAAAAGACAACGTGTGACACTCTTCCTGGAGCGCCCATACACAGCTACCACCGTCTATGTCAACGGTCGGGAGGTGGGGCATCAGACGTCACGCTTCACGCCTCATCAATATGATGTGTCGTCATGTCTCGTTCCGGGTTATCGCAACTCCATCGCTGTCTGTGTGGACGGTGGAGAACGGAATGGTATCACCGGACGGATGGAACTCTCTGCTATGTCTCATGGGATAAGCATCAGACAGGTCAAGATCAATCCTGAACTAGTTGATGGCAAGCTGGAAGTGTCGGTAAGGCTCGACAGCGAGCACCATCCTATCACGTATGAAGAGGATATGACGGTCGTCATCGCGCCGCTTGACATGAACGACGAGATTTACTATATAACCACTCATGAGATCACCAGTCAGACGATGAAACTGCGCATCCCTATCGAAACGAGTTTCGCGTTTTGGGATGAGTTCAATCCGCAGCTCTATCAGATAGGCATCATTATCGGCTCCGACTCTTATGAAACCACCTTTGGTGTCCGTCAGGTGCGGGCAGAAGGCGGACGCTTGTCTATCAATGGTCGTCCCCTCTGGCTGCGGGGAACGGTGGATAGCGGCATCTTCCCCAACACAGGATATCCTCCTACTGACGAGAGCGAGTGGACCGACATCTTCACAAAGGTGAAGGCTTATGGCCTGAACCATCTGCGCTTCCGTTCTTATTGTCCCCCAGAAGCGGCCTTTGCCGTTGCCGACAAATTGGGCATCTATCTCCTGCTCGAGGGATCATTAAAGCCAGAGGAGTTGAAAGACGTTGCTGACGTGTATGGCCGTCATCCCTCGTTAGTGATGATGGCGGCGGGTGATGCCGATGGCGGATGGAAACTTCCGATGATTGCCTGTGAACAGGGTCAGGAGGAACTGGCGCTCTGCTATAAACAGAAGATCGAGCGCCATTTGCTCACAAACACTGCGGGATTCCTGCTGCCGACGCTCAACGACTGCAGTCGTGTCCTCGCCAAAGACTGGCGGGAGTTCTGCTCGCCGCTGGTGGTTCTGGCACGATTCCCCAAGTACGCCTTCACGAATGCCGACACGCTACAGGTGCCCATCGTGGTCAATAACGCCCTGTTCGGCAATATATCTCGCATTCGCAAGAATTACATGATCACCGAGGGCGAGCGTGTCATCGCGGGTGGTGGACTTTCTTCCGACAGTATTCCGATGGGAAACTGCGAGGTAGGAACCGTCGTCTTCCCCCTTGATACGATTAGTCAGCCTACAAAACTCACGCTGACCGTCAGGATTGGCAAAGAAATCTCGAACCATTGGGATTTTTGGGTTCGTCCAGAAGCTATAGAAAAAAGAGAGGCGCAAACCTCTCTTCTTCCGTGATCCGTTTGGGGCTCGAACCCAAGACCCCAACATTAAAAGTGTTGTGCTCTACCGACTGAGCTAACGGATCAACCTTTTTAAGTGCAATCTTTCGAAAGCGGGTGCAAAGGTACAATGTTTTTTTGAATCAGCCAAATTTATTGGAAGGATTTTTATTCAGACGGCTCTTTTTGCCTTGATTTTTCCTCTTGTAGCGCCTTCTGGTAGCAGGTTCGGCACAAAGGTTCGTACTCCTGTGTCTCGCCCAAGAGCACCCGCTGGGAACCTTCTACGGTGCGGTGGCTGACGTAGGCCAGGTTGCCGCATTTGACGCAGATGGCATGCACCTTCGTCACATCGTCGGCGATGGCACAGAGGGCCGGCATCGGTCCGAAGGGGACTCCTTTGAAGTCCATATCCAGTCCGGCAATGATCACTCGGATACCTCGGTTAGCCAGTTCGTTACACACTTCCACAAGTCCCATGTCGAAGAACTGTGCTTCGTCGATACCCACCACGTCGCAGTCGGAGGATAGCAACAGGATGCTCGCCGAAGAGTCGATAGGGGTGGACATGATGTGTTTCTGATCGTGGCTGACCACATCTTCCTCTGAATATCTCACGTCGATGGCGGGCTTGAAGATCTCCACCTTCTGTCGGGCGAACTGTGCCCGGCGCAGACGGCGGATGAGCTCTTCGGTCTTGCCCGAGAACATCGAACCGCACACCACCTCGATTCTGCCAGGTCGGTGCGCCTCTCCTGTTATGTTTTCTGCTATCATGACCGCAAAATTACCAAATCATTTTAAAATTTGCAAAGATTTCGCCTCTTTTTTTGTCTATCTTGATTATTTAAGCTAAATTTGTCCCCCGAAATGGGCATATTGTATATTGTTCCAACGCCAGTAGGTAATTTGGAGGACATGACACTTCGTGCCATACGCCTGCTGAAAGAGGTCGACCTCATCCTTGCCGAAGATACCCGGACATCGGGCATCCTGTTGAAACATTTCGATATCCGCAACTCCCTCATGTCGCATCATAAATTCAATGAGCACGGTACCAGTGCCGCCATTGTCAGTCGTCTGCTGGCGGGCGAGAATGTGGCGCTGATCAGCGATGCAGGTACCCCGGGCATCAGCGATCCGGGCTTCTTCCTCGTTCGCGAGGCCGTGAAGGCTGGGGTAGAGGTGCAATGCCTGCCTGGTGCGACGGCTTTTGTGCCCGCATTGTTGTCGAGCGGTCTGCCTTGCGACCGTTTTGTGTTCGAAGGTTTCCTTCCTCAGAAGAAGGGTCGCAAGACGCGTCTGGAGGAACTTGCTGCCGAGACGCGCACGATGATCTTCTACGAGTCACCCTATCGGCTTGTGAAGACCCTTCAACAGTTTGCTGAGGTCTATGGCGCAGAGCGCCGGGTCAGCGTCTGCCGTGAGATCTCGAAGGTGCACGAGGAGAGTGTCCGGGGAACGCTTGCCGAGGTCATCGCCCACTTTACCAAAACGGAACCCAAGGGCGAGATCGTCATCATCCTTGCAGGACGGAGTGAGAAGGTGAAAGAGCCACAGATTACACAGATTCACACAGATAAAGAGATTCACACAGATAAAGAGATTCACACAGATGGAAGAGCCACATAGGATATTATTCTGTGATAATCGTTCCTTCTGTGGTCATCTGTGAAATCTGTGGCTAAGATAGAATAAAATATAATGTAATAGTATTAAACTTCAAAATTCAAACTTATGAGAAAATTGATTGTTTTAGCCCTTGGTGGGCTGATGGTTGCAAGTTGCAACGATGGAGTGAAGAAAGCAGAGCAGGCTGCACTGATGCAGCGTGACTCGCTGGAGCAGATCATTGCCCAGAAAGACAATGAGATCAACGACATGATGACCACTCTGAGTGATATCGAAGAAGGCTTCCGTGAGATCACCGAGGCCCAGAACCGTGTGACGCTGGCCAAAGAGGGCGAGGGTACCAACACCAAGATGCGCATCCAGGAGAACATGCAGTTCATCCAGTCTGCCATGAAGCAGAACAAGGAGCTCATCAACAAGCTGAAGCAGCAGGTCCGCGAGAGCAGCGTCAAGGGTGACCAGCTGAAGAAGATCATCGACAACCTGACCGAGCAGATGGCTCAGAAGGATCAGCAGCTGCAGGCTCTTCGTGAGGAGCTCGACCAGAAGGACATTCACATCGCCGAACTCGACGAGAAGGTGGCCGACCTCAACCAGAATGTAGCCACGCTGACCGAGGACAACACCCAGAAGGCCGAGACCATCTCTACACAGGACAAGCAGATCCACACCGCCTGGTTCGTCTTCGGTACGAAGAAGGAACTCAAGGAGCAGAACATCCTCGACAAGGGTGAAGTGCTGCAGGCCAACTTCAACAAGGACTACTTCACCAAGATCGATATCCGCATCGACAAGGAGATCAAGCTTTACAGCTCTTCTGCCGACATCCTGACCAATCATCCTGCAGGCAGCTACACGCTCCAGCGCGACGCCAAGAAGCAGTATGTGCTCCGCATCACCGACCCGCAGCGTTTCTGGTCTACCAGCAAGTATCTCGTTGTTCAGGTAAAGTAAGACGCAATGAGAAGACTATTGCTTTCCCTCACGCTGCTACTCATGGTTGCAGCAGTCCAGGCGCAGCGCACCCCGTGCGTCAAGCGCTTCATCCCTTATCCTGATAAGGTCAAAAAAGACCGTGCGACCACCCGTGCCGTGGTGGGTAATCCGAAGACCTACACGGGCGAGCGGAGAGGTCTGATCATCCTGATGGAGTTCCAGGACCTGAAGTTCAACAACAAGAACAGCAACGGCAAGACCTTCGATGTACACGACCTTTGGAACGACGTTGCCAATAAGGAAAATCTTAAAAGGGTGAACGGTGTGCTTGTCAACGGCAGTGTCGGCGACTATTTCCGCCAGCAGAGCTACGGCCAGTTTAATCTCGTTTTCGATGTCTGCGGCCCCTATACGGCCAAGAACAAGTACGCCTACTACGGACGAAATGTTGACTGGGGCGGTGGCTATATGTTTGACGGGAAGCCCTACGAACTGATTATCGAGGCTGTGAATGCTGCCAACGCCTCCGTCAACTTCAAGGACTACGACTGGGACGAGGACGGCGAGGTGGATCAGGTCTATGTGATCTATGCCGGTCACGGTGAGGCCAGCTACAATGATCCCGACTGCATCTGGCCCCATGCCTCGGAGCTTGACCAATATGGAAACGCACCGGTTCTGCAGGGTCTGACCATCAATTCCTATGCCTGCGGTAATGAATTGGATCCTGCCGACAGAGTCATGGGCATCGGCACCCTCTGCCATGAGTTCAGCCACTGTCTCGGCCTGCCTGATGTCTATGATGCAGCGACAGGCGAGTCGGTTGTGGATTATTATGACGTGATGGACGCCGGCAACTACAACGGCGACAGCTGGTATCCCGCCGGCTATTCGGCCTTCGAGCGTTATTTCTGCGGTTGGCTGGAGCCAAAGCCCATCAACGGCATCGACGAGGTAGGCGAGCTCCAGCCTCTCCATGAAACGTCCGATGCCTATATCATCCGTCCGTTTGAGGGTTCCACCAACTACTGGATGGTCGAGAAGCGCGCTAAGCAGTCGTGGGACAAGTTCCTGCCCTGTTTTACGGGAAATGCCACGGGTGAGGCCATCAGCGAGAAGATCCTCTACTGGTATATCGACTATGAGAAGGAGAAGTGGAACCGTAACCTTCCGAACGAAGACCACGAGCATTATGGCATCTCTCTGGTAGAGGCCGACCAAGTGCCTACGGCTATTAAGGCTTTAGAGAAGACATCAGCCCAGCCTGAGGCTTGGTTCGACCTGCAGGGACATCAGTTACAGAGTGCTCCTTCTAAGCGCGGCATCTATCTGGTTCGTTTGTCAGACGGCACTACCAGGAAGTGCATCCGATAAGCTTAGTCAAGCGCCACATAAAAATCCCCTCGCCATGACGGCGGGGGGATTTTCGTGTTGTATATTCGACTGGTTGATTAGTCGTTCTCAGCAAGACCAGAGTAGCGCACGCCATAGACGTGGTACTTGGCATAGCCATAAGCTGCGGGATAATCGTCATCGCTGAAGGTTACGTAGAACTCGATGGTGTCGGCCACAGAACCATTCTTCTGCTTGCCGCCGCCCTTCACAATCTTACCGCCGGTGATGGTCACGTTGATCTCATTACCGTTCAGGTTGTTGTTCTCGGTGGTGTTCGTAGCAAAAGTCATGTTCACGGGGTCAACAACCACCTTTACGCGGTAGCCCCAGAAGTTCTGCAGGTCGTCGACGATCATCTCCGTAGCCGAGTTGGCAGCGGTGTTGGCTGTCACCAACAGGGACTGGCCCACGCCGAACAGATCTGCATCCCCATAGACCAGATTACCACTCTCGTCAACAGCATCAACGGTCACGTACCACTGTCCGGCAGTAGCCACAGTAGCGGTATTGCCTACCTCTTCCTTCTCACAGGAAGTCGTGAGGGTCATCGTGAGCAGCAAAGCTGCGAAATATAATACTTTCTTCATAATCGTTTACTCTTTAACCCAAGTTTCGAAAAATTTCATGCCACTCACATATTCAGCCTCAATCTCGAAGACACCGTCGGCATAGGTACCATTCAGGTCAACAAGACTGTCGCCCCAACCCGGAACGATACTGTCAATGTAACCAACTGTTCCGTCCTCTGCCAGAGAGATGTAACCGAAGCAAGCATAGTTGGTGCCATAGCCGGCACGCTGGGCATACCAGCCGCCGAAGAGGTCGTCAACGGTCAGCGAACCGTCGCCGTTGTCGATAACCAGGATCTCGTAGGCAGCCTTGTACTGCACATCGTTGCCGTTATAGCTACGATAGCTGTCGGGCTGTGTCAGATAGAAACCTTCGACCTCGCTGTTCGGATCGAGCACCACTACCGTACGGGTAGCGCTGGCGTCGAAGCCGTCGTCGTTCTTCTTGGTGGTGTAGGTCATCGTGTAGATGCCACTCTTGTTCACATCAGGTGTACCGGAGATCATCACCTCAGAGGTCACGTCCTCACCGTTCATGGTAGAAGTGTATCCAGGATCTACAAAAGGTGTGCCCTTGTCCCATACGAGGTAAGAATCACCCTCCAGCTCGATCGTGGGATAGTAGGTGAAGCGGCTCTTGCCCTCAGAAGTCTTATCGCCGCAGCTGGTCACCAACAGGGCTACCACTGCGAAAAGCATTGTATATAAAACGTTCTTTTTCATATTTGTCTCTTCATTTAAATGATTTGGAAACCTTGCTTAGTTCGCCCAGAACACAGGCTTGGTGTAGTCGGCGTTTGTGAACTTAGGCGCATTCGCATTGCTGGCTGAAGAAGATGAAGGATACGGATAGCGCTCCAACAGCTTGTTGTCACCAATGTTACCATCCACCTGAATCGGCGTATAGAGAGTACCAGGAGCCAGAAGCTCAGGCTTGTACGAAGCATCGCTCTGAAGGTTGTACATATCGATACCCTTCACAGTGCCGAAAGCGGGATAGCGCAGACGGCGCAGCTCGCAGTATGACTCGAAGTCGTTCGTGCCGGTGAGAGCAATCCACTTGGCGATACCGATGCACTTCTTGTAGTTGCTTGAGTCGTAGGGGAAGAATTCGAGATTCTCCTCAGCACCGTCGACACCAGCGGTAGCAAACGAAGCAGCGATAGCAGCAGCATAGTGAGCAGCAGCCTGTTCGTGGTTGCCCTGACGAGCATAGTACTCAGAGATAAAGAACTCAATCTCAGACTCCGTAATCAGATAGACCGGCATGTCGTAGCTGGCCACCGGACGGCACCAGTATGTAGACTTGTAAGAGTCAGAGGTAGAGAAGTTCGTACCAGAGATACCGCCGGTGTAGTTGCCAGCACCATTGGTCTCGAAGAAGGTAGCCAGACGGGGATCCTCATAGGTGACGGCGCCCTCGCTGTCCTTCTGAAGCATGGTGTTGATGATAGCCACGTTGGCCACCACGTTGATCTGCGTAGAACCGAATGAAGTGGCAAACTCCTCAGAGTAGTAGGGGTTCATCTGTCCGTTCTCGTTGCTCCAGCAGTTAGCGAAAGCCACGTCAGCAGTAGGCAGGTTGCCTTCAGAGATGATAGCACCGATCTGGCTGTCAACGCTGGCCACACCGCTCTCACGGCTGAGGATCTTCAGCTTGACGGCATTGGCAAACTGGATCCACGCACCGGCGCGCTGACCGGGGAACAGCATGTTCGTAGCCACCACGTCGGTAGACGAAGCCTTCGAGAGAGCCTCGTCGAGTTCAGCGATCAGGGCTGCATAGATATCAGCACCCTGGTCGTAATGAGGAGAAGGAATGCTCACGTCGAAAGCCTCTGTGAAGGGGACCTCTCCGTAGCAGTCGACCAGAGCCTGGAATCCGAAAGCACGCAGGGTGGTAGCAGCGAGGTAGGAACCCCACTCCTCCTTATCCTTGGCGAGTGTGCGGATGGTCTCCAGATTCTTCAGCGCACCGCGCATCATCTGCGAATAAGCCGTAGACGAACGGGTAGCCGACATTGTGAACTGACTGTAGTCCACATAGTTGCTCGTACCGAAGGCGTGAGCGAAGTGCTGGGTGTAGTACCCGGCAGGGATACGCATCAGGTTGCCATAGGTGGCAGCGAGGTTCATCTCGGCAGCCGGCATCATGATGCTGGGCGTCATGTTACTCTCAGCAGGAGAGTTGGGGTCCTGGTTGATATCCAGATAGCTGTCGCATGAAGCGAAGCCGAGACCCAGGACGATTGCTGATAAAAATACTATTTTCTTCATAATGTTCTGTCCTCCTTAAATTAGAATTTGAGACCTACGTTGAAACCGAACGTACGGCAGGCGGGGTTCACATAGAGCTCACCGAACATACCGGAGAGGTCGTTACCCACGGTGCTTCCCTCGGGGTCAACATACTTGTTGGCCTTGTGCGTCCAGGTAAATACGTTGTTGCAGAACAGCGACAGTGTGATGTCACTCAGATAGAGCTTGCTCACGATTGACTTCGGCAGTGTGTAAGCCAGCGTGATGTTACGCAGCTTCACGTAGCTACGATCCAGCAGGTAGAACTCGCCACCCTCGCCGGCACCGTAGTTGTTGAACCAGTTCTGATAGCTCGAGTTGTTCAGGTAGATGGGCTGGGTGTTCTCCACATAGTTGCCATTGTCGTCAGCAACCACAGAGTTGGGGATCACGAACGGACGACGCTCGTTGTAAGTGGTGACGTCAGCGTTACCCACGAACTGAGCCAGGTTCTTCGAACGAGAGAACATGTAACCGCCCTTGCGGATATCGAGTGCAGCGCTCAGGCTGATGCCCTTGTAGCTGAATGATGTGGTGATACCACCCGTCCAGTCAGCGTTCACGTTCTTGCCGGTGTCCTCAACCTGAGCTGAGAGCAGAGGCTGACCGTTGGCGTCGACGATGAGCTTGCCATCGGCAGTGTACTGGGGCATATAGGTGTAGAACTCACCCATGGGCTTGCCCTGCTCAGCATACATGTAGACAGCGTCGTTACCGGCCGAGAAGTTGTAGATCTGCACCTTACCACCCTCAAGGCTCTCAGGCAGCGACTCAACCTCGTTGTTGTTCTTGGCGAAGTTGAAGCCGATGTCCCAACGGAAGTTGCGGGTCTGTACGGGCACGAAGTTCACGAGCAACTCAACACCCTTGTTGCGCACCTTACCGAAGTTGGTCACCATTGTGGTGTAACCGGTAGCGGGGTCAACGGGCAGCGAGAAGATCTGGTCGTCGGTCACACGGTTGTAGTATGCGAAGTCAACGTTGATGCGGTTCTGCAGGAATGAGAGGTTGGCACCGATCTCAAACTCAGTGGTCATCTCAGGCTTCAGTGAGCTACTACCGATGCTGGTGGTAGCCTGGAAGGCGTTGATGCCGCTCATCGGGAACAGAGCTACGTCAGTACCATAATATGCGCGGGCAGTACCCTGTGTGTAGCGCGGGAAGATCTGGTAAGGGCTGGCGTCGTTACCGGTCTTACCGTAGGCCAGACGCAGCTTACCGAAGTTCAGGATCTTGTTCTCGGGGATGAGCTTGGTGAAGATCCAGCTCAGGGTCACGCCGGGATAGAAGAAGCTGTTGGCATTCTTCGGCAGGGTAGACGACCAGTCGTTACGGGCAGTGAAGCCGAGGTAAACCATGTCGTCCCAACCGAGGGTCACGTCACCGAAGAGACCTACGAG
>JAEEGF011509164.1_pt1 | contig 14441 bp, 5 predicted proteins | sample 9134171 | NCBI WGS metagenome assembly JAEEGF01 (sample SAMN16246542, study PRJNA631951) | gut metagenome | biome: gut microbiome; feature: rumen; material: AP-attached | host: Bos | place: Iran: Karaj | collected 2018-10
GCTCCGTCGCGGAGCGACGGAGCCACCTAAAACACACCAAACTCCAAGACTCCCAGTGCGGAACAAGCCCCGAAAACCCCGCCGTTTGCGCGGGTGAATTTTTGGTATAATATTCTCATCCCGCGAGGCGCATGCCGCGGCGCGGGGTCATAGTCCGGAAAACGGGGCAACCCCTCCGGGCGCTTAATCAATGTAGCATCAACGCTACGCGTCGTTCTAGCGAAATACGACCAAATATTTCAACCTCTTCGGAGGTTTGTGAATGGAACGGCATGTAAGTGGAGATGCGTCCAGCTGGGCGCATTTTCTCTTCTTGCATTCCATTCAAGCCTTTGGTCGGGCTTCGCTAGAGTGCATGAGAGGACATGCGCTCTTTTTCATGCATGCGAGGCGGTCTCCGCGGCGGTTTAAGGCGCGAGAAGGTGAATGCATGGCAAAAAGGTCGGCGGCGGTTCAAGTTGATTCTGACGGATCTGAGACGATGCTTGTCGAGATGGTCGAGCGGTTCTCAGTAAGGCGGGCTGTTGAATGGCTGCGCATGAAATTCCCTTCCTTCGACACGGCAAGAGCGGAAACACTTGCCTGCGATTCGACAAAGAACGAGAAGGACTATTTTGCCTCCGCCGAGCTTTTAGGCTATGTCGCTCGGCTCCCCTTGAGCAAGAGTGACGATGCGAACAAGCCCGTTCTTGTCGCGGCCATCAAGATGCGCAAGGACTTGACCGAGCGAACCAGCCGTCTCGTTCAGTTCAACTACGCGAAGAAGCTCCTCCAGAACGCCATCGCCAAAGGTGCGCAGGGCGTGAGCGGCCTGCCCTCGCAGGGATTGTTCTTCTTCTACGACAAGGATGGATTCTTCCGTCTCTCGCTCGTGACGGGCGAGGTCGAGAAGCGCAAGTTCAAATTCAGCGAGGCGAAACGCCAGAGCTTCTACATCGAGCCCCAGGCCGCCAACAACATCGTCAAGCGTCGCCTTGTTCCGCCAATCAAGACTTTTGCGGAGCTCAAGGATGTCTTTTCGGTGGAGCAGCTCACCAAGGAATTCTACTCCAGGCTGTTCGACTGGTATACTTGGGCAATGTCCGCCAAGGCCAATGTCAGCTTCCCCAACGACCTCGACGACGACAAGGACGATCGCAAATACAACAACGAGGCGCTTATCCGCATGATCACGCGCCTTATGTTCACGTGGTTCATCCGCCAGCGGAAGCTCGTGCCGGATGTCCTCTTCGACCGCGAGGGACTGCAGGACGTGCTCAAGAACTTCGAGCCGGATTCGATGGAGAAGGACAACTACTACCGTGCCATCCTCCAGAACCTCTTCTTCGCCACTTTTAACTGTCCGCAGTCCGGCAAGGGTAAGCTCACCCGTCGCTGGATTGATGCGGATGTGAACGCTTCCGGCAACGGCGTGGGATTGAGTCCCGATTATCGCGTGACTACAGTCTACCGCTACAGAAACGAGTTCAGGAGACCGGACGAGTTCCTTGAGATGATGCGCAAGGTTCCGTTCCTGAACTGCGCTCTCTTCGATTGCCTCGACAAAGTTGAACGCAAAGTCGACGGCGGACGCAAGCTCTACTTCGACGGTTTCTCCACGAAGAAGGTGCGGCAGGCCCATGTTCCGAACGGACTCTTCTTCGACCCTGAGCGCGGCATCATCAATCTATTCAACCTCTACGAGTTCACCGTCAACGAGAACAACGCCGACGATTCGGATGTCGCTCTCGATCCGGAGCTCTTGGGCAAGGTGTTCGAGAATCTCCTTGGTGCGTTCAACCCCGAGACGCAGGAGACGGCGCGCAACGCGACTGGCAGCTTCTACACGCCTCGCGAGATTGTGGACTACATGGTCGAGGAGTCTCTGCGGAACTATTTGAAGACGAAGGTTCCCGAGGCCGACGATGCAAGGCTCAATGATTTGTTCGACCGCAACAAGGCCGCAGAGGGCGCAGACACGATGTTTTCGGCCAAGGAGCGCGAGGCCATATTGAGTGCGCTTTACGGCTGCAAGATTCTCGACCCCGCCTGTGGCTCGGGTGCGTTTCCGATGGGCGTGCTGCACTGCATGGTGCGTCTCTTGACGCGCCTCGACCCTCAGTGCATTTCGATTCGCGAGCATCTCTTGTCGCGCTACAGGGCGGACAAGGCAAGCATCGACCCCACTGAAACGGAGGACGAGCGCAAGGAGCGTCTTGCGGAACTGGAGAGCCGTCTCAAGGAAGGCCAGCACTATCCAGACTACGAGCGCAAGCTCTACCTCATCGAGAACTGCATCTACGGCGTGGACATCCAGCCCATTGCGACGCAGATTTCGAAGCTCCGGTTCTTCATCTCGCTACTCTGCGACCAGCTTAGGTCGAGCTACGATCCCGATGCGGAAAACTTTGGCTTGCTCTCACTCCCCAACCTTGAAGCGAAGTTCGTGTGTGCGAACACGCTAATCTCGCTTCCGAATCTGGAGGACGAGTTTTCGTATGACAAGAAGGTCGTAGAGCTTCGCGTTGCGTTGCAGGAGAATCGCCACAAGATTTTCCGTGCGCGGTCCACGAAGACGAAGGACAAGTATAAGCGGCGCGATCTCGAAATCCGCGACGCCATTCGTCAGTCGGTGAAGGATTCGCTTTCCAAGCCGGACGAGCTTGTGATTGCGAAGTGCCGCGAACAGATCGATGACGCGAAGGAGCGGCGCAAAAAAGTCGCGGAGCCGGATTGGTACGAAGAAAACGTCAAAGTGCAGGCAGATCTCTTCTCGGCGTTTGAATCAAAACGCGTCCGAAAAGACAGAAACGAACCCGAGCGCGGCAAAATCGACGCGGAAATCCAGTGGGCGGAGAAGAAGATAAGGGATGAACTCGCGAAGTCCGACAAGTCGAACGTCTCGTCTGCGGCGCGATACGCCGATATGGTCGCTGGCTGGGACCCCTACGACCAGAACGCCTCATCGTCGTTCTTCGACCCGGAGTGGATGTTCAACATCAAAGACGGCTTCGATGTGGTCATCGGCAATCCGCCGTATGTGAAGTTAGAAACAATACGAGAGGCATCGCGACAGTATGAAGCACAGGGATATGAGACTTTTACTCGTCGAGGCGACCTCTATGTACTATTTGCAGAACGTGGTTTCAATCTTCTTGCTGGCAATGGATGGCTGTGCTACGTTATGTCGAACAAATGGCTTCAGGCTGAGTATGGCAGACCTTTACGGAGGTATTTCCTTGAAAGGGGACTAGAGAGGGTCATAGATTTCGGAGATATTCAGATATTCTCTGGTGCGACTACTTATCCTTGCATCTTCTTAGCTTCAAAGGGGCTGCCTGTTGTTGATGTTCAAGCCGTGTATCTTCGTTCTTATAGACCTGAATCCTTTACTGAAGATGTTGCGGCGTGGAGTAAACTATGTCCCGTTTCGAAACTCTCCGAGGATGCGTGGGTTCTTAATCTCTCTGCGAAAGACCTTCTCGACAAATTGAAGAACGCGTGTATTACACTTGATGAGAAAATTGGTGGCGGAGCATATTACGGCATTAAGCCCGGCGCAACCGACGCTTTTATCATCGACGCAGATACTCGGAGCCGTATTATAAGAGAAGACCCAGCGTCAGCTGAAATCCTACTTCCGATGCTTAGAGGGCGTGACATTGCTCCGTATTTTGCTCGAACTGGCTTGGCTTATCTTATTGGTACCCACAACGGTTATGGTAAAACGCCGCCTGTTGATGTTAATAACTATCGTGGGGTAAAGCATTGGTTAGATGGATTTCGTCAGCAACTTGTATCTCGAAGTGACCAAGGCAAGACGCCTTATAATTTACGGGATTGCGCCTATTGGCAGCTCTTCAGACAGCCAAAAATAATGTATCAGAAATTTCAGACGCGGCCATGTTTCATTTATGATGAGGAAGGACTGTTTTGTAATGATTCGATGTGGGTAATCCCTACAGAAGAGAAATGGCTTGTGGGCTTGCTTAACTCTAAGATGGGGTGGTGGCTTATTTCAAAATATTGCACGCAGATTCAAAATGGCTATCAGTTAATTTGGGAGTATTTGGGAAAGATACCAATACCATCAGGCTCACAGCGTGAACTTTGTGAGCAAATTACCTCGTTGGTTGACAGAATCCTTGCCGCGAAGAAGACCGACCCTACTGCCGATACCTCGGCACTTGAAGCGGAGATCGACCAGCTCGTTTACAAGCTCTATGGCTTGACCGATGAAGAGATAGCGGTGGTGGAAGGGCGTGAGGAAAGCAATGTGAAGAGCGAAGCGCCAAGAACCGTTCGCGCATTTGCCAAAGGCAGGAATGCGACTGCCCCAGAGACGCCTACCGATGACGAGGAGCTTGAATAGTCATGGCATTCATCACCAACCAGAACAAGGACGGAGCGACGACTCTGGCGAAGCGGCTCGCGGAGCTTATCGGACACGCCGACCAGCTCGATATGCTCGTCGGCTTTTTCTACTTCTCGGGCGTGAAGGTTCTCGCCGAGGCGTTGCGCGACAGGCCGCAGATGAAGATGCGCGTTCTTGTTGGCATGGATGCGGAGTTTGCCTTGGGCCAGCTCGTCGAGGTCGTACAGAAGGGTGGAGCGGATTCCAACGAGGCCGTGCAGGAGAGGTTCTGCGAGTCGATGAAGAAAATCATGGGATCGTCGTTCATAGACTCGCAGGCGTTCCATGAGCGCGTAGGAATCTTCATCAACCTCTTGGAGACGAAGCGGCTCGACATCCGCAAGACACGCGACCCCAATCACGCCAAGCTCTACATCTTCGGCATGGACGAAAGCCAAGTCGGCAACAAGAAGTACTGGATTACCGGCTCCAGCAATTTCTCCGAACCAGGACTCAAGCTCCGCGACGAGCTGAATGTGCAGATCGGCGACTTCGGACAGGAGGAGGCTCAGAAGTATTTCGACGACCTCTGGAACGTTGCTGTTCCGCTCACGGCTGACGACGATTCGCTGAGTCGCCTCATCAAGATTCTCAAGGAGTGCTCGGTCGCGGCGGAGGTGACTCCGTTCGAGGCTTATTTCCTTGTGCTTCAGAACTACCTTGAGCACCAGAAGACGCTCCTCAAGGAGCTGCAGGTCGAGCGCATCCTCAAGGGGGCCGGCTTTACGAAATACCGCTACCAGGTTGACGCGGTTGCGCAGGCGATGGCGAGGCTCGATGCATATCACGGCGTGATCATTGCCGATGTTGTTGGACTTGGAAAGTCAATTATCGGCGGTCTCCTGGGAGCAGTCCGGTCCAAGCGCGGCCTTGTCGTCTGCCCTCCGGGTCTGATGGGCGACCCGACAGGGGCGACCGGCGGCTGGTACGAATACCTCAACAAGTTCAAGCTGCACGATTGGGAGGTCTGGAGCCGAGGCAAGCTGGAAGACCTCGCGGAGAAGCTGAAGCGCGACCCCGACTTCGACATGGTGATTGTCGATGAGGCGCACAACTTCAGAAGCGAGAGAACCGAGGACTACGGACGTTTGGCGGACATTTGCTTTGGCAAGGAGGTCGTGCTTTTGACGGCGACGCCGTTCAACAACCGCCCGAGCGATTTGCTGGCGCTTCTCCACCTGTTCTCCCCGGGCAAGCAGAGTCCGTTCGTTATTGGCGGCGAACTGGACGAGCGGTTCCGCTTCTTCATGCAGCGCTACGAGAACATCCTCAAGCTTAACAAGGCGATTGCCCGTATGGACTACGAGGCGATCATGAAACAGCTGAAGGTCTGCGGCATAGAGCCGCTCTCGTGCAATTGCGGACGCGACATTGTGAAGACGCGGCAGGCTGCCGCCGCCGCTTCGAGAAGGCTCACGCGGCAGATTCGCCAAATCATGGAGAAGATCGTCATCCGCAGGAACCGTCTCGACCTCACGAGCGACCCGGACTACAAGGACGAGATTACGACCCTCGCCAAGGTCCAAGACCCAAACGAGCAGTTCTACGAGCTTTCAGAGGAGCAGGACAAGTTCTACGACAGGGTCATCAGGGACTACTTCGGGCCGGGAGGCGCGTTCCACGGAGCTATCTACCATCCGCAGGCCTACTTGAGGGACAAGGAGGGGACGGACGAGGCGCAGGAGAACCTGTACCAGATGCTGCGCAGCAAGCTCGTCCAGCGTTTCGAGAGTTCCTTCGGCGCGTTCAAGATGTCCGTGAAGAGCGTGAAGCGCAGTCTTGAGCTGTCGCTGAAGTTCGTCGAGAGGATGAACACCTATCTCTACAGCCGCAAGGCGATGGACAAGATACTCAACATCGACGACTACGAGGATGCGGTCGCTGCCATGCTTGCGGCCATCAAGGAGCAGGAGGAGATGTACGAGAATCGCGGCGTGAAGACGAAAAACGCCATCTTCTACGACCTCTCCGCAAAGAACTTCGACGGCAAGAAGTTCGTGGCCGACATAAAGGACGACATCGAGCTGATGGGGAAGATCCTTGATGAGGTCGAAGAGCTGAAGCTCGACGCCAAAGACCCCAAAGCCGCGAAGCTCGTGCGAGTGCTCAAGGATGTTCTCGGCGATACACATCGCGACATACCGATTGAGCCGGATTCCCCTAAGCGCAAGGTCATTGTCTTCTCGACATTCAAGGACACGATTGTCCACATCAAGAAGTGGGTGGAGAAGGCGTTTCCCGGAAAGGTTCTCGTCGTCACTGGCGACAACTTCGGCAAGGAGATGGCGAAGTCCGTCAAGGAGAACTTCGACGCGTCGTTCGATACTCAAGTAGACGACTACGAGGTGCTCTTGACGACCGACAAGCTTTCGGAAGGTTTCAATCTGAACCGAGCCGGTCTTGTGGTGAACTACGACATACCGTGGAATCCAACGAGGGTTATTCAGCGCGTAGGCCGTATCAACCGAATCGGCAAGAAGATCTTTGACAGTCTCTACATCTTCAACTTCTTCCCGACGGTCAAGGGGTCGACCATCGTCGCCAACCGTGCCATCGCGGAAAACAAGATGTTTGCCATCCACCAGATTCTCGGCGAGGACGCAAAAATATTCTCCATCGACGAGGAGCCGACTCCGGCTGGCCTTTACTCCAAGGTGTCTCGCTTTGGCGAGGAGGAGGCCATGAGCTTCTACACCGACGCGAAAATCAAGTATCAGAAGGCGCGGACTTTCCTGGAGAAGAACCATCCGGAGATCCTTGAGCGGATCGGAAGCTTCCCGAACAACGTAAAGACCGCCTGGGAGGGAACGCCTCACGCGACTTACATGTTCCGTCGCCAGGGGCCGGGATTCTTCGCCCTCGTCAACCAGAAGGCCGAGGCGGAGATCGAGGAAGTCGCGCTGGAGGATGCGCTCAAGGACATCGAGCTTGAGTGCAAGGACTGGAACACCCCTCGCGTGGACTTCAGTCCCGAGTTCTGGAAATACGCCATGCCGGAAGAAGGCAAGCCGAAAGGAGTCTACGAGGCGTTGAAGGCATACAAGCCGAAGGGGCTCCTTCTGTCAAAGTCGACGATTGGTGATGCTGTCGTGGCAATTCAAGTGCTGGGCAAGTATAAGGGTGCGCTCTCTGCGTCGCTTCGCAAGTTCGCCATGGATGTTGCCGACGACATTCAGAACTACGGCACGATTCCTGTCTACACCGTCCGCAGGATAGCTCGCGTGGACAACATCAAGTCCGAAAGCGAAGCCATTGAGGAGCTTCAGGGAATCCTTGTCGACATCCGTTCGATCCGCGGCAGCGACTACCTCGCGCTCGTCAAGCGTCGCCTTGATGTCGAGTCCATTGTCGTGACGATCGAGAAGAGGTAATCAAGCGGAACGGTGTCCCGTTTTTACGGCGCGGCAAATGTGCCGCGTTGCAGCCTGTGAGTGACGCGGCTGGAAGCCGCGTCTCCATGTGAGGGGGCGCCAGGTGGATGAACCAAGGAGACGCGGCAGATGTGCCGCGCGAAATGGTATAATATGGGTGAAGCAGATGAAGCAATTGATTACAGCTCTGTGTATGGCATATGCAGCGGCGGCGTTCGCGTCGGCGCGGGTTGAGGTGCCGACGCTTCCGTTGGGCGAGTATGCCGACACGGAGGTGTCGACGAATGTCGCGTTCAGGACGAGCAGGAGAGGCGTGAAGGCGCTTGACGTCAGGATCGAGTACACTGGATCGGAGTCGAACTGCGTCGAAGTGGCGTTCGGGCGGGACGCGGACGGAAACGGCGTCCTCTCTGCGGGTGAGATGCGGCTTCTCCTCGGATGGCGCGGCGGACGCCGCTTCGTCGAGGACGTTGCGTCCGACGAACGCGTGTACGAGGACGCGGAGCCTGTATCGGGGCGTCGCTTCCTCGCGCTGTCCGTCGCGACGGATGGAGACCTCGTTCCCCGTACGGCGAAATTCACATGTGAATCGGGTCCGTGCTTCGCCTCGCTCGCGGCACATCCGCCGCGCTTCCTCTGCGACTCGTCGTGGAACCTCGTCAAGGTTGTGCGGCGCGGCGCATCCGCCGCGGACGAGTGGTGCGCGGTCGAGAACTCCGGGCCCAGTTTCAGCATCAAGGTGAGGTAGCCATGATTGACGCATTCAGCATGGCGTACTCGCAATTGCTTGCCAGGATCGCGCTGCCAGCGGCAGCCACCCTGCTTGCAGTCCTTGCCGCGACTGGCGCATGCCGCGCGGCAGGGTGTGCGTCGCGGCGCATCCGCCGCGCGGGCGGAGTCGTGACGGTCACTTTTCTTTGCGCGTGGATATTGGCGATGATGGGGTCTGGCTCACCTCCGACGCGGGAAGAAAAGGAGCAGATGCGCGCTGCGCAGGCGGAAGTCGCGGCGGAGCGCGCCGCCATCGGCGAAATCCTCGTCGGGCAGACCGGCATCCACAGCACATTCCCGCGAATTGACAATGGAGAATTGACAATGGAGAATGAAGGCGCGTCGCGAGGCGACTCCGCAATTCTACAGTCTCAATTCTCGATTACCAATTCAGATTACGCCGCGGGCTTCGCGCTTGTTCGCGTCGGGACAGGAGAGTCATTCGACTTCTCGCCTACGCCGAACGCCGATGTTTGCGAGGAATGGCGCAGGTTCGGGGCTGCAGACGACAGGCAGCGGATCAGCCTCGTTGACGACGCATACGACGGCTATGCGGGCTTTCCGTTCGGGACGAACGTGATACGGAAACTGACCGTTTTCTCCGACGGAGAGGCATGCGTTGCCACGACCAATGCGTCGACGACGATATCTCCGCTTAAATGCGTTTCTGGCATTCTCCCTGCGTCGCATTGGGGCTTGATTGGCGGAGAGGCTTCGCAGTTCTGGTCGTGCCTTACGCCGTCCAATTCGTTTGTGATGACGTGGCAGAATGTCGCTTTCGGCCGAAATCCAGGTTGTCTCGTCAGTTTCCAGTCGGAGTTGTACGAAAACGGAGACATGGAGTTCCGCTATGACCTGTCGGCTCTTGATGACGGTGTGGTTTCCAATGTCGTCGTCGGAGCGATGAATGAAGGTGCTGGAACGACCTTTGGCGAACTTCCGGCAGACACGACATCGCTGCGCTTTGCGCGGCTCGACCCGACGCGCGCCGACGATCCGGATCCAGACCGTGACGGAATCACGACGGCTGACGAGCTTTTCACATACGGGACAAACCCGTATGAATCAGACAGCGACCACGACGGACTGGGCGACTATGCGGAAATTAACGAGACGAACACCGATCCGAACGACGCGTATTCAGCAGACGGCGTGTACACAGACGGCCTCGCGGTTGCGCTGGGAGGGCTTGATCCGTTCTCATGTCCTGACGGTTCGACCAATTCCGTGCTGGAGCATGTCTTCTATTCGGGAACGACGAACGGCGCCTTCGCGTATCCTGTATCCACGGATGAAATCGGGGTCCTGAAGATAACGGTCTCCGGAAACGGGAGCGGAAGACTTCTCGTTGGCGATGCTGTCGTGCCGCTTGTTGGTTTTGAGACAAACACATTGCTGCTTGCTGTCGGAAAAGGCGTGCGCAAGGACTTGAGGTGGGATGTTCCAGATGGCCTCGATGTCGCGCTTGGTTCAGACGATTTGCTTATCGGCGAACTCCCGACGCTGCTTCGGTGGAAGGGATGGATCGCGTTCCCTCACACCGACGCGGCGATTCCGTGCATCCACGACCTCAACGCAAAGCGCAAGACCGTCTCGCTCGTCCACGGCGAGGAGTTTCCTGGTCTGACTGCGGAGTGGGCGTGCGGGTCGGAGGATGTCGACATCGGGAATCTTCCGCCCGTTTCGGCGGAGATCACCGGAAACTTCTCGACGCGCGAGTCGCGTTCGGTTTCCTATACGGTAGACCATCCGAAGCGGCTCACGCCGTCGCCCCTTGTGGTTTCGCAGACCCTTCGCTTCTGTCCGCATCTTTCCGCGGCAGCCGAGGATGAAGTCGATGCTGTTAACGGGGAATGCGAGCCTTATTCGTGGGGCGACGATCCGACTGACAGCGAGGACGCGACGAGCGAGGAGGATGCGGCGGGCGAGTACGCGAGGATTGCCACGCTTCCGTCCGCGAGCGGCGTCCTGCAGCTTCACGGTTCCATTGGGCGCACGGATGTCCTTTCGCTTGATACGCCGGAGGGAGATCCCGTGCGGTGCTGCGAGTGCCCGGACCACTGGCAGAGCAACTATGTCGCGCTTGCCTGGAGGTCCTGGAGGCTTGCAGTCGAAGACATGACAGGAGAGGAATTCTCGATGTACCGGGATGACGTGCAGGTGTCGGCGCGCGGGACGAGCCCGAGCAGGGAGCCTGACGGCGACGGAGTTCTTTTCGTCACAAACGGTGCGCCGTATATCGCGAAGACGTACACCGTCCTCGGGGTGGGAATCGAAAGCCCGACGGGAGTCCCGCTTGTCGACTACAATGCACTTAGTCCGTCGTTTGGCTTCCCCGTCACCGTCTGCACCAATCTTGAACGCGCGGCGCGCCTTGCGTTTCGCACGGATGTGCTCCTTTCGAACGGCGTATTCCGCATCGCCGTAGAGGACGCGACGGCTCCGTTCCAGCTCTGGGCGGAAGGATGGGCGGAGTGGGACGAGTTCGCTGGGGAGGAAGTCTGGCATCCGCCTATGCTTCTGCTCGACAGTGAGGATGTGAGTGAACGGCACTTCACGACGCGGCGGTGGCGCGGGCGCGTCGGCGAACGAGGGGCCGGGCGGTCGCTGCCGTTTATGGTCCTCGCCTCCGCAACTGGGCGCTGCGACGTTGTTGTTTCCTATGTTTTCGACGACGACGGCTCGGCGATACAGTCTGCGGCCCGCCAGCGTGTCACGTCGGTGAATCCGCCGTTGCTCCCTGACTACGACCGCGACGGACGCATAGACATGGCGGATATTGATGCGTATCTCGATGGCTGCGCGTTCCAGTACTGGACGAACGAGGACACGGCGAAGGGCGACTATCTTGGGCAAGTTTCTGACGATACGCCTAATGCCGCCGATCTTCTTGTGAACGGACGACTCGATCTTGTGAACTTGTTCCCTCTGAGAATTGACCTGAAACCGTTCATCGACGCATGGGGGAGTCGGGCGACGTTTGTACTTTGGGAACCGGGTGATTCCCTCCATTTCTGCGGAACGGACATGAATGTAGATGATGTATGGGAGCATCAGACGAATGAAGTGTATGCCACGACCGGAGAGAACATCGCCGCCGCAACGCTGAGGTCGATAAGTGTGGATGGCGCTGAGATTGCCCCTGGAGACTATCTGGGCAACAGCAACGCGCCGGGAATACTGGCATTTGAAGCGGGAAATCCGGTATCCGAATACAGTTCACCGGTGTTGCTTGTCCTTGTCGACGATATCGCAATGTACAGCTTCCGGCTGCCTCTGTCGATGTCTCCGGCAAGGGAGATGTACGGATGGATAAACAGCCGGCATTTCTCCGGCGAAGACGAGGCACGAGCTACCGTGCTCAACAGGACGTGGGGCGAGGAGAACGTCAAGTCGCTTCTGTTCCTGCACGGAGCAAACGTATCGGAGGCGGATGCCGAGAAATGGGGCGACGCGCTCTTCAAGCGGCTGTGGCTGTCAGGGGCGCACGTCAATTTCTACAACGTCGACTGGAGAAGCGACATCGGCACCCCTGCGAACTACCAGCAGAACGCGTCCAATGCTTTCGAAGTGGCGAGTCGCCTCTTCTCCGTGATAACGAACGCCATACCGGGCGAGAAGGTCGTCATGGCGCACTCTCTTGGCAACATGGTCGTTTCGTCGATGATTCAGGACCACGGCCTTCAGGTATCGAAGTATCTTATGTGCGATTCGGCGGTCCCGTCAGAAGCCTACTATGCTGCAGACGACGAGTCGATACGGGTTCCGCAGCTCGTGCATCCCCAATGGGAGGAGTATCCGACGAACTCGTGGGCGTCCAACTGGCACAAACTGTTCGTAGGCGATTCCGCAGACGACAGGCGCAAACTTGGTTGGCCGGCTCGCTTTGCATCTGTTTCCGATGTAGCGGTGAACTTCTACTCTACGGGTGACGAGGTCCTTGAACTCTCTGACGACAATGACATCTATGTGTGGACGGGGGCCACTTCGGGTTTTGTGCAGTATTCCTGGCATCACCAGGAGCTTTGGAAAGGACGGGGTGCGGCAGACGTTCTGGGCGGTACTACTTGGTCTGGCTGGAACATAGAGGAGGACATGTTTGGCGTCAACAAGATATCCGTATCTGAGGCGCTGCGGATGTCGCCAGAAGACTTCAAGACCAACACCGTGTTCTACTGCTACCCCACAAGCATGAATTCGACGAACATCGATCTGCTGGTCAGGGCGGCGCATCTAACGCAGGGCATCCCCGCATTGGCAAGACCGACAGGGGCAACTAATCTGGTTTATGTGTTAAGTAGGGGCAATGCATTTGATTTGAATCTTGACGAATCGTCTCGTCCAGAGGGAGACGATCCTCCAACGGTTCAGGGTTTGGAGCGGCCTAACGGTTGGCCCGCAAGGCCGAGGTGGGGGAATCGATGGCTGCATTCAGACATTAAGGATGTCTCGTACTTTTACAACTTCAAGTTCTTTGATATAGTGATAGAGAAAGGAAATCTGCGATGAAGAATAAAATAGTACTCCTAATGGTCTTGCCAACTGTTGTCATGTCGGTCTTTGCCCATAAGAAAGACCCTGAATATCTTAAGGCCCGGAGGAACGGCGGCGATCTTCGCATGATAGTGTCTGCTGTAGACGATCGCGGGAATGCCGTGACGAACGCAAGCGTAAAGGTCTTAATGGGCATGAACTTTCGAGAAAAGGCGTATTACGTCACAGGTCTGACAGATACAAATGGGCAATTTATAGTAGAAGGTAAGACTACTGGCAACGAAGTTGAAATAGAAATTATGAAAGGGGGCTATTACAGAGGGCATGACAAACTTTGTCTTATTGCAATGGGGAAAGAATTTGAAGTAACGAACGGTAGATGGCAACCATGGGGCATGGAAGTCAACATCCCTATGCGTTTGGTAATTAACCCTGTATCATTGGTTAAGAAAAAAGGTGGAGTTGCAGTCCCCGAGTCGGATGCATGGATTGGATTTGACATGAAGCGGGGAGATTGGGTTGGATATGGGTGTAAAGGGGAAGTCCCAGATTTCGAGGTTAAGCTTCAATGGGACGGGAAACCTGTTGTTTCTTCCGATTTTGCCATACTGGAGCTGCGTTTTGTCGGGGATGGTGCAGGGTTTTACATGGATAGTACAACTTCTTGCAGCGACTTCTCGGGCGTCTACAGTGCATCCACAAATGAAGTGTACCGCAAAGAATTTATATGTAGTACAACTCGTCGTAATGGGAAAATCATAACGCAAGAGATACCTCAGGGGAAACTCTTTGTTACGCGAAGTCGCTGCAGAATTGATGATAAAGGCGTAGTTGTGCAAGCCAATTATGGATTTGTCAGAGCGATAATGATAGAAGGGGGATACAACGGCAAGGCGGAGATGTTCGTCAATTATCGATTCAACCCCACTCCCAACGACACGAATCTTGAGCCGAAGTGATGAAAGATGAAGCGGCAATTTCAGCGATCAAGGTGCAGGGCGACGAGCGAAGCAGGTTGACGTGGAAGGGCCTGTTCAGGGACGTTGACAACACCGTGAACTTCTATTCAACGCGGACGAGGTTGTCGCGAACGGCGACGGCAGATGGAAGAGGCCCCTGGCGGGATGGAAGTTCAGCACATACTACATCAAGACGGATGTCGTCGGGCACCTGCAGGGCGAGGTAGTGTACGGCCCACGCCGCTACACGTCGGCCGAGACTTTTGCATCCCATGCGCGACCTGTCGTTCGAAATTATGATACAATATGCGTCATGAGACCTGAAGACAGGATATTCGTCGCGGGACATCGCGGCATGGTCGGCTCGGCGTGCGTCAGGGCGCTGAAGGCGGCAGGGTTCAACAACATCGTGACACGCACGCACGCGGAGCTGGACCTGATGGACCAGCGCGC
>JAEEGF012014165.1_pt1 | contig 14441 bp, 9 predicted proteins | sample 9134171 | NCBI WGS metagenome assembly JAEEGF01 (sample SAMN16246542, study PRJNA631951) | gut metagenome | biome: gut microbiome; feature: rumen; material: AP-attached | host: Bos | place: Iran: Karaj | collected 2018-10
TCGCTGATGAAGGTATCTTCCGATGTTTCTTCCAGACTTGCTTTCATGAATCCGTTGCCCGCCAATGTGTTGGCGGAACCGCCTCCAAGATAATAGGATGTGAATGTTGTCCCTTGCGGTGGCCATGTCTCTGCGCCGCGCCATTCATTGGCTCCCATGACATAATAGGTAATAGGTTTCATGTCGGGCAGCGGATCGCTGTTTTCATCTTTCAGCAGATTAATGAAGAACTGGTTTTGCCTGTCGTGCAATTTGTTACGAGTTTCTTGTGTTTCCGTCACGCCTGGAAAATTCGCCACGCTTCCATGCGTATAAGGCCCCATGACGCAATGCGTGAATTGACGCACACGCTCATTGCCGCCATGCTCACGCAGCGCTGTGAACACTTTCAATTCCGCTGATGCGTCGATGTCATACCATCCGCTCAATAGATAGGCGGGGCATGGTATCTTCGAGATGAATTCATTGGCATCCATCTGTTTGAAGTAAGCGTCAAACGCTTGTGGATTCGTCATTTGTCGCCAAAAATGGACAGGCCGTCTAAGGGCAATGATGTCACGCTCTCGCCAAGCAACATGCGCATCATCATATTTAGGCTGCGGATTGTCCTCCTTCAGCCCGAGATTGTTAAATGTACACCAACAGGCCCAATTGAAAAGAGCCAGTGTTGGCACGCCATCCCGTTGAGTCATTGGTGTAAAATAATCCATAGCAAGAATTTCTGGCGCAATTCCCTTCAATGCAGGATGGCCGCATGCCGCCGCGAGAAATTGCGATGAACCGCAGTACGACCCGCCAGTCATGACAATATTTCCATCGCACCACGGCTGTTTGACAATCCATTCGAGGCAGTCTTCGCCGTCGTTCCGTTCCTGCAGAAACGCATGCCACTCGCCTTCTGATCGTCCTGCTCCACGTACATCCTGATGGATGAAAATGAAATTCCGCTTTGCGACATCTCCTGGTTCCTTGATTTTGTCCGTCCGTTTACGGTAAAGATTCCGCAACAGCACAACGGGATATTTTTGGTCCTTTTGCGGTAACTCGATGGTCGTGAATAATTTGACACTATCTCGCATAGGAACCATTTCGATGAGCAGATGCTCCGAACTTTTTGGCAAATCCGCCTGCGTTTGCGCTAATACGCTGATTTCCATACATATAACCCCTATCAAAAGCCAATTGAACCGCATACTTTTCCTGTTTGTTGCGCAGTTTGGGATGCCATCCTCATGGACAGTCATGAGAAAATGGACATGTTGTTAAAATAGATAATATAATGCAATTTGTTGGAAAGGATATGGCTGAGGAATGATTATCTTTGTATGGTATTGGCTGTTTTTTATGAATGGTCTGAAGCGTTTAATGAAGCCTGTTTGACCAAGGTGATTGTTTCATCTGGATATCCTTGTTTTTTCATGACTTGGGCGGTGCGTCTGGTGACCATTTCAATTCCATGACTTAAACCTTTCTGAAATCCTTCAACATGGCCATATTCATATCCATTGTTATATCCCTTGCAATAGACTTCTTCAAAAGTTAGTTCATGGTCCTCATGTTCACCTTTTTGCTTTCCCTCCTCTACTGCTGTGTGTATGCTGTTTACATAGTCCAAGTAATACTTTTCACTGAAGGAGTAGGCTTGAGTCTCATCGCACGTAAATTTTGTAGTATCAGCCACTTGGAATAGCTTGTTGAAGACCTTGCCTGATAACACGGCTGGTTGCTTCTCGAATTCGCTCAGGTTATCGAGTGCGTAGAGCCATTTGTCCAGTTGTGTCTTCAGTTCTGTTTCATTTTTCTTGAACTTTGGAAGCTCTACGAAGACGTATGTCAGTTTGTCATGGATGGCCTGTGCTTCCGTATCATTCAACAGTACCTTGTGCAAATAGCATCCGTCGTCTTCTTGTCCGTCAAAGAAACAGAAATGAAGCAGGCCGATGGCATAGACGGCATCCAGCTTGAATTTCCATTTTTTTCTTGATAGAATCTGGTCACGGATTGGAAAGGCGGAATAGAAAAATTTTTTATTCCAAAAGAAGATGGCAGGTTCATTGTACATTTCCACGATGATGTTTTCACCGCGTTCTGTTTTACAATAGGCATCAAATACGCTATTTCTATCTATTTCCATGGTGTCCAGTTGCTCAGGCTTGAGTAATTGGACGTCACAAATGTGGTTGTTATCAGTCAAGCCGATAATGGCATTGAGGAAGTCGATAAGCAAATCTTTGTTGGATTCTGTGTTGAAAAGGCGGTTGATCCCGAAGACTGTGAGTGGGTTGATGTAACGTTCTGAGAAAAATGAAAAGTTCATGGTCTATCATTCCTTGTCTTGGGCAGCCTGTAGAATCATGCTGATTGCTTCATCTGAATATCCTTGTTCTTTCATGGCTTGGATGATTTTCTCACTTTTACGTTTAGCGCCTTCTTCTATTCCTTCTTCGAACCCTTGCTCAAAGCCTATCTTCATACCGATATGCTTCCCGATGTGTTTTCCCTTCATTTCAGCATAATCAATGCTGTTTATGTAGTACAGATACTGCTTTTGACTTTCGAAATATGCATTTGCCTCCATGGTCGTCAGGCTTGCCACTGCCGCTTCATAGAACAACTTATCGAACATCTTGCCGGACAATGCAGGAGACGGCTTGTCTAACTCACACAGGTGGTTGATGGCGTATAGCCATTTATCTAACTGTGTCTTCAGCTCTGTCTCCTTTTTCTTGAACTTCGGCAGTTCTGCAAAGACAAACGTCAGCTTGTCATAGAAAACCGTCCGAGCCTCGATGTCCATCAGCTTGACTCTGTGGAGATATGTCTTGTCATCCTTCCCGTCCGAAAAGCAGAAATTCAACAGGCCGACGGCATAGACAGCTTTCAGCTCAAAGTTCCATTTCTTACCCTTTATAGCTTGGTCACGGATTGGGAAAGCGGAATAGAACACACTTCGGTCTTTGAAGAATTGGACTGGCTCGCTCTGCATCTCCACGATGACATGGTCACCTTGTTCGGTTTTGCAGTAGATGTCGTACACAGCCTTCCGGTCATCTTTCTTCGTACCGAGCTGCTCGGGGTTGAGAAATATTACGTCTTGGATACTCTCCTCTTCCTCCAGTCCGATGATGGCGTTGAGGAAGTCGATAAGCAGATCTTTGTTGGACTCGGTTCCAAAAAGGCGCTTGAAGCCGAAGTCCGTGATGGGGTTGATGTAGCGTTCTGGAATAAGTGGATTTGTCATGGTCAATCACTCCTTGTCTATTGGGTGTGATGGGCGGCATGATGATAAACTAATCCAAAAACACTACATGTCAAATAAATAATGAATAAAATTATTAATATTCTATATTTTAACCTATTTGAGTATATAATATGACTTTGTATGATTTTTCAAGAATCGCTTTATAAATTAAGATACAAATGATTAATGACATCGAAGCGATGCTGCTTGGCGCGTACATAGTCGCCGATGCGCGGCGTTAGCACGATGATGTACAATTGCTTTTTCACGTCTAGAAAGATCGTCTGGCCGCTCCAACCACTATGCAATAGCGATGTTCCAAAGCATTCGTCGCAGGAATGATTGTCGCGGATAACCCAGCCGAAACGACGGTAGCCGTCGGTCTTATCCTGTTTGTCCGGAGCAATTTCTGTAAATTCGCGTTCATCGAAAAGGCGACCGCCATCATATTGTCCATGATTGATGACGCATGACAACAGCTTCGCATAATCATGAGCGGTGCAGAACAAGCCTGCATTGCCTGTGCGGAAGCCATCGCGGAAAAGACGAAATGCAATATAATCGGAGATTTCGCCTGGATGCTTCGTGCCGAATGTCTGGGCGAGCCTTTCTGGGGGAATATCCGCCCGTGGCTTGCCCAAAGATGTCGAATCCATGCCCAGCGGCTTGAAGATCTCCCGCATGCAGAAATCGTCAAGTTGTTCACCTGTAATCGCTTCGATAATTTGCGCAAGCAGAATGTAATTCCAACAGGCGTATTCCGCATGGGGTGATGGCGCTTTCGGCGGTGGCAGTCGCATGAGTTTCTGCATCATCGTTTCACCGTCTTCCGCGTAATAAAGCCGTTGTCCATCCTCCCGCCGCACGAAATCATTGAATCCTGAGACATGATTGGCCATTTGGCGGATCGTCACGACATGGTCCAATTTCGCTTTATACTGCGGCAGGTAGTTTGTGAATGGCTCATCAAAATCGATGAGTCCGCGCTTATGGAGTATCAAGAGAGCGGTGATGACGGTAACGACCTTCGTCGTGCTTGCGCCGTCAATGACCGTGTCCAACGTCATAGGCGTGTCTTTCGCAAGCGTTGCATTTCCTGCACAATAGGAGAACAGTTCTTTTTCGGGTGTTCCGGCCAGAATGGCTTCGCCCAAAATGATTCCATCACGGATGTCGTCCGCGACTATTTTCTCAACATATGCCTTGTTCATTTTTGTGGTTCCACCAAAACGACACGGTCGATATAGATATAATTTATATCTGTGCTGTCTGCGAAGAATTTCGGACCGGTGAATTTTACGGAAGCCCAGATTTCAAAATCCTTTTCAGCTATTTCTGGATTCGAGACATCTACCTTCGTTGTCCAAGCGCGAGTTAGATAAATGTAGCCATCCTTTGGCAAGTGGATGATTCCAGGCAACTTATACCAGTTATAGCCTTTGCCGAAAGACTTCTCGAATTTCGTGGAAATAATTGTCTTGGTGTTCCGTTGGTCATAAACGCCCATGCCAAACGGCAAATCGTAGTATTTCATTTTTTCTGGATCGACTTCTGTTCGGAAAGCCTTCCCAACAGGGCTTTCCGAGTCATCGACAAGCTTTATCAAACTGGCATGATGATTTTGGAAATGATTCGGATAGAAGTCATAGAAACTTCTACCTTGTAATTCTAGCGGTGCAGGAATGGTTTCAATTTCCATGGACATCGCCGCCAATTCGTTTGTAAATTGTTGGAGGATTCCTTGATTGTTAAGCCATTTTTCTACCCAAGAGGCTCGTGTTTCAGCGACACGTTTACATGCCACGACGGCCAGTTGCTTAAGTTGATCATCTGTCTCCTTCTTTTGTAAGCTATGATAAATAAGCGGATTGGCGATATGGCATGTCAGCCTGTCCAGTCCGACGCGACCATGCCGCACTCTGGCGAAACGGACATTGTCGTCTGCTACGCTTTTTTCCGCTTCATCAAAAAGTGCCTGACATTTGATGATATCTTCCTTTCGTATATACTGGAAGGCATCAATGGGAGGAAACCAACTGATAAAGCCGCCATTTTTCTTTCGTGCGGTATCGAGCGTGCGACGGTATTCCAACATATATTTCGCCGCAGGGCCATAATAACGTTCCATGAAAAGATTGATCAACTTGTTCACATCTTGATATGGATCCTCGAATAGCTTTGTTTCAAGGAAATATTTAAGTTCATAGAAATCAGCAAGATGAGGCCGTTCATGCTCCCAGAAAATTCCCGTGACGTTGTTTTCATAATAGGTCCTGTACAAGTCGCCATAGTGGAATTCACTGGCGAACGGGAAGCCTGTGACGCCTTTCGTGTAGGTGATAGCGTAGTCCCAGATGAAAAGATTTTTGGCATAGTTTTTCCACGATGTCAGAAAATCCAAAAACACCTTATTATCTTTTTCTAAGATGGAAGCGGCCTCATTTGTGCGCGTATCGCAAAGTTTGACGATGACATTGTCCGCCGCGCGGATGCCGCCTTTCGGCGGTGGTTCCGTATAGAAATAGGCCAACGTGCTGATATAGAGATCCGGATAGGTCTTGGAAACTTCACCTGCAATCCAGTTCACAAATTTCAGATAATGGCCCGATGGATTGTATTTCTCTTGCTCTGCTTTGCATTGTTCGCAGGTGCAGATGTTGCGATTGTCATTCATACTGACATCGTAGATGCGTGGCGGCGGACAGCCTTTTTGAGCCGCTATCTTCTTATCCTGCTCAATATTCTGTAGTATTTGCGAAAGAAACATTTGCTTCAGAGCGGGATTCGTCAAGCAAAGTTGTCCTTTCAATTGGCCGCCGATACGTATACCATTGACCAGTGAAAAATATTCAGGATGTTCCGTGCCGTATTTTTCGAAAGGAATATAACGGTCGAACGTATGGGTATGGGAAGGACTGCCATAGGCGAAGGAACCGCCGAGTTCAGCGGGCAGGAGGGCGAGCCCTTCGCCGCCGTCACGGTTGAGGCGCACACGGATAGCTGTCCGTGCGCTATTAGGGCCTTTGTGTGAGCGATAGATGTCGCGGTAGAGAAACGCAGGCTTGCCTGTCGCATTCAATGTATCTAACGTCAGTGACGATGTTTGTGGCACGTACTCTTCATAGTCCGACCACCAGTGTATGTCGCAGAAGTCCTCCAGAAAATGGTAGGTGGCGTATAGAACGCCCCGCGTCCCGCCGCCGTTGACGATAATTTGGTCGCCAACGGAGCGGATGACCCAGCGTTCGTCTTCCAGTTCGCTAGAAAGACATTTCTGCTGTTTGGCAAGCTCTGTATCACCAATTTGGAACGTGACAGGTGTTTTTCCGCCGATTGTCAGCACATGGTCGCCAATGCGGCGGGCTAGATAATCCGTCATTTCCTGTATGGCGGTCTTTTCGGAAGGCTTAGGATTTTCTGGACCTTTGATGAAATAGGACTGCGCCATCATCAGCGACGGCATACCGATCAACGCAATCAACGACCATGTGAATTTCATCATTACCTCCTTATTCGAACTTCGGCTTCACGTTCTTGCTGAAGTACTTAAGCAGGATCTTCTTCCGCTCCGTGTCCTGTTTGGCGGGCTCGTTGTTGTGTGGATTCTCGTCGTGTTCCACGCTCCAATTGTACCATTCGCGGAACGCATGATACGACCAATCCCATCCATATTCTTCAAAAATTTCGATGACATCCTGTATGTACTGCGCCGCGCCTGGAGCGAAGCGAATGGCTGAGAATTCGCCCATGTAGATGCGCGCGCCGTATTTGAGCTGGAAGTCGCGGATGGGCTGGAGGATCTTGCGAAGTTCCTTTTTATCATAATAGAAATTGTCGAACCAGCCTGGATAACCTCTCAACTTCAAACTGCCATCTAGAATCCGCTTCATATTCTCCCAGCCGACACCCTGATGCGTGAAACTGCCTGGTTCATACATGTGGCCTTGATAGATTAAGTTCTTCAGCGGCAATGGTTTCAGATAGCCAAATGCCGCCGCACTGCTCCATTGGTTAGCGGCGATGATGATTGGTTTCTCTGAATCAATTTCACGAATCGCCTTTGCCGCTTCATATTGGCAGTACAAATAGTCATATTTAACCTTATTAATTTGAACAGGCTCGTTGTACAAATCATAGCCGACCACGATTGGTTCGTCTTTATAATGCCGGGCCACCATCCGCCATAAATCGACAAATGCGTCCAAGTATTTCTTGTCGAAGAACATCGTAAAGCTATTTCCATCCGCATTGACGGCTTCACCCGCAAGCGTTCCCGCCGTTCCCGCGATGGCGGACGCACTGATGCGGCCGCCTGGAACGGCATGGAAATCGAAAATCACCTGCAGACCGTCCTTCCGCAACTGCGGGATATGGACGTCCAAATTCTTCAGATGTTGTTCGAAGATGGCCTTCATCTTGTCGATGTCGCGCAGAGCTTCTTTCGGCGCGTTCACCTGCCAACGGATGACGTTTGCGCCCCATGAGGCCAGTTCGTGCAAATCCTCCGCCTTCGCTCCGTTGCCCAGGCTAGGACTCATGCAACCACGCATGATCGGCATGTTCTTCACCGCGTCTGAATATTCGCATTTGAAGCCGTCAGGCAGTTTGACGACATCCGGATAGATTTCAACGATACGGAACTGTAAGTTCTTGAACCACAACGTTCCCGTGGCATCCTGCACGCCGAGCTCCATACGGCCTTCCGTCGCGTCTTCTGGAATCTGCGCTACAATCGCAGGCCGCCGCCAATCCGTGTCTTTCGGTGTGCTGTCGCCATTGCCGCCGCCCGGATAAAAATAACGGCCATGTGACTTATAGACGAGCATCATCTTGAAGCCAAGCCAACCCTTCGACGGCTTTGTCAAATTGATATGTTTCGTATCAACGCTGACTTCCAGCTGCTTGCCGCGATACGGTGTGATGTCGAACAGCAGATGCGCCCCCATGACGCCGCCGATTTCATTCTTTTTTTCTGGCGGCACATGGACTTTCAGCACATTCGTTCCCGCCTCGTCTTTTTCCCAAGAGGCGTAGCGTTTGTCCGTGTCCCAACGTTTTATTTCCTCTTCCGTCTTCGGCCATGTCACATCCGCCATTGCCATTCCGATTCCAACCATCATAGTCAAACTTAGTAACAGTCTCATTTGCAAGTGCCTCCTTCAGTAAAGTTTTTCAATACATACAATACGCCACATGTGCCGCCGCTTTTGATGATTATTTGGTCGCCGATGGCATTTCGATCAACGCAATCAACGACCATGTGAATTTCATCTTCGTCTCCTTTAATCCAATTTTGGCTTCACGTTCTTGCTGAAGTACTTGAGCAGAATTTTCTTCCGTTCCGTGTCCTGTTCGGCGGGTTTGTTATTGTGTGGATTCTCGTCATGTTCCACGCTCCAATTATACCATTCGCGGAATGCATGATACGACCAATCCCAGCCATATTCTTCGAAAATTTCAATGACATCCTGTATGTATTGCGCTGCGCCAGGAGCGAAACGAATGGCTGAGAATTCGCCCATGTAGATGCGCGCACCGTACTTGAGTTGGAAGTCGCGGATGGGCTGTAGGACCTTGCGCAACGCCTCCTTGTCGTAGAAGTAATTGTCAAACGTGCCCGGATAGCCTTTCAGCTTCAAACTACCGTCCAGAATTCGCTTCATATTGTCTCCCCCGACGCCCTGATGTGTGAAACTGCCTGGTTCATACATGTGGCCTTGATAGATCAAGTTCTTCAACGGCAATGGTTTCAGATATCTGAATGCCGCCGCGCTGCTCCATTGGTTAGCGGCGATGATGATCGGCTTTTCAGAGTCGATTTCGCGAATCGCTTTCGCCGCTTCATATTGGCAGTACAGATAGTCATATTTCACTTTATTAATTTGAACAGGCTCATTATACAAATCATAACCCACTACGATAGGCTCGTCCTTGTAATGGCGCGCGACCATCCGCCATAAATCGACGAAAGCATCCAAATACTTCTTGTCAAAGTACATCATGAAATTATCACCGCTGGCGTTGGCGATGTCACCTGCAAGCGTTCCGGCCGTTCCGGCGATGGGTGATGCCTTCACACGGCCGCCTGGAACGGCATGGAAATCAAAAATCACCTGCAGACCGTCTTTCCGTAACTGCGGAATATGGATATCCAGATTCTTCAGATGCTGTTTGAATACTTCTTTCATTTTGTCAACATCGAGCAGAGCTTCCTTCGGCGCGGATACTTGCCAGCGGATGACATTTGCGCCCCATGTGGCTAGTTCGTGCAAATCCTCCGCCTTCGCGCCTTTGCTCATACCAGGGCTCATGCAACCACGCATGGTCGGCATGTTCTTCATCGCGTCCGAATATTCGCATTTGAAGCCATCGGGCAGTTTGACGACATCTGGATAGATATCGACAATGCGGAACTTCAGATTCTTGAACCATAGCGTGCCCGTGGCACCTTGTACACCGAGCTCCATATGTGCCGACATCGCATCTTCTGGAATTTTCTCCACGATGGTGGGCTGTCGCCAGTCCGTATTGATAGGCGTGTTGCCGCCATTGCCGCCGCCAGGATAGAAATTGCGACCATTGGATTTGTAAACGAGCATCATCTTGAAGCCAAGCCAGCCCTTCACTGGCTTTGTCAAATTAACATGCTTTGATTCGACGCTTATTTCCAATTGCTTACCGCGATACGGCGTGATGTCGAACGGCAGATGTCCACCCATTACGCTGCTCTTTTCATTCAATTTTTCTGGCGGCACATGGACCTTCAGAACCATAGTTCCATCGTCCTTTTCCCATGTGGCGTAGTTTGCATCCAGCTTCCATGCTTTCGCCTCCTCCTCCGTCTTAGGCCATATTACATCTGCCATCGCCGTGCTGATTCCAACCATCATCGCCAAACTTAACAACAGTCTCATTTCCATGTACCTCCTTCAGCAAAGCTTTTCAAGGCGATCGACAATTGTTCCTAAATAATCCAACGCCGCCGCGACAGGTTCTGGCTTCTCCAAATCCACGCCTGCGCCACGCATGATGTCCAACACATCGCGGCTGCCGCCGGCCTTCAGGAAGCCGAAGTAATCATCTAACGCGGGTTTGCCTTCCTTCAGAATCCTGTTCGCCAATTGGATTGCTGCGGACATACCAGTTGCGTACTTATAAACATAGAAATTATAGTACATGTGCGGAATGCGCGCCCACTCCAGACCGATAAGCTTGTCGGCTTTCAGACCGTGGTAGAATTCGTTCATGTCGTAGTATTCCTTTTCCAACAAATCGGCCGTCAGCGGTTCATGGCGTTCTGCATGTTCATGGATTTTCAATTCAAATTCCGCGAACATCGTCTGCCGATAAATGGTAAGGCGGATTTCGTCGGCCAGATGGCAGAGCAGATATGTCCGCACATCCTTGTCTTTTGTTTTGGCGAGCAGATATTCCGCGAGAAGGATTTCATTCGTCGTGGAAGCGACTTCCGCCACGAAAATCTTATAGCCGTGATAATGGTATGGCTGGTATTTGCGCGAATAGTACGAATGGAGCGAATGGCCCAATTCATGAGCCAACGTGAATACATCGTCCAAAGTGCCTTGGAAATTCAGAAGTATATACGGATACGTGTCATAGCAACCGCCGGAATAGCCGCCTGAACGCTTTCCCTTCCGTTCTGGAACGTCGATCCAGCGTTGCTTGAAAGCGAGTTCCAAGGCATCGCAATATTCTTTTCCCATTGGTTTCAACGCCGCCTTCACCGTTTTTACGGCCTCCTCCCATGTGTAATGGCAACGGCAAGAAGGCAACAGTGGATTATAGACATCGTACATGTCCAACTTATCCAAATTCAACATCTTGCGGCGCACTTCCAGATAGCGCTTCAAATGCGAGACGCGGCTGTGAACTGTCTCAATCAACTGCCGATAGACGCTTTCTGGAACTTTATCACCGAACAGCGCGGCGTTCAATGCGGACGGAAAATGCCGCACGTTTGCGGAAACCGCATGGCTTTTCACGGCAAAATCCAATGTTGTCGCGAACGTGTTACGATACTTTTTATATGTGGAATAAAGCTTGCGGAATGCCGCCTTACGAACATTACGATCCGCGTCCTCCATGAACAGATGATACGTGCCATGCGTCAGTTCCATCGTCTCGCCTGCGCCATTCTTCAACTTCCCGAATGTCAGATCGCCGTCGTTCAAGATGGAGAATGTGCTTTCTGGTGCTCCAAGTACTTCCGAATACATGCCCAGAAGCCGTTCTTCTGGTTCGGACAGCGTGTGTTCACGGCCACGCAATGCTTCTTGAATGCTCCGTTTATAGAATGACAAAGTGTCCGATTTCAGATACGTGTCCATCGTTTTGGACGGAATTGACAGCAGTTCCGGATCGAACCATGCGAAGCATGGCGCGAGTTCAGCAAACAACGATTCGATACGTCCCACGCGGCTACGGTTTTCTGAATTCAGCGTATTTTCATCGGATTTCATCGATGCATAGACATAAACTTTTTCGCACAAACGACCGTATGCGTCCATCGCTTCGTAGCAATCACGGAGCGTTTTGGCGGATTTGGCAAGCTTTCCCTTGAAGGCCAGAAAGGATTCTGCCAAGCCTTTTAGTTTGGCAAAATCCGCCTCCCAGGCTTCAGGCGTCTGATAGATTGCTTCCAGATCCCATGTTGGCAATTGTTTCTTGCTACTCATCTTAACTTCCTTTATATTAAATAGTTAATCAATCGTCATCTCCAAAAAGCCGCCTGTCACGCCATATTGCACGACGACTTGGAATTTCCCACGATAGAAATCGACGCTCTGCCCGTGGATGTGGCCTGCCACGATGCCAAGCAGATTTTCAGCACCAAAGACTTCGTTGTGGAAATCCATCGTTGTCTTGCTGTGACCGTTTTCTGGCCAACGAAGGCGCCGTTCAATCTTCCAGTTGCCATCCGTTGAAGCATTCCAATTCGGATGGCCAACGCTGAATCCGACATCGCGTCCAGGCACCCAGAACGGAATATGGCCGAACACAATCGTCAGCAGGCCCTTTTCGACCTGTCGCCGCCAGAACGCCTGCTGTTCGGGCAGAATTTCGCAGGCGGACGTGTCCATCATGACAAGATTCAACCCATTCAGTTCAATGCTGTAACACAACGGGTTGCGACCTTGGTACAATGGTGCGAGACGCTTCGCCTCCCATTCGCGCCGTAAGGCGATTTCCGTTCCGGGCAGTCCTTCAAAATGCCAGTCGTGGTTGCCCGCCGTATAGGCGTAAGGAAGTCCCGTTTTTGCCGCCAGTTCCATGATGGTTTCCACGCCTTTTGCCGACGGAAAACTGACCATGTCACCGAGCATCAGCAAATAGTCATAGGCATCCATTTTCAGTTCGGAAAGCATCTGTGTGAAATTCGCAAATGCCTGCGGATAAGCAGCCGCCATGCGTTTGCTATTCTCTTGGTTCGGAATGCCGCGCTCATCGTCCAACGACAAATGCGCATCACTCACCACCAATAGTCTTGTCGGCTTCGCGATTCCCGTCCCGTGGATCTTGACGGAATTTTTGTTCATTGAAAAACTTGCCATCAGCCAATGCTCCTTTTCAAAAACGTTTCATGATTGTCGCCATCGGTTTCATGGAAAAATGAAAACGGATGGGCAAAATCGCCTTTACCTATTACATTATTCTAAAACGAATAGAAATCAACTTCTGCAAACCAATTGAAGCCATTATGAAATATACGATATCCTTTCCTATTTGGTGCATCCACGATACGCCCGGCAACGGCGCATACCATGATTTGGACGCTGTCGTGCGCGAATCTGCCGAACGCGGCTTCAACTGCCTGCGCGTCGACGATGGGGCAGGACTCATCGATTTTTCCGTGAATCCGCCGAATGGCATCGTACCAATTCATGAACCGTATCCAGGCTTCACGCGAAATATCCGCCAGTCATGGTGCGTTGGTAATGGTGGCGATTGCAATCTTGTCGTGCGATTACTTGAGCTCTTTAAGGCTGCGAAAAAGTACGGCGTCCACATCATCCTATCGTCGTGGTATTATCTCCATACCTATTGGTATTGCGGTGATAACGCCCTTAACGAACGCCTTCACGCGATTCCGCCCCATGAGAGATTCCAATATTTCGCGGAGCAACTCAGCCATATCATCGATTTGCTCCGCCAAAATGGTTACGTCGAGCAAATCGCCTTTGCGGAAATTCTCAATGAAGCAGATGGATTGAAGTTCGTCGGCAACTACGGCAATTCCAATCATGTCTCCCGCGAAGAGCGCAAACAGTTTGGAAGAGACCACGAAGAAGCCATCGCGTGGCTACGGAAACGCCATCCGGACGTACTGTTCGCCTATGACACATATGCCGTCGGCGAAACGGATCTTGACCTTTTCCCGCAGAATCTGCAGATATGGAACTGCCACAGCTACTATCTGTGGGAAATCTACAACTTGTTCGAAGGGCATTTGTTGTGGGGCGGCGTCGATGTTGAGGATCCAAAGGAAAATAGCCAAGCTGCGCCGTATCTGCTGAATCCGCATCGTCCGCTGGCCGATGTATTTGCTTCTCGAAACGGACGCATGTACGCAGAGGATGGGTGGTATCGCCGAATCTGGCTCTATTCGCAAATCGATCCCGCGAAAGTCGGCGAATTGGAAAAGAAATTCATTCATCAGTTCGAAAAAGATTATGAGCGGTATCAACAGAAAATCGTTGATATTCTCGACGGTGCCGTCGCTTTCCGCGACGCACATTGCCCCGGCGTTCCATTGGTCATGGCGGAAGGTTGCACGTTCTGCGCGAGCAACTTCCTGCAATGGGAGGAGAAATGCGATAAGTACTGGGAGCTGTTGCAGTTCGCCGCCGACCAGTTCAAGGCGCATGGCTTCATGGGCGCGACCATCCGCACATGTTCGGGTCGCGAAGATCCGTCGTGGAACGTCCGCAAAGAGGACTACATCCGCATCCACCGCTCCATGCTGGAAGGGTGATTCACTTATGCCTTAGCCGCAGCAGCCATGTACTGGCATGCCTTTGCCTCGTCCAGCCCGAAGTCCAGCTGGAGGTCGTTTTGTATCTGCATGTCTGAAAAACAGCGTTTTCGTCTGTTTTGAATGAAACTCATGATGGTAGCGGTAATTCCTTCTTCTCGTCCTCTCTTTTCACCCCGCTTCTCTCCTCTTTTCTCTCCCCTTTTC
>JAEEGF010075296.1_pt1 | contig 14438 bp, 9 predicted proteins | sample 9134171 | NCBI WGS metagenome assembly JAEEGF01 (sample SAMN16246542, study PRJNA631951) | gut metagenome | biome: gut microbiome; feature: rumen; material: AP-attached | host: Bos | place: Iran: Karaj | collected 2018-10
ATTTGGGAGTAGTAAGAATACCTGCTGACCTCCTACTCCTGTCATGCCCTCTTCGTGTTCATTTTCAACGTATTCATCTGTGATCGTGAATAATTCAGGATTCTGGGTAGCTGTCCAGGAATACCCTGTTGTAGGGTTGGACTCAAAAGACAATGTCATGGTCTGAGGCTCAGACTTACCACATGCTGTGACCAGCATAAAAATGCTTAGTATAGCAATAAGACTCTTTACTTTCTTCATAGCTATGCACTCCTATTAGCATTAAATATATTCAAAAAGTAATATATATCAGATAGCCAAAGTATTATCATATTTAATTTAATTATACACTGCAATACGATATAATGATAACTATAAAATGTATATCAATTATTTACTTCAAAGGCGAAAGGAGTAGCTTCAATTGAAAATCATCGAAAAATACAACAGTATCAGTCTTATTATCAGAATTATCTGCGGACTTGTGATAGGCGCTATCCTGGGAGTTTTATTTAAAGATCTTCCAGTATTTCCGCTTCTTGGTAATCTGTTTGTAGGCGCCTTGAAGGCTGTAGCTCCTGTTCTTGTCTTCGTACTTGTAATATCTGCTCTTGCTCAGGGCAATGACAAGCTTGACAGACGTTTTGGACTTGTAATCCTTTTGTATATGGTCAGCACATTACTTGCTTCCTTTGTTGCGGTTGTGGGGAGTTTTCTTTTTCCTCAGACTATAAAACTTGCAGAGGTTGCAGAAGCTGAGACTATTCCAACGGGAGTTTTAGAGGTTCTGTCCAATCTACTATTAAACATGGTAGCTAATCCTGTAGGAGCTCTTCTTGAGGGCAGGTACATTGGTATCCTGTTCTGGGCAGTTATATTCGGTCTTGCTGCCAAGAAGCTTGCAGCAGATGCAACAAAGAAGATGATGGAAGATATCTCTAATATAGTATCTCAGGCTGTAAGATGGATCATCAATCTGGCTCCTTTTGGAATCCTGGGACTTGTATATACCAATGTTTCTACCAATGGTCTTTCGATATTTACAGATTATGGCAAGCTCCTTGTGCTACTTGTAGGATGTATGCTGGCTGTTGCACTTATCGTGGATCCTTTGCTTGCAGCTATCACGCTTCGTACCAATCCTTATCCGCTTGTACTAAGGTGCCTGAAGGAATCCGGAGTCACAGCATTTTTTACCAGAAGCTCAGCTGCCAATATCCCTGTTAATATGGAACTGTGCGAGAAGCTCGGCATGGACAAAGAGATGTATGCAGTATCAATCCCTCTTGGCGCTACGATCAACATGGACGGCGCAGCGATCACTATTGCTGTTATGTCACTAGCCGCTGCCAATACTATGGGTATCAAAGTATCTTTTGCCACAGCTCTTATCCTTGCATTCATCTCAACTCTGGCTGCCTGCGGAGCATCAGGTGTTGCAGGCGGATCGCTCCTTCTCATACCTATGGCATGTTCTCTTTTTGGTGTTAATGCTGATGTTGCTATGCAGGTCGTTGCAGTTGGATTCATCATCGGCGTAGTTCAAGACTCTGTAGAGACAGCTCTTAACTCATCCGGAGATGTTATGTTCGCTGCAACTGCCGAATATGCCAAGTGGAAAAAAGACGGAAAGTCACTTCCCACATTCCTTGGCGGAACTACCAAAGTGGATATCTGATCATACTGAATATGAATATGTCATACTGAGTCTAACTCTGGAGTATGATCATTCAGGACAAATCTTTTCCCGAAATATGAACAAGTCGGTACGCTAGGCTCTGCATATTCTCGCCCAGTGACTTGATCTATAGAAAAGAAGCGCTGCCAGCATACCAAAGACAAAGCTTATGGATACTCCGCCCGTTACATAATGTCCGTCCCAAAATGTTGCGATAAGATATGCACTGGGTATTCGAACCGCCCATAGCATCAGCAAGTTGACAACAGTAGAATACCTTACAGCACCAATTCCGTTGGCCAGATTAAGGATTGTATTGAGTACGCAAAAGCACCACTGGAACGGAATCTGGATATGCACACATAAAAGTGCATACTTTATTGCCATTCCATCTTTGGTAAAAAAGCCTACCAGCTGAGGTGCAAATATATACATAACAATTCCTAGTGACATAGTTATAAGTGCTGAATACAGGGGGACTATACGTCCTCCTTTTTTGAGCCTTCCATAATCTCTTGCTCCAAAATTCTGCCCCGCAAAGGTAGACATGGCCTGAGAGAATGATGAAATTGCAACGCTGCTGACTCCCATGATCTTACCTGCTACCGAAGCTCCTGCCATAAAGGCAGAACCCTGAAGATTGATAAGTGTCTGCAAAAGGATATGACCGACTGTATAAAGTGAGTTGTTAAAACCAAGAGGAAGTCCTAGCTTAAGTATATTTTTTAAAGACTCTCTATCTATTCCTTTTGGCAAAAAAGAAAACTCGATATGAGGATATTTTCTAATAATATATATGACACTAGAAAACCATGAAAGGTACATTGCTATTATCGTAGCTATAGCAGCTCCTGCAACGTCCATACCAAAGCCTGCCACAAACAAAATATCCAGCACGATATTGGTAACACTTGATATGATCAGGAAAAGAAGTGTCGAGCTGCTATCACCAAGACCGCGCAGTACTCCTGCATTCATGTTATAGCCCATATTGCCAAGTAGTCCTACGAATACGATTCTAATGTACAAAACCGCCAGATCCCAGGTATCTTCCGGAACATTCATAAATCTTAGTATCACAGGTGTGAGGATGATACCAAGAACAGCTAAGGGGATTGCAGTTATATAGGTAAATGAAACTGACGTCTTTACTGTCTTTCTAAGAGACTCATCATCTTTACTTCCTGTATGCATGGATACGAGGATAGATACGCCTCCGCCTATACCCATAAACACACACATAAACACTTCTACAGGCTGTGAGCTTGTGCCAATCGCGGCAATTGAGGTCGCTCCGCAGAAATTGCCAATGATAAGAGTATCCATGATCGTATAGAACTGCTGGAGTACATTGCTTGCAATGATAGGTAGGGCAAATAGTATCACCAGCTTCATTATGGGACCTTGGGTCATATCAAGTTTGGTACGTGATTTTCTTTTGATTGAAACTTCTGTCATAGTGTTTTTGCTTTCCTGTCTGAATATCGAAAATATTTTTATTATTATGTTTAGATCATTATGTTTAAATCATTATGATTCCTGATTTTCATGGCTTCAAACCTTTATGTCTTATTATCCTTAAATAATATATTTTTTTCTTATAAAAAAGGCTAATATATAGTCAAAAGTTATCAAATCGGATAGAATCAAAATATGGTTAAAGAAGAAATCAAAGATAATTTATTTCAATATGAAATAGAAGGCCTTAAGATCAGCGAAAGCTATGTACATGCAGCAAGTAGTATGAAAACACGGCACTACCACGAGACTATAGAGCTCTTTGTATTAACAGAAGGTGAGCGCTATTATTTTGTGGACCGCTTTGTATATCATATGAAAAAGCATATGGCTCTTCTCATACCTCCCGGTCAGATTCATAAAACAAGCGCTGTCTCCGGCAAGCCTGAACATGGAAGATTCTTACTGCAATATTCTAAAGAAGTTTTTGGCATTATGATACAAAATTGCCTCGGTATATCTTATGAAGAATTTTGCCTTAAGTACAGCGGTATGATCTCACTTTCCGATATCGGCTATAGAAGGCTTCAAGATAAGTTCTTAGAGCTAAAAGAGGAAGCGTCAAAAAGCCCGGATGATCCCGACTATTCCTCTTCTATTATCAAGTGTCTTTCTTTCGAACTTCTACTTATTTTCTCAAGAGAAGTAGACAAAGAAAAAGCCGCCTTGGGGATTGATACCACCAAAGACAGCTATCTTGTTAAATCAGGAATATATAATACTATTCAAAAAGTAACAGAATATATAAACAATAACTACCATTCAGACATATCTCTTGACTCACTGGCGGACCGCTTCTACATAAGCAGGGCCGGTCTTACCAGAAGCTTTAAGAACATTACAGGAATCACAATAGTTCAGTATCTGACTACCGTTCGTATAAGAAGAGCCTGCAATCTGTTAAAAAATACATCTGACAATATTACTGATATCGCGCAGGAATGCGGATTTGGAAATGTTACTTATTTTGAAAAAGTATTCAGGCGTATTCACGGAATGACACCTCGTCAGTATAGGAATATACCCGAATAGATGCAAAGCCATTAGCCACTTTCTTTGCTCGCGGCATGCGTAAAAAATGATAATGCTCCTTTGGGGCAAGCCTTGACACAGTCTCCGCAGCGTATACACTCGCAGCTATTGGGATTTTTAACAGGGTCAACGTTCATCTTACACTGTCTTGAACAAGCTCCGCAGCTTATGCACTTATTTTCATCAAAATGCATTCTAAGAATACTGACCTTCTGGAACAAGGCATAGAAAGCTCCAAGCGGGCATATATACTTACAAAATGGTCTGTATATGAATATCGAAGATAGGATACATATTATAAGCAGAGCAAACTTCCACCTAAATAAAGCTCCTGCCGCAGCCCTCATCCCTTCATCCAGAAGCACTAGCGGTATACCACCTTCCAACGTACCGACAGGGCATACATATTTACAAAAGAAAGGATCTCCTGCTCCATAACTACTGCGGTAGAAAAAGGGAAGCCCAAATACTAATACTAAAAGAACTATATATTTAAGATATCTAAGCGGCTTATCTATTTGCTCAGGAATCTTGATCTTGGGCGTCGGAATCTTATACAAAAGCTCTTCTATCAGGCCAAACAAGCACAGCCAACCGCATATGAATCTTCCAACAAGAAGTCCGATTGTTGCAAGAAATCCTACAACATAAAAGGCGAACTTCCTGCGTCTTGCATCAAAAACTGACTGCATAGCGCCAATAGGGCATGCTCCCAGCGCTCCGGGACAGGAATAACAGTTCATACCCGGTACACAGAACTTCTTTAGCGGTCCTTCATATATAGTTCCTTTTAAGAATCCCGGAATGTAGCTATTGGATATAAGTCCCCAGGATGCCTGAACGATTTTTCTAATTATGCCATGTTTCTTTAACTTATCTGCCAATTCTCTGAAATCTCCTATTATTTTGTCTATTGTACTTCTATGTCCCAATACAGGATGTATTAAGGACATTCTTAGAAGTACATGGATGTACTTCTATGTCCCAATTACCCAATTCCAATACATTCCATGCATATGTTGGCTGCTTTGCGGTAGACTGTTTTCATCTCACCTCTTGTTGCTCCAAAAATGCATGACCCAATTGCCGCAACCAAAAGGACTAATGTAATCCATAGCGGAACTTTTCTTTTAATATTCATATAAATGCTCCTATCTTTTCATAAATCAGGCAGGTATATCGATCAAATCGACTGACCTGCCTCTTCGCTACATGTTATACTAAATTTAAACTTCTATAAGTATAGATATATCTATACCACATCAGGCTAGTAATTAGCAAGCTCCGATGCCTGATCAATTATACCGATCCACTCTTTCCTTATATCTGCTCCGGCAAAAATAGGAATGTACAGAGTTACATGGATGTACTTCTATTACAAATAATGCAATACTTATAACTAAAGTCATTTTCTAACTCTATACTTAAGCTCAACATCCCAGTCTTCATTTACTTCTATTTCGAGCTGGTTCTTGATCTTTCTTTTGATAAAAGATATTATCTCTTCATCTGACATTTCTATTCTGGTCCTGCCAAGTACTTCATTCATAAGTTCTTTAAGATTCAGGTCAAGAGATTCTCTAATGGTTCTTGCAAGGTCTTTTTGAATAGCATCATTTTTGATATCTTCAGCTCCGCCTGCATAGAAACTGTCAATGTAGCAGTAGAATATGTCTTTTTTGATAAGGGCTTCTTTCAAAGCAAAACTGCACTTATCATGCTCTACCATTACCAAAAACTTAGCATCAGGAAGCTCTTCCATCAGTCCCCAATAATCAGAATCGCTGGATACCAGAACAAATGAATCTACATTATTGGTATAGAACTCTTTACAGGTTCTGGCTGTTACCTTGACATCGGCAAGAGATTTATTATCTTTGAGCCTTTCTATCATTATATATTCTACAGGTATATCTATGTATGACTTAAGAAGTTCCCAGGCAGAAGCGGCATGTATATCATCAAATAGTATGATCTTCTCGATCTTCTCAAGTCTTTCTGGCTCTAAATTTCGTATTGCAGCACAGAGGCTGTAGGGATCTGAATTCTCGCAGTCTACTATGAATACGCACTTATCACTGTTTTCTATAAATGTATAGATATTGGCCTTGGTTCTGTCGCTTACATCAGACACAAAGCTCAGATTCTGGAATTCATCATTGTTCCAGCGGTACAGAAGCGTTACGAATTTTTTATCATTAAGAAGTATATTGCCCTCATCCTGCGCAGGCCAGTTCATATACTGTTTGTATGGATAATAATTAATGTTTTCATAGAAAAAAGCTGCAGCTTTCTTCTGACCTTCAGGAGTAGTACCTCCCGGCATGATAAAGATATCAGATAGATAATTCCAGTTGATCCATTCCGGGAACAGGTCTCTACAGTTATTGATCCTGCTTTTTATATTCAGATTAATATTTGTAAGAAATGGCGTGGGTTCTTTGAGATGATTATATATTTCTATCCCATCATCTGACAGAGCCTTCATAGCATCAGCCGACATATATTCCGGCATTCCTAAGATACTTCTTCCTTCCTGTTGGATAGCCTGACACACTTTTAAGAAATTATGCTCGAGCTGATTCCTAAGCAGACATAGATTTCTAATAATTCGAGCTCTTTTATCGATATCAAGTTTCTTGAAGATTTCTAGCTTTGGCGGCTCGTGATCGTTTTCAAATATTCTCTTATTCATACCAAGAAGATATGCAACTTTAGAAATAATATCGTATTGCTCTCCGCTTGAATAGGTCCCGTTTTCAGTTACCATAGCCATGATGTCTGATAGATCAAGTGTGTCGTTAAATTCTGAAGATACACCCATTTTTACTAATTCCTTTTCTATTTTCTTTTTATTTTTTAGTTCTTTTGATTGAATTTATCATAACTTACCCCAAAGATTCTATTCAAGTATTGATTTTCTGACAAAATGACAAATATGTAGGACGGATGGCATTTTCGAAGAAGAATCTATATAAAGAGCGCTTATTAACCGATATACTATACAGGATTTTATATTTAATCAGCCACAATTTCCCTACGATGAGTGGTCAGACTAGTTGTAATTTGCATTTCGCCTAATACAGGCGTCAGATCAGTTGTAATTAACATTACGCCTTAATACAGGCGCCGGAATTCTTCTAAGCTACCGAGTAGTACTGCCAATTGTCTCGATACAAAGGCTCAATAATTGAGGGAATTATGAAAGAACACGTAATCAGGATCTATGTAATCTTTTTAATAATTGCATGCATGATCATCGCAGGCTACGCTATCTTTGGCATAGGCAATGAACCGGCCAGTATGTTTGCAGAAGATACTCAAGTAACATTATCTGCAAAATCCATAATAAAGGACGACGACGGCTTTGCAATCGTAACCCTTGATACTTCCACTATCAAAGAAGCCGGTGAATGTCTTTCTTTTAACACAATATTTACAGATGTTTATGTATATGCAGACAATGATCTAATATACAAAAGAACCGGCTCCGGCTCTCTTTTTATGAAATCCAACGGCAATATATGGCACTTTGTAAAAGTATCAGGTGATTCACAGGACATAATCGTAGAGCTTATACATCGTTATAATAAAGCTGACCTGACTATCCCTTCGTTTTTTGCAGGTGACTATTATAATCTAAAGGCATCTCTTGTCAGAAAATCCTCTCCTGCCCTTATCATATCTATACTTGATATAATATTCGGATTCGGGATGGTCATCTATTACTTTAGTACCAAGCGTCTTAGCGTATCAACTACCAAGATGCTCAACTTTGGTATAGCATCCATGATGCTGGGAATCTGGTCTTCAGGCGAGACCAATGCCATTGTTGTTCTTTTTGAAAACAGAACGCTTGCAGGAGTTTTAGCTTTTCTTATCCTGATATTCATACCGTCCCCATTTATTATTTACATTCGTTTCACTTTATGGCCGGAGGACAAATATCTATATAGGATCACACCTGTTCTATGCCTTGTTAACTTCGTGCTTGTTATAGGACTTGCCCTTTTAGGTGTCATGGATGTTAAAGAGTCAGTCATCATCACTCACTGCGTCTGGGCTATAGCTATAATCTATACTGCAGTAGCTGTAGTAACGACTCTAAGAAAGCATTTTAGGAAAAAATATAAATCTTCCATACCGGATAAATCAAAAGCATCCGAGTTATCAAAGATCTTATTTAGTGATACTATAAGCACGGATGCTGATGAAGAAAAGATAGCTATATTCGTAGCTGCTTCAATGCTGATACTGATCGCAGTATCTGTAGTTGACATAGCTCTGTACTGGTCAGGGACAGGCACACAGAACGACCTCTTTGGAAGGTTCCTGCTCCTAAGCTATATAGTGGTCCATGCATACATCAACATCAGAGAATCTCTCAAAGCCATTGAAAACGGCAAGATGGCCGCATATTATAAAAAGCTTGCAAACACCGATTCTATGACTACCCTGTACAATAGGAATGCTTTTAACAATGATGTGGCCCAGCTAAGCATAAACACAGAGTACAGTATCATCTCCCTTGATCTTAACAACTTAAAGTCTGTAAATGATAATTTAGGCCATCAGGCCGGTGACAGATATATTATCAATGCAGCTAATATTATAAATGATATATTTGGCCACGAAGGCACATGCTACCGCATCGGCGGTGATGAATTCAGCGTCATAATACAAAAGCCCGATAGTGGAATGGTCACAGAAAAACTCATTAAAAAGCTTGAAAAAGAGATTGAGACCCACAATACAAACAATCCAAGTGAGCCTGTATACATAGCTTACGGATATCACAGCCACACTCCCGATTCTGCGTATGACTATAACGAAACCCTCCACATCGCAGACGAGAAGATGTATGAGAATAAGAGGCTTCAAAAAGGCAGCCTGTAACATAATAGTTAGAGGCTGCCTACTATAACATATCTTTACGACTTATGTGTAGACCATTGTCAAGTTTTTATGACTCAGTAGACCAATTCATTGACAAGTAATCTGGTTAAATATGACTGAGTCCGTACATGAGTATAGAGATCACATCTTCGCATATTCCTCTTTGGTCATAAACTGTGTAGACTTCAAATATTTAGGAATATCTTTTGATTCTCCGTTAATCCTGATATCCGCATGCTTATTGGCAATCTCAAGAACATATTCATTCTGATCTGTGGGAAGCTTACCGGATATAGTCACCCTGATCTTAAGATATTCATCAAGATTACTGATATCGAATAGAGACAAGAATCTCTTACATCTTCCTTTAAACGAAATCTCAGGATCAAGATTATCAAGATTGGTATTATTAAATTCAAACACAACATTGAGCCAGCCATCTTCCATATAAAGGGCCGTATCGCAGAACGCCTCTACATACTCTCTATTCTGACTTGCTCTTGATATTCTGGAGAACTCTTCAAGTTCATCTACGAAAGTAAGGAATGAATCTTCACAGATCTTAGATATCTGATAACTATCGCAGGTATGATTGGAAATAGAAGCCAGAATATCATGCATTGCAAGTGCACTTGCATTCGGCATAGGTATCAAATAATCTTCCCTGCAATAATCAATATCCTGAAAAGCCTGAAGATTCTTCATCAGAAGGAATGCACTCATAATCCCGTGCTGGTATGCCTCAAAGTCATTGTAATACGCAGCCTTGCGTCCATAAGAAGCATGGAACAAAGTCTCAACTTCAAAGCTTCCCTTTAGAAGCTTCCTTTCCTCTTCAGGAAGCTTCTCGATAAAAGCAATAACATCATCTATTTCACTTGCTTCATAAGATCTGTCGCCGAAAACTTTACTAATAACTTTAAGAGTATCTTCTGACAAACCTTCTTTATTGGACATGTTCAGTATGCTCTCTCTGGATATATAATCTATAAAGTTATTAACAAATTCCTGCTGAATATTCTCGTATTCAAAGCTGAAATTCTCAAAATTATTAATAGCAAAGTATGGAAGAACCTTTTTCACCGCCTTGTTGATCTTCTCGATCTTCTTAAGAGGATATCCAAGGTCATGGGTAAGTGCAGCAATACATCTCGATGACTCCTGAAGCTTTAATAACTCATCAAAAAGCTTTAATTCACGCTTTAGCACTCTGGCATCACGACCTTCAATAATATTGAAACTATCGGAAAGCTTCGCTATCATCTTATAACTATCGTTGATATCTTTCTGGGTACGATAAAGATCAGCAAATTCCGGATTATTATACAGATACTCACCCAGGAAATATACCCACAGACAATGCAGTGTATGATCTCTGTAAAAAGAATCAGAAGCAAAAATAAGCTCCTCAAACTCTACATATGAATCAAAATATTTAAAAATCTTGTCATAGCCCTTCTTATTAGGTGATATGAAGCTCATGGCAGCTTCAAACAGATTCTTCCAAAGTCCAACTGCAATCTGTATCTTATTATTCATCTTGGACTCTTCTATCAGATTCTCAAGTGCATTTTTTATACTAGCTTTAAGTTCATCTTTGCCCTGTAAGAAAAAGATCTCATCCCTCTCCATACGTTCAAGATAAAACCGCATAACGGTCTTCTCATCAATAAAATGTTCCATACTATAGTCCTCCTGCATAATGTGTGTTCTAAGTAATAAGATCTTTATGATCAACTAATTAAAAACATAGATAATAGATCATAGAATACACACAAAAATTAATATCAGTTAATACTTTAAAGCATTAAAGCCTAAAGCGCAATGACTATATTCATATAATCCTGAATAAATGATTTATATACTGCCTGCCCCTGCAAAGACTTTGGGGATGCCGGCCCGTCCAAGTGGGAAGTTTTAGACACTTATTTTTGCTTTTATCATAAAAATAGTTATAATAGATGAAATCAACTAAGATATTCCCTGTAACACTTCAAATATATAGAAAATATATCGATAATATATATAAGTTAACAATCTATGATAAGAAAGGCCACCTTATGACATATTTCACATGTTTTTTCCTGGATAATGAAAAAGATATAATAGTAAGCATTTATAAGGATCTGGGCGATCTATACTACGTATTGTCCACGCCAAACCACAGTACAGGTAACCTTATAAGGAATCTGTCAGCGACCTGCAATCTCCCCCTGTCACAAGATGAAAACGGGATGCTGATCATAAAGGGACAGGTTCCCTGCTATGTCAATGCAGCTAATGAAGAAGTATATATATTCAGGCTTGGAGATATAGAAGTTGCAGAGATATATCCTGACGGACGCGCATCAGTCAAGGCGCTGATCCCTGCTATCGCCAAGACACTTATGAGCCAGACCAAGAACTATCAGCTGGATCTAAACAAGACTATATTCAAATCCTATGTTCCAAGAAACCTAAAATTCCGCGGGGATCTCCATACTCACATGAACGGCAACTTAAAAGCCGATGTTATGATCGCTCTTGGAATCTATCATCAGATCCGCTATCCCCTTTACTATGTCAAGAAGCTTGGGCTAAAGCTCACACCCTCTCAGTGGGACAAGGTCAATGCCCAGAGAAAAAAAGTTGAGCGCCAGTTCATCACTTCTCCTCTTCAGGGCAAATACCTCGACAGAAAGATAAACGACAACACCTTCATCAATTTTGCAGACCTTATTCTTAACAATCTCGACAATGCCGAAATGAACATCGTCAAGATCCGCGGGTCACTTGCCGTTATCAAGGACGGCCAGGCTGTTTTTACCAATCTTGAGAAGGTATACCTTTACAGATACGTATTTGCCAAAGGCAGAGAAAGCGAGGATAAGATACAAATCGACTCAGTCGGTCAGATACCTGATGCAGATGTAAGAAATGCTCTTGTGCAGATGCTAAGAGACGGTGAGAACCCGGATTACAAGAATAACACTATCTTCCAGGATAAGCTTCTGTGGATAGCCAGAGGCTATAAAGCTCAAGGCGTTGACTATGCTGAAATATCCGATACTACACTGGTCAAAAAGTATGAATCCATCGAGATGTTAAGACAAGTCCATGAGATCATGCCCAAGATCTATCAGGAGACAGGTGTCATGATAAGATTCCTTGCTGCCATCCGAAGGATCCCACTTACTATAGTCAAAGATGCTATAACACCCTCCGACTATCTCGAGCAAAACCTTGAAGTCCTGAAAGCTACTGCTCTTGATCCATATGTTGCAGGATGTGATTTCGTCGGTGAAGAGATCAATGACATAATAACGCTCAAGCCAGCCTTTAAAGAGATAGTCAAGATTGCATCCAAAGACGAGTCTTTCGTTATAAGAGTACACGCAGGTGAGAATGACAGCCAGAAGGATAACATCGCACACAGCATAGCCTGTGTTAAGGACTCTCTTGCTCCCGGACAGAAGATGCCTCGTATGAGGCTTGGACACGGCTTATATACCTACTCTCCCAAGTCCAATAAGGGCCGCGAAGTCCTAAAGCAGCTCAAAGACAATGACATAGTCCTTGAATTCCAGCTTACAAGTAACGTCCGCCTTAATAACCTCAATTCACTAAAGAACCATCCGCTAAAAGAGTATCTAAAGCAAGGCATACGCTGCGTTCAGGGAACTGATGGAGCAGCCCTTTATGGCACAACATCTCTTGACGAAGAGCTGTCACTTAAGACTTTACTTGATCTGTCTGATGACGAAGTTAAGCTTATGAAGGATGCGGAGTCACAGATAATAGAAGAAAGCAGGAAAGCCTATTCTGACAAGAAAGCAGCTTTTAATGAGCTTCTTAAAGGGCGTGATATGGAAGAAGTCCTCCTCGAAAAGATGAAGACAGTAAAGCTTAAAAAACGCATGCCACGCTCCAAAGAACTTCTGGATACTAATAAAGAACTTAAAGATATGATCAATGAGATCACCTGGGACCGCTTCCCTATCGTACTTCTTGGGGGAAGTTTCAACTCAGAGAACAGATCTACAAGAGTTACAAATGAAGGCCAAAGACAGCTGGATGAACTTCTTGATTACCTGTCGCCTGATGAAGTGTGTTTTGTCATAGGACATAAACTAAGCGGCTATGAGAAGTACCTTCTTGAGCACAACTTAAAAGGATTCAGGATATATGCTGTTGTTCCTGCTCTTATGGGCAAAAAAGAAATAGAAAGGTTCAAAAAACTCGGTATAGAAATAAGAGTATCTACTGAAGCACAGGGAATGGGCATCTATAAAAGTTTCAACTACGAGATCTTCGAAAGACGTCCATCTATGGTTGTAGCCTTCGATGGTAACAGTGCTGCCGCCAACCTCATTCAGGAAGCCAAGAATGGCAAAGGAAAGTCCGCCATATTCGTCTGGAGCCATTCCAAGACACTGCAGAACAAAGCAAAGTCACTTCACGGATATGTTTATTCTTTTGACGAAGATAACAAACTTACCGGCCAGTTAAAAAGCCTTCAGGATAAGCTTCTAATATCCGGACACTAATTTAAGATTCTAAAAAGTCTTCAAATAAAAAGGAAAAGGTGCCTTACTCCCATATCGGAGCCGGCACCTTTTTATTTGAATTTACCTAAAGACCATCTTGTTCCTGCCGGTCTCTTTTGCTTCATAGAGAGCATTATCAATACGTTTAAACACAGTATCTATCGTATCTTCAGGTCTTAAAAGTGTGACGCCGCCGCTTAAGGTGATATGCCCTGCCACTTCAAAGTCAATATCAGCTACGCCCTTTCTTATCATCTCAGCTGTCTGTATAGCCTTGTCCTTGCTACTATAAGGAGAGATCATGATAAACTCCTCTCCTCCCCAGCGGCCGATAATGTCCTTCTGAGTGACTATAGATTTTACGCGGTCTACACCATTTTTTAGGATAAAATCGCCCACATCATGTCCATAAGTATCATTGACATGCTTAAAATGATCTATATCTACAAGCAATACCATAACCTCGCCTTCAGCACCAAAACGGTCTATCTGCTGCTGGAGGAAATGGTTGATGGCACGTCTGTTATATATCTGGGTAAGTTCATCAAGACTTGCAACTTTGAATAGCTGATCTATAGCATATCTAAGATCCAAAGTTGTAGTCTCCAGGAACTTGACGAGTCTTTCTGAAAGCGGCTTAAAACCTACGAAATACTCTTTTGGAAAGTCTATATCTTTGTACTCTTTGGCCTTGTCCTCTTCAGAAATCTCTCCTTCTCTGATACCAACAGCTACAAGCGATGCATTAAGGAATCCTCTAAGGCCATTAGCATGAAGTATCTCTCCATACCCATGAGCCCAGGTTGCAT
>JAEEGF010564436.1_pt1 | contig 14438 bp, 10 predicted proteins | sample 9134171 | NCBI WGS metagenome assembly JAEEGF01 (sample SAMN16246542, study PRJNA631951) | gut metagenome | biome: gut microbiome; feature: rumen; material: AP-attached | host: Bos | place: Iran: Karaj | collected 2018-10
ACTCGGCCCGCGGCTGCAACACCCACAACGGCGTCAGCCAGTTTGGCGAGAAGGTGATTCAACAGATGAACCAATGCGGCATCATGGTGGACCTGAGCCATGCCGGCGAGAAGAGTTTCTACGATGCCCTCGACATCAGCCAGACACCTATTGTGTGCAGCCATAGCAGTTGCCGTGCCCTCTGCGACCATCCGCGCAACCTCACCGATGACCAGATGCGCGCCCTGGCACAGGCGGGCGGCGTGATGCAGGTGACGCTCTATCACGGTTTCTTGCGCCAACAGGGCGAAGCCACTGTCATGGATGCCTTGCAGCATCTGGAGCATGCCATCGACGTGATGGGCATCGACCATGTGGGACTGGGCACCGATTTCGACGGCGACGGCGGCGTCTGCGGCCTCGCCGACAGCAGCGAAATGATCCAGTTCACCCAGCATCTGTTGCGCCGTAAGTACAGTCTGCGCGACATCGAGAAGATATGGGGTGCCAATTGGCTACGTGTCATGGCGAAAGTCCAGGCATGCGTTACGACCCTTCTGATGGCTTTGATGTTCGTGTTCTCGTCGTGCAAGGGCAACAATCCTTCCACCAACAACACCTTCGCCACGTCTGTCGGTCCTACCTTCGTGGCCGACTCTGCCTATGCCTATTGCGAGGCGCAGTGTGCTTTCGGTCCACGTGTCATGAACAGCGATGCTCATGACCAGTGTGGAGAATGGATAGCCCAAAAGTTCCGCTCTTTCGGATGCGAGGTGAACGAGCAGAAGACCACCCTCAAGGGGTACGACGGCACCCCTCTCCGCAGCAACAACATCATGGCCTCGCTCAATCCCAATGCCGAGCAGCGCGTCCTGCTCTGCGCCCACTGGGATAGCCGGCCGTGGGCCGACAACGACCCCGACTCCGCCAATTGGCACAAGCCCGTCATGGCGGCCAACGACGGTGCCAGTGGCGTGGCCGTCATGCTCGAAGTGGCACGCCTGCTCAGTGCCGACGATTCGCTCTCCATCGGTGTAGACTTCGTCTGCTTCGATGCCGAGGATTGGGGTACGCCGCAGTGGGCTTCGCAGGGCGACCAGAGCGACACCTGGGCCTTGGGCGCCCAATACTGGGCGGCGCAATATGCCGCACAGCCAGAGATGCTACCCGCAAAACCCCTCTTTGGCATTTTGCTCGACATGGTGGGCGGGCAGGGCGCACGCTTCTATCAAGAAGGCTATTCGCTCCGCTATGCACCCAGCACCGTTTCGCTCGTATGGCAGGCGGCGCAGACCGTAGGCCATGGAAGCTATTTCCCTGAGGCTTCCAGCAACTACATCACCGACGACCATGTACCTGTCAACGAAGTGGCGGGCATTCCCACCATCGACATCATACCCTATTATCCTGACTGTGCCGCTAGTTCTTTCGGCCCCACATGGCACACCGTCGTCGACGACATGCAGCACATCGACCGCACCACCTTGCAGGCTGTCGGGCAGACAGTCGTGCAGGTGCTATATTCCATTGTGAAATAAGTGGTAAAAAGAAATAAACGTATGATTACAATCAACGAAATACAAGACGAAGTGATTGAAGAGTTCTCCAGTTTCGACGACTGGATGGACAAGTATCAGATGCTCATCGACCTGGGCAACGAGCTTGCGCCCCTCGACGAGAAGTACAAGACGGAGAGCAACCTCATTGATGGTTGCCAGAGCCGTGTGTGGCTGCAGGCCGACTATGCCGACGGGCTGGTGAGTTTCCAGGCAGAAAGCGATGCGCTCATCGTGAAGGGCATTGTTGCGTTGCTCATCCGTGTGCTGAGCGACCATACGCCGCAGGAAATCCTGGATGCCGACCTCTATTTCATTGACCGCATCGGGCTGCGCGACCATCTGTCGCCCACCCGCAGCAACGGGTTGCTCGCCATGGTGAAGCAGATGCGCATGTATGCGCTGGCCTTTCAGCATGCGAAACAATAAGAACCGGAAAGCAAAACAATAGGGAACCGGCGGGTGAATCAATACAAATCCCGACCGTACATTAATAACCTACGCAGCGTACATTAATAACCTACGCTGCCTACATTATTAACCTACGCTGCCTACATTAATAATGTAGGGTTGGCATTTGCGTCAAACGACACTGCCAAAGAATAGGAACGACATCGCGAAACAATAGGGAATATGCGCAAACTGAAGACCATCGAGATGAACCGCCTTAGCGTGGACGAGTTCCGCGAGGCTGAAAAACTGCCGCTTGTCGTCGTCCTCGACGATGTGCGGAGCATGTACAACGTGGGCAGCGTACTGCGCACCAGCGACGCTTTCCGCGTGGCAGAGGTCGTGCTGTGTGGCATCACGGGACGGCCACCTCATCCGGAAATTCACAAGACTGCGCTCGGCGCTGAGGACAGCGTCAACTGGCGTCATTGCCCGTCGGCCCTTGAAGCCGTCCGTGAACTGCAATCTCGCGGTTATTTCGTCTATGCGGTGGAGCAGGCGGAGGGAAGCACGAAGCTGCATGAGTTCCCACTCCCCACCTCTAACCCCTCACCTCTCACCTCTCACCCCTCACTTCTCACTTCTCACCCCTCAAAAGCATACGCCATTGTCCTGGGCAATGAGGTGAAGGGCGTGCATCAGGAGGTGGTCGATGCCTGCGACGGATGCCTCGAAATCAAGCAGTTCGGCACCAAACATTCCATGAATGTGGCCGTCACCGCAGGCATCGTCATTTGGGAGTTCGCCCGCAGAATGATGTATAATGGTTGTTAATTCTTTCGCCTGCGTGCAAGAAATTACTTGGGCAGGCATCCCAGCCCGCCAACCGCTCGGATATCAATTTTTGGAATATTTAATCAAATGATGAGAAAAACTATTTTACACGGCACAAGGCATGTAGTCACAACGCTCTTGTTGGCAGCAGTCTTCCTTTCCTTGGCGCAACCGTCAGACGCTGCGCCCATCACAAGAAAGCAGGCAGAGCAACGCGCTGCCAGGTTCTTCCACAAGCGAATGGCACGCAGGGCTGCCCCCGTTCAGCTTTCGTTGGCTTTGGAAAAGCCGACGGATGCCACTTCGGCAGGCTACTATATATATAATAAGGTAGGCGGCGGGTATGCCATCGTCTCGGCCGACGAGGTCACTGACATGATCTTTAATCCAGAATTGAGTCGAGAGGGATGTCTCTTGCGAGAGAACGAGGAGTCCGACTTTACGGATATTGTGATTCAAGAAGACCGGTCTTTCCAAATTGACTTCAAAGGTAAAGCGAAAACGATACAATATGGATTGGCACTATGCTACGACGGCCAGATAAAAGAAATCTTAGCCGACACGCTGCTCGACGTTTCGAACATCAACAGCAGTGAGCAGCGGCTTTCTTTCCGGTTCAGCATTGGAAGCCATAACCATTGTGCGACATACCAAATCAGGTCGGTCAGCAGGATTCATGATGACGACGATTGGGCGTTTAATGATGAAGATGACAACTTGGGCGATAATTACTACAAAGCAGAAATAACGAGAAAACAGCTCTATTTGCATTATAAGAATTTGAATTTTGATAACCTGTCTTTCAACCTGAAGACAGGTTTTGGCACCGATGAGAAGTTTGTCACCATCGACGAACAGGGTATCCCTTCCCAAAATTTGAAGCTGCGTTTCCATTATTCTGGAGAGCCACAGGTGAAGGCGCGCTATGCGACCGACGGCAGGGCTGTGGGCAGCGGCTATCGCGGCATCGTGGTCGAGGTGGACGGCAATGGGAAAGCCCGCAAGGTTGTCAGGCGTTAGACCTTCCGTCAAGTCATGTCTCAGTTTGTTTTCCAAGTCAGAAAACACGCAGGGGGCTATCAGCGAAAGTGGCCTCTACCACTTCTCATTTCGCTATTTTTTTGCTAAAAATGTGTAATTATTTTGTTCGTTTGTAAGAAAAAGCGTAATTTTGCCATGTCTATTGCGGATGGAAACTCTGTTCGATTCTACTTATTGTAACAAACAAATCATATGAACGCATCGGTGGGGGGATTTTTACCCGCCGTTGTATTTTTTCACTAAACCTAAAGTAATATGAAGAAGATTACCTTTTTCCTGATGGCCGCCTTCGTGTTGGCGACCTCAAGTATGGCCCAGACGGGTCAGAAGAGAGTAGTTCAACTACCCGGCACGACGAATAACGTCGTGAAGGCTTTGCCGACAACGCCGAGGAAGGCTGATGTACAGAAGCAGCGGACGTCGGCTAAAGCGGCCAGAAATTTCTTGGCCAACCACCAGAAAGCGGCTGTCCCCAAGGCTCCCTGGCAGAAGAAGATGGCCCCTCAGAAAGTGACAGGCGGTAAATACATCACTGAGCAACCTGCCGGTGAGTATGTATCCTATTCTCGTAGCGGCGATGCCTACGCCTACAACATGTTATTCGGCCCCATGTACACTCCGGTGAGCTACGCATTGGGCGATGTTGTATTCGGCAGTGATGGCAAGGTTTTCATCCGCAACATCATTTCGCAGCCATACCCCGTTCAGTATTCCTCTTGGATAGAGGGTAAGCTTGAAGGATCTACGATGACCTTCGAACTGCCGGCCAAGATTGCTGAGTATGGCTACTACGAGATGTATGCAGCGCTGATGGCCTACGACGAGGAAGGACAAACATACGTCTACGATCCTGAATTGACCTCGTTCACGCTCAACTACGATGCCGCTACACGCGCCATCACCACCCCGGAGGACTCTCCTCTTGCAACGGGGGAAGTGATGATCGGCTTCCTGTGGGGAGACGATGAGTCTTGGGCAGGCATGGGCGACTGGAACCTGACGTTCGAGGTGATGACCGACGAGCCCGTCGAAGCTCCTGAAGGCCTGACCACTGAGCAATATGCAGTGGTTGCCGACGACTTCGGAGGCTGTCTGGCTCAGGTGGGCTTCGACGGTAACGATGTCTACGTGCAGGGCATGTATCCCGCAATGCCGGAGGCTTGGGCCAAGGGAACCATCAATGGCGACAAGGTGACGTTCCCCGGCGGAATGTATCTTGGCCGCGACGAGGTGAATGGCTATCACCAGTATCTCATGAGTGGCAATGTGGAAGAGATATACGACCCAGAATGGGACGAGACGTACGAAGAATACACCCTCAGCAGCGAGGACATCGTATTCGACTACGATGCCGCCACCAAGACGCTTTCCAACAGCAACTTCTTCTTCGTCAATGCAGGCACGGAGGAAGTCTATTATGCACAGTCGTACAATCATGCAAGGATTGCCCCCTTCACTGAAGTGGCAGCCACACCGGCAGCACCCGAATGGGTTGAGCTCTACGAGGGCGGCTATGACTACTACAGTTCAGGTTGGGGTTGGGGATACTTCAACTTCGACATGGTGACCTCCGACGTGGACGGCAACTACATCCTGCCCGAAAAGATTTCGTATGCCTTCTATGCCCGCGTCAACGGTGAGGAGATTCCTATCAACTTCTCTACCAATGACTATCTTTATATCGATGAGGACATGACGGAGATTCCCTTCGGCTACAGCGACATGTCCAGCTACGACATTGCCAGCTCTGGCATCAACATGTATGTATACTACTATGTGATCGGTCCAGAGGCCTTCGGCATTCAGACCATCTACCGTGGAGCAGGCGAAGAGCGCCGTTCCGAGATAGCCTGGCAGGAAGTGTGCGACCTTGGCAGCGAAGTGCAGCCAGAGGCCGCTACGCCCGAATATCCTGAGGTCGCTGCCGACAATGTGGGCGAGAGCATCGACTTCAGCTACTACACCGGCAAGGAGGATGTCAGGGTATGGGGCGAAGCCAAGCCGCAGACCTACGACGTGGCCATCCGCCTGAACGAGTCGGCACTCGTAGGCACACATATCGACAACATACAGATTCCGCTGCAGGGACTGGACAATCTGAAGAACGTGAAGGTGTGGCTCTCGTCGCAGCTGCGCGTGGAGAACGGACAGAACGTGCCCGACCTGATGAGCATCGACGTGACGCCTACCGAGGAAGGCTTCACCGTGGTCGAGCTGCCCAAGCCTTACACCATTCCCGCTGAAGGTGTGTACGTGGGTTACTCCGTGACCATCGACGAGGTGCTTGACGAAGATGCTGCCTATCCTGTTGTACTCTGCCAGGGCGACAAGACCGACGGTCTCTTCCTGCACACCTCCAACGGATTCCTGAAGTGGCTCCCCATGGCCGCTGAGATGGGTTTCAACTCCATGATCAAGGTGAGTGTGTCGGGTAAGGAGGTGGTAGGCAACGCTGCCTATGCAGAGGACAACAATACTCATTACGTCTTAGTAGGTGAACCCTTCGAACAGGAACTGACCTTTGTCAATCACGGTGCCAACGGCATTCAGTCGGTAGATGTTGAATTGACGCTCAACGGTGCCACCACCCAACAGCATATCGATCTAGACGAACCTGTAGAGGGTGGCTACGGACTGACCACCACGCAAGCCGTCACGTTGCCCGCCATTGCTGATCGTGGCAACTACGAACTCAGTGTAAAGGTGACAAAGGTGAACGGACAGGATAACGTAGAGGCTGATGCTGAGTCGCTCACCCCCATCGTAGCGCTGAACACCGTTCCGAAGCACCGCACACTCCTCGAGGAGTACACCGGCACTTGGTGTGGATGGTGTGTCCGCGGCTTCGTAGGCTTGGAGAAACTCGCTGAGCTCTATCCCGACGACTTTGTCTGCGTGAGCTTCCACAACGAAGACCCGATGGAGATACTGGACGCCTACTCGTTCCCCAACGAGGTGGAAGGGTTCCCGTCGGCCTTCATGGACCGTATCGAAGAGATTGACCCGTTCTATGGTTTCAACTATGGCGTGAAGCCCATGGGTATCGTCGACGACCTGTCTGAGCGCAACAAGGAGTTCGGACACGCCAGCATCGACCTGCTGGCCGACTATGATGCCGACAACGATGCAGTGAACGTGACGGCCAATGTCACCTTCGCGTATGATGTCGAGAACGCTGACTTTGCTCTTGAGTACATCCTGGTTGAGGATGGCCTGACAGGAGAAGGCAGCGACTGGGCGCAGAACAACTACTATGCTGGCAATTACGATGAGTCGTGCGCTGAACTAGATCCATACATCGAGGGCGATGCAGTCCTCACTGGATTGAAGTTCAGCGATGTGGCTGTCATGGTTTCTGAGATAGGAGGCATCGAAGAGAGTATTCCTGCCACCATCAAGGCCGACGAGCGCATCACGCATACTTATACCTTCGACCTGGCCAATGCACTGAACACCGCTGGCGAAAACATCATTCAGGACGTCAACAAGCTGAAGGTGGTGGCGCTGCTGGTGAACACAGCTACGGGCGAGGTTGTCAATGCCAATAAGATTGCCTTGAGTGAAAGTACGGGTATCAGCAACGTGAATGATGACATCCGCAACATCCGCAGCATCGAGTACTTCGACCTCAGTGGACGTAAGGTGACTCGAGCCCAGCAGGGTGTGAACATCATGCGCATTAACTACAACAACGGCAAGAGCCGTTCGATGAAAGTCATTCGAAAATAAGGAGTTAGCCCCCTCTAACTCCCCCTCAAGGGGGAGGACAGTTAATCACAAGCCGCAAGTGTTGAGACATTTGTGGCTTGTTTTTTATAGGTAATGATATAGCAATTGACCTTTCATGAGGGTGAGGGGAGGTCATACACCTGCGAACCCTTTCGGGTCAACTTCTTTGTTATTACTCTTTTATATGCTTTTCCTCGTAAGATAGAATAAGACGTAATAAATGATTGTGCCACTGAGGAGTCCTGCGAGGGCATCGATGGCATAGTGAGCCTGAATATAGACCGTTGAGAAGCAGAGCAGGACGAAGAAGGGCAGCAGGACAAAGAACAGGCGTCGCTCCCGGGTGTGCCAAGCGAGGAACATCAGGATGGTGCTGATGCCGACATGACTCGAGGGGAAGGCTGCCGTGGGTCGTTCGCCGGCGGCTTTCGCGTTTTCCACCAAGTGGTAGAAGATGCCGTCGGTGTAGCCTGGCGAGGGCATGCACTCCTGATGGAGATTGAAATAGCTGCCGAGGTTGGGGAAGATGCCCTGCGCAATGTTGTCGATGCCTACGGCCTGATAGTAGAAGGTAGGCCCCGTGACGGGTACGACGATGAACACGACATAGAAAATGAAGAAAGCGGCAAGCACGATGAATGCCGCCCGCTGGAACTCTTTATAGCGAAAGAAAAAGTAGTAGATGATGACCGTGGCGATCATGGGATAGTAGGAAGCATAGCCAAGGTCCATCAGTTCGCTGAAGATGTTGGAGACAAGGGTAGGGAGGTGGGCGGTGAGTTGTGAGAAGAGGAGTGCGGGCTGACAACCGAAGAGCTGTTGCTCCCAGGTGGCAAAGACATGGTCAAGGTTAGGCAGCATGCGGTTGAGCTCGTAGGTGTCGGGATACCACCACGAGAGGAAGGCCAGCTGGACGCCGATGCGAGCCAGGCGCGTCAGTCGGCAGGGCAGCATGCGGTAGACGGCATAGAGGGCTGCCGTGGTGAAGAGGATGCGCACGCGTCCCCAGAGCATGGCCTCGGGGTTTTGCACCTTGGTGTAGCAGACGACGATGATGAGGGTGGTGAGCAGCCAATAGGCCAACATGGCCCATTCTGCGGCGAACAGACCTTTATAGATTTTGGTTTCTAATTTAAACAGTTGCTTCATGGGGGTGGTTTTTTTGATGAGACTGTGTGATGGAATCACGCAGCACGGTCGGGGGCTGGGTGACGGAATCACACAGCACGTTCAGAGCCAGTGTTGGTCTTTATACCATTGGATGGTGGTGGGCACGCCAACAGAGAGCGGCCATTGGGGCTGGTAGCCCAGTTCGTCGCGCGCTGGCTGGATGTTGCACCGCCAGTTGCGCTGCCGGAGGATATGATATTTGTCGTTGTTGAGGGCTGTGATACGCCCTGTGAGCCGACCGAAGTATTCGCCAAAGAAAGTGGCGACGCGGAGGACCCACAGCGGTGCTTTGATGCGGAGGCAGAAGGGATGGCCCAGCTCTTGCAAGATGAGGTCGCTGAAGGTGCGTGAACTGTATTCATAGCCGTCGCTGAGGAAGTATTTCCGGCCGACTTTTCCTCGCTCCAAGGCCAGAAACACCGCCTGCACCACATCAAGGACATAGACGAAGGTGATGACCTGTGGCTTGTAGCCTACGGCGAAGTCCACATGTCCGCGAATGCTCTTGGCCATGAGGAAGTAGTCGCGCTCGCGCGGCCCATAGACCCCTGTGGGGCGAAGGATGACGCAGGGAAAGTCCTTCGCCTCGCGCTCTATCCACAGCTCTGCCTCAAGTTTGCTTCGGCCATAGGCCGTGTTAGGCTGTGGAGTGTCGAGCTCGGAGATTTCCTGATAGGGCATTTCCTCATGGATGGGGCCGAAGATGCTCAGGCTACTGAGGTATATGAACTTGCGCAAAGGCATGCCTATGGCCTTGAGCGCGCGGATGAGGTTTTTTGTGCCCTCAGTGTTGATGCGACGGAAGTCATCGCGGTGGATGCACTTCGTCACCCCGGCGGCATGTACCACATAGTCGAAGGCGTGACCTTCGAGCTGTCGGCGGAGGTCATCTTCCGACGAGAGGTTCAGTTCGATGAAATGGATACGCGGGTCGGAAAGGTACTCTTTTGAGCTGCTTTTCCTGACGGCTGCCCATACTTCCATCTCACGGCGAAGGGCTTCTTCGACAATGAAGCTGCCGATGAAGCCCGATGCGCCGGTAATCAGTATTTTTTCCATGGTTGGTATTCTTAGAACTTATACTTGTAGCCAAGGCCGACGACGTGGAGGTTAGGGTCGTCGTCGTGGCTGTCGACATAGCGATAGAAGGCTCCGAGGACGTGTTGCTTAGTCAGTTTCCAGTCAGCACCTGCCGTGTAGCGAATCTTCTGCAGTCCGCCTTTGGCATGGTAGCACTCGACACTGGCGTAGGGGTCGACCTTGCATTTGGGTATGTCGTACTCGGCCTGCAGTCGTGAGCGTAGCACATGTTGCGCCTTTCCGTCCTTCGTCTTGGTCTCCCACTCGTCATCGTCGATATCGTAGCGGTCGACAGTGTTTTCCGGACGGTAGGTGTATTGCCATCGTTCACGCAACGAAAACTCTATGCGCCGGGGCTTAAAGGAAACCGTTGCTGAGGCGAACAGGCGGTGCTTGGTGCACCACCAGGCGGGCGTCCACTTGTTGGGGTCCACACCATTGTCCTTCCACGTGGTCTCGTCGTCGTTCTGCACGCGCAAGAACTTGTAACCGGCATCGAGTTTCAGCCACTTCACGGGTTTGTAAGCCGCTGAGGCCGAGAGTGTCCATCGGTCGGTGGAGCCGAAGTTCTCACGCAGACGATATTCGGCTTCGGCCGAAAGGCTCCATTGCTTGTTGAGCTTTTTCTGCACTTCGGCACTCGCCCAAAGTCCGCTTTCGGTGTCGCTCTGTGCCATTGCGGGCAGCGAAAGGAAGATGGCCAGCAGTGTGAACAGCGCTGGCTTGGGCATTTTCAGAATGGCATCGGCTCCGTTTGTACGTTGAGACTCACTTAGGTAATAGACCTTCAGGATGGCCGTGTCGCGCAGGAAATCGATGCCCCCCACTTCAATCTTTTTGATGTTCAGGCCCAACCGCTGTTCCAAGTCGGCCTTCAGTTCCTCCTCTCGCTCGGGTTTCACCAACTCGATGCGGTCGTATTGCACCAGTTTGATATGCTGTATGCCCAGACGCTTCTCACAAATCCAGAAGGCAAAGATCACGATGATGTTTGTGACGATTAGCTCAACCAGCGACAATGTGGAGCCGAGGGCGTTGACCACCGACAGGGAGATGAGCACGAAGAGATAGGTCATCTCTCGCACCGGCATGGTGTCGGTGCGGTAGCGCATGATGGAGAAGATGCCGAAGAGACCTATGCCTATGCCTATGCCCGTCTTGCCCTTCATGTCCTCGAGCACGAAGATCATGAAGAATACGAGGAAGAAGATGGCGATGGAGATGAGCATGAACGTGAAATAGAAGTCGCGCCTGCGGCTTCTCACGTAATACAGGCGGTCGATGATGAACCAGTTGACTACGACAGATATCAGAAAGCGAACCAACATGTGGGCGAAATCTGTGGAAAAATTCAATTCAAACATATTGTGAAAATGAAAGAATATAAATAATTATAGAATAGAATTGACCAGTCGCTCCACATCACGAAGCTTTGGTTTGAAGAGGTTCACCGGCAGGGTGGGGTCGGTCAGTACGGCTCCCATACAATACTTGCTGAATCCATGAGGGTGGATGTGCAGTTGTCGGAGCATGCCGAGAATGGGCGACGTGCAGAGTCCGTCGCGTTTCAGTTCGATGATGACGAGCGGATTCATGGCGCGCTCTTGTCCGCTCAGGATATGGTGATACCGCAGGTCGGTGTCGAGGGTGACCCGTTCGGTGCGGTTGTGGTTGACAAGTGTAATGCGGTGAAACTCATTCTCAAGGGTAGGCCGCAGACTGAAAGCATCATAATGCAGCGTCTCTTGTAGGAAGGCCAACTTCTCGTCGTTGAGTGTCCGGTCGACGGCTTGTATGCGTTTTTTCTTTGTGCGCCCGTGGTTGTTTTTGGTTTTCACCTCCAGGAACTGCAAGTTGGAGTCGACATAGGTGCGATAGCGCATCTTTTGGCGGTTAGCGTGCCCGTGCTGGTGGGCATTGTACATGTCCATCCGCTCAGTGTCGTAGTAGACCGTGCGATAGAGCATGTTGCGATTGCCGTTGATTTCCTGAACGAAGTATTCTTGAGAGGCCATGTTCAGGAGTTGCAACAGCATGGGAGTGGTGGTGATGAATTTCGTGTCGATGCGATTCATCAGGCGTATACCCTTCATCTCGTCAAGGGAGATGGGCTGGAAGGTAGTGATGAGCTGTTGCATGTTCATTGTCGATGTTGACTTAAAAATAGGAGTCGAGGGGGCAATCTCTAATAATGAAACATAATGAGTGAGAAGACAATGTGTAAGATTTCCTCCTCGGACTCCTTTTTTAGTTGTTTACCTGAATTACAAATCTTCATTGCAAAGTTACTATGTAATAAGGTATGGCTGCAAATTAATTCAGCAGAAAACGATTATTTTTCAATTAAAAGCCTAATTTGTGGTTTTGCTTTCAGACACATTTTTGTCCATAGCTTCTTGGATTTGCCTGATTTTTGACTGCCGTTCGATGGAGAAGGTGCGGCTGTGTCTGTCGATGAACAGGAACATCTGCATGGCACGTTCCAAGAGCAAGTCTCTGGTGGGACCTGTCTTGATTTCTGTTTCGGCATAGTAAAGTTCTGCCAGCATCTCCATACGGTAGAGTCTCTCTTCGACGGGCCATTGGGTAAACGAGTCCATCACGTCGTCCATAGCTGCCGTATGGTAGAACACTGGGTCGCCCACATAGGCAGTGTAGAGTTCTAGGATCTTTTCCTCTTTCTTTTTGATGTCTTTTTGCCTACTGACAAACAATTGTAAGGCTTCCATGAATTCACGGATGATCCTCAGGATATAGTCTTGTTGTATCATTTTTTAGTGGTGGGTGGTGCGGGGTGAGAAGTGGGTGATGAAAGATTGAAGGCTTCTTGTGTCATCCACACACCTACGGTCTTGGCCCGTAGATAGTTTTCACTCATGTACATCAGTCCCTTGAAGGGATTCTCTGTGCCCCACGAGTTCTTACAGATGAAGTATTTCTTGCCCTTTGGGGTGCGAGCGATACCTATGATTTCCATGCAGTGGTCGTCGGTAGTGTTGAACCGCTCAAACTCATACTGACGTTTTTCCTGCGTGACGGGGGAGCGGTCGTCGACGAGCCGCGCCCTGCCTTTAGCAAACGAGAAGAGAGCCTCGCTCGTGTCGCCTTCCCAGCACACAGGATGTCCATGCCGCAGAGCTTGCTCAATATGGTGTGTCAAAGTGTCCAATGGCAGGTTGAGAAAAGTATAGTGCCCATGGTTGTCGGGCACTTCCAGGACAAACTTCTCGCCGAAGGGATGGTGAGTGAAACTGGTCAGAGCCACATATTCATCGTCACGGCATACACTGCGAGAAAATTCCTGAGGCGTGTATTCGGCTCCGTAGAGGAAGACGTATCGCAGGTCGGGCCGTATCTCCTTGTCAAGAAGATTGCCCAACTGTTTTTTCAGTTGTTTCACCCCTATGCGGCGGCTGATGGCTGTCTTGCAGAGTTCTTCCACTTTCCGCGAGAGTACATTGTAGTTCACTTGCGACTTGTAGGAGTCGAACTGACAGATGCCGTTGCGCATGATCAGGTCGATGAGTTGTGAGCACACTCCGCGCATGACGATGGGTTTACGCCCGTCGGAGAGATAGTATTGCTCGGCCTGCAACTCCAGCATGTGGCGTGCTACGAAATGGGGAGAGAGGTTCACCGAGTCGCCCCGCATCAGGTGTTCGCTCTCGATGGTGGCCAGCATGGCATACATCCAGCACAGTGAACTCTCCCCCTGATCTTTCACGGGGGTGTATTTCACGATGCATTCCGTCTGTGGCGGTGACGCTGGCGTGTTGTCGTCGGCTTTTTCGCCACGACATCCACTTAGCAAGAATGTCGACAGCATGCAGGCTGCAAGCAAAGTCCTTCTCATTGGGTGCAAAGTTACGAATTTTCGCCTAATCGGACAAAGGATATAGGTTATTTAACATGTCCTTCCGCAGAAAACGGATGCTGCCCACGTGCCGTACAAGGTTCATGCTCATGAAAAAAAGAATAAGCCCATTTTAACGATTCTTCTAATAACTTTTCATATTCATTGCGAAAAAAGTTGTATCTTTGCACCGTCGAATATAAAGCAACCTTATATATTTATACGTTATGGCAAAAGGCAAGAACAAAGGCAAACGACTGACCAAGCGGCAGTTGGTGGAGATGTTGGAGGCTTTCTTCCAGCACAATCAGAATGAGGCTTTCTCGTTGAAGCAGATCTTCAAGCAGCTTCACCTCGATACCCATCCAGCGAAGATGCTGGCCGTGGACACGATGGAGGACATGACGTGGGACGACTACCTGAAGAAAGAGTCTGACGGACGTTTCCGCCTGAACCTGCAGGGCCAGGTGATGGAAGGTACCTTCATCCGTAAGGCCAATGGCAAGAACTCGTTCCTTGCCGATGGCACCGACAAGCCAATCTTTGTGGCCGAGCGCAACTCGATGTTTGCTCTCAACGGCGACCGTGTGCGTGTGACGATGATGGCGCGGCGCCAGAACCACATCAAAGAGGCTATGGTGACCGAGATTTTGCGTCGTGCTCACGACCAGGTGGTGGGACAGCTGAAGGTGGAGCGCAACTTCGCTTTCCTCATCAGCGATGGCAACTTCTTTGTCCATGACGTGTTCATACCGAAGCGGAAGCTCAAGGGCGGTAAGACGGGCGATAAAGCCGTGGTGCGTATC
>JAEEGF010128855.1_pt1 | contig 14437 bp, 9 predicted proteins | sample 9134171 | NCBI WGS metagenome assembly JAEEGF01 (sample SAMN16246542, study PRJNA631951) | gut metagenome | biome: gut microbiome; feature: rumen; material: AP-attached | host: Bos | place: Iran: Karaj | collected 2018-10
GAGGATCCGGACAGACTAATTGAGCTTCAGAAGATAATAGATAACGGGACCAAAGATGCTACTCAGCTGGGTATCTATGATAAACAGGTATCCCTTAGTTATGACCAGAAGATCATTCTCATGGAGAGACAGGTTGAGCAGGCTAAAACTGCCCTTGAAAAGGCTGAGAACGAGAAGTCAAAAGCAATCAAGAGTATCAATACTGAAATTGCTCTTTGTCAGAAAAGAGATAAGATTGCCGAACAGAAGGAGAAGATTGCAAAGCTTGAGGAGGAATCAGTCGGCGCAACTATTAAATCTCCGGTGGCCGGTATTGTTTCTTCCATGAATAAAGCTTCCGGAGAAACAATTAATGCTGACGAAACTGCTGCTGTTATTCAGATTGATGGAAAAGACATGACCACCAGCTTTTCTGTTACCAATAGTCAGGCTCAGAAGCTCAGCGTCGGTGCTTCTGCAAAGCCTCAGAACGCCTGGATGTTCGGCAGTGACTTTAAAGCTACGCTTATTAATATAAAGAACGATAAGACTGATCCTGCCGGTAAGAAGCTCCTTACCTTTAAGATAGAAAGCTCGGAGGTTACTCCCGGACAGACCATAGCTCTTGCAATTGGTGAGAGGTCGGTTGACTATGATATGGTTGTTCCTCTCAGTGCCATTAAAACTGCTAATGCCAGCAAATACGTACTGGCTGTAAAGAGTAAATCAAGCCCTTTGGGCAACAGATATATCGCCTCCAAGGTAGAAGTTGTCGTATTGGCTCAGGATGATACTTATGCTGCTATAAATGCACCCCTTGACGGCGATGAATATGTAATAACTACGTCAACACAACCGGTTAAACCCGGAGATCAGGTAAGGCTGGCTAACGAGTAATGAAGTATATTAGTAAGTTCTTTTCAAACAGAAAAAGGAATATAGCTCTTATTGTTATAGCCGTGCTTGTCATTACACAGATGGCTTTGGGGCTTTTGAGCGACTTCTTGGTTTCGAAACTGTATGACCAGAATGAAGCTGTGCGCTGGTCTGAAGAGAAACGCTCCGGTCAGGTAAGTATATTTTTTACCCAGGATCAGATGGTTGAGGTAGATGGTATAAAGAGACTTGAGTATCAGCTAAAAAAGAAAATGGTTGATGCCGGAATCACTCCTCTTGAGGATGATAAAGAAAGCGGAAAAACTACCATCGTTGATACAATCGAATTGGGTAAGAAAACAGATGCTGTATCTTCCGAAAGGCAGGAAACGGATCTTTCAGGCGTTTATGCCAGCTGTTTTAGTGCTCAGGGCGTTTCAACTTTGGTATTTGAAACGAAAGTTGCCCAGGATATAACCACCATTGGAGTAGATGGAGACTTCTTTTTGTTTCATCCCCTGGAACTGGTCAGTGGTTCATATTTCTATCCCGAAGATTTGATGAAGGACAGAATTGTCATTGATGAACAGCTCGCCTGGGATCTTTTTGGCTCAAACGATATTGTGGGACAGTGCGTTCAGATAGAAAACGTAAACCACTATATTGCAGGTGTTGTAAAAAGAAGTTCCGGAAGAATAAATGAAGCTGCCGGATTGTCAAAGAGTATCGTATATATGTCATATGATAGCCTTTCAAAATATGGCAGAATTCTCAGCGGACGAAATGAGTCAGCGGAGATATCGGAAGATGGCGTTAAGGCAGCCAAAGGCGGAATCAACTGCTATGAGGTTGTTATGCCGAATCCTGTAGACGGCCTTGCAGCAAAGCTTGTCCGGGAGAGCTCCGGAATGGATGAGAAATACATTACGGTTGTAGATAATACTGAGAGATTTTCAGGATTTTCTCTTTGGGATGTCATAAGAAAACTTGGCATACGCAGTATGTGGGATAAGCCTGTTTTTTACCCTTATTGGGAAAATGTTGCAAGGGCATGGGAGGATATTCTTGCCAGAATATTCCTTTTGAGAGTGCTATGTATCATAGCTGCTTCGATAATATTTGCTGTTATTGTTGTAATAGCGTATAGAGACAGGACGTGGACAGTTTCTGATATAGTAAAATTCCTGTCAGATAAAAAATATGATTTTGAAGCAGAAAGGCAACTTAAGAAGAAGGCAAAATGATTATGAGAGAGGAGAATATTATGAAGAAAGGAAATGTATTTGTAAAGAAGTCGCTTAGTGTAATGCTTGCATCTGTACTTGCTGTATCTTCACTTGCCGGATGTGGCAAACAGCAGGGCAAGAATGAAAACAGCATGATAAATGAGGCGGCAAAGGCATCAAAAGATTATGTTTTTATGCCTGAAATCATGAATTTGAACTTTAGGCAGGGAACAAATCTATCAAGACTTAAGATAGTAGGAGACAGAATTTTCGCTACATCCAATGATGAAGACCAGAAGTTTTCCGTTTATTCATTTAACTCGGATGGCAGCGACGTTAAGTCTTATTCTATTCCTATTCCGGGAAGTGAAGGCTTTAGCTATATGGATTTTGATGCAGATGAAAATCTGTATGCTCTTTACTATAAGTATAATTATTATTACGGAGATGACGAAGAAATTCACTTAATGGAAGAGGACGAGGCTTCGGAAGGAGAATCTTCGGAAGGAGAAGCTTCTGAAGAGCCGGCAGCTGAATCCTCGGAAAATAATGAAACCATAGCTGATACAGATCCTCAGGAAAACAGGATGATGGCTGACGATACAGATGTTGAGGATGAAGAGTATTTTATTGTTAAATACGATAACACAGGAAAGCTTCTTTATAAGAATAAGATTAATCAGTATCTGAAGGATGAAGACAATTCATTGATGAGTGTTACAGGCCTTGTTTATTCTGAAAATTACGGCCTTTTGCTTTCCGGACCAAATCAGATTTTCAGCTATGATGAAAATTCCGGATTAAAGCCCCTTCTTAAGAGTTCAGAAAACGGCGACAGAGATTATACTTACTACTATTTACACAGAGGTTTCCAGGACAAAATCTTTGTGACTTATTATTCAGACGGTGGTCAGATGCTTTGCTCATTTGATCCCGCAACCGGAACAATCGGTGAACCGTCATCAAGTCTTGGAAAGAGCTATGATTATTCATTCTTTGGCGGCAACGGTTATGATTTTTATTATTGTGATGATACAGCTGCTTATGGATATGATCAATCTAAAGACGAGATGGTTAAGTTGATGGATTATGTTGATTCCGATCTTGAGACAACCTCTGTCATATATTCCATTGTTGCACTCAGTGATAAGGAATTTATCGCTTTAATACCTGACTATGACTATAATTACAATCTTACAAGACTTACCAAGGTACCGCCGGAGCAGGTAGTTGATAAGATAATAATTACTATGGCCGGAAGTGGAATTCCCTATGATATAAGAAGAAAAGCTCTTAATTTTAATAAGAATAACGGCAAGTATAAGATCAAAATGGTTGATTATTCCAGCCTTGACGATGAAAGTAACTGGAACGCCGGTGTAGAACAGCTCAATCTCGATATAATATCAGGAAATACTCCGGATATTCTTGTGCTGGGTGATAGTTTACCTGTGGGCAGTTATATAAATAAAGGCCTGTTTCTTGATTTGTCACCTCTTTTGGAAAAAGACCCTGATATGTCAGAATCGGATTTCCTGACCAACGTTATTGATGCCTGCAAAACAAATGGTAAGCTCTATCAGATTGTACCGGAATTTGCTGTTAATTCTATCTGTGCAAAGGAAAGATATATTGATGATCCTAATAACTTTACATTTAAAGTCTGCAACGACCTGGTAAAGAAAATTAATCCCAAAAAAGATTTTATTTTCGGTATGACAACAAGATCAGAGTTTATGGAAAACGGTCTTAAGTTTTCCGGAGATAAATATATTGATTGGGAGAATAAAACGTGTTCCTTTAATAACGATTCATTTATTGAATTCCTGGAACTTGCCAATAAGATGGCTGTGGAATTCGGAGATGGCGTATGGGAAGATTATAAGGACTCTATATACAGGGATGATGAGGCTCTCTTTAGTATTCAGCTGTTTTCTTCATTCAGAGACTTTATCTATATGAAAAATGTATTATTTGGTGAGGAGGTATCTTTTGTAGGCTTCCCTAATGATATGGGTGAGAATTTTTCAACTATTCAGCCGGAAATATCTCTTGCGATTTGCTCACAGGCTTCAGATAAAGATGGCGCATGGTCATTCGTCAGGGAGTTCCTTACACAGGAATACCAGGACAATATTTCTTACAACTTCCCTATAAGGAAAACAAGCTTTGACACTTATGCAGCAAAAGCTATGGAGAAGCCTTCCTATATGGAAAACGGTAAGCTTGTGGAATATGATTATGTTTATTATATAGACGGAAATGAAGTTACTGCTCAGCCTCTTACCAAGGAAGAAGTTACAAAGTACAGTAACTTCATAAAGGGAATTCATGACATCGCCAGCAGCAACAGAAGTGTAACTGAGATTATCAATGAGGAGGCATCCGCCTTCTTTAGCGGACAAAAGAGCGCGAAAGAGGTTGCGGATATTATCCAGAGCAGACTGTCGATTTATGTGAATGAGAATAGTTGAGGGCGGTAATCCTGCTTTATCAAGCGATGCATGAAATGTTGATAGTATTCTGCTTTTAGCAAACGATGCATCTTAGGATTTGCGTTGCAAATCCTAAGCCGCGCGTTCGCGCGGTATAAGAAAAAAGACAAGAACATAAAAAATCATATAAATATGATTTTTATGCCCTTGTCTTTTTTCTTGCATCGTTTGATAAAAGCAGGATACGGGAATCGAACCCGCCTCCTCAGCTTGGGAAGCTGATATACTACCGATGTACTAATCCTGCGAATATTAAGTCCTGTTATTGTGACTCAACAATAAACATTTTAGCTAATTTATGGTATAATTTCAAGTAGATTTGTTAAAATGATGTGGGTTTTGACACATCTATTATACTTTGGGGAACACAAACAATGAATTTGTGTAGAAAGAAGGCGAAATGACAGAGAAAATGAAAAAAGTAGCGGGCAAGAGCAAAGGTCTTGCGGGGGAATTTCGTGAGTTTATTATGCGCGGCAATGTAATGGATATGGCAGTCGGTGTTATCATCGGCGGCGCTTTCCAGAAGATTATTTCTTCACTGGTTGATGATATAATCATGCCTGTAATAAGTCTTCTTACCGGAGGAATCGACTTCAATAACAAGTTTGTGGTTCTTGACGGAGGCGACTATGCAACACTTGAAGCTGCCAAGGAAGCCGGAGCAGCTACACTTAACTACGGAACTTTCATTACTGTAGTTATCAACTTTATTTTGATGGCTCTTGTGATTTTCTTTTTAGTTAAGTTTATGAATAACCTTTCCAATAAATTCGAAAAGGAAGAGGCTGAGGCACCTGCTACTACCAAGATTTGCCCTAAATGTAAGAGCGAGATTAATATCGAGGCTACCAAGTGCCCATGCTGTACATCTGATCTTTGATTATTAAAACAGACGAGGCATTAACTGCTTCGTCTGTATTTTTTATATTTTATGGGAAATAACGCTCCGCTATGGATGCAAATCTTTGTTCTAAAATAGGTATTGAGGTTTTTGATGGAAGATATAGAATTTAAAGAATTAAAAGATAAAAAAATGGATTCAAATACTGCGCTTATTGCCATGAGTGGAGGCGTAGACAGCAGTGTTGCGGCAGCACTTACTCTTGAAATGGGCATTAACGCTGTGGGCTGTACTATGAGACTTTATGAAAATGACATGGTGGGGCTGGATATTCTGGGAACATGCTGCAGCATCGAGGATACCAAGGATGCAAGAGCTGTCTGTGATAAGCTTGGTATTGAATACAACATTTACCATTACGAAGCTGAGTTTAAGGACAAGGTAATTGAACCCTTTGTATGTAGCTATGAGCGTGGAGAGACTCCTAATCCCTGCATCAGATGTAATAAATATCTTAAATTTGACAGCCTTTATAAAAGAGCAAGAGAACTTGGCTGTGAATATATAGTTACAGGGCATTATGCCAGGATTCAGGAAAAAGACGGTCATTTCTATCTTTTAAAGGCAAAGGACCTCAATAAGGACCAGAGCTACGTCTTGTATGATCTAAGCGAAGAACAGCTGTCACACACTCTTTTTCCTCTTGGAGAGCTGACTAAGCCGGAGGTAAGGGAGATTGCTGAAAGCCACGGATTTGTTACTTCCCATAAGAGCGAGAGCCAGGATATCTGTTTTGTTCCGGATGGCGATTATGCAGCAATGATAAAGCGATACAGGGGAAAAGAATATCCTAAGGGCGATTTTGTTGATAAGCAGGGCAATGTTCTTGGCAGACACGATGGAATTATCAATTACACTATTGGTCAGCGAAGAGGCCTTGGCATTCCTGCGGACAGAAGATTATATGTCACCTCGCTTAATGTGGAGGATAATAAAGTAATTCTTGCTGATAATGAGGATCTTTTTAAAAGAGAGCTGATTATTCGTGATTTTCATTGGATTACAGGGCCTGCACCTGCTGAAGGCTTTGAATGTTTTGCTAAAATCCGCTATAAACATAAGGAACAGCCTGCGTTTGTCACTCCTCTTGAGGATGGTTATGCTAAAATAGTATTTGATGAGCCTCAGAGGGCTATTACTGCCGGACAGTCTGCGGTACTGTATAGCGGTGATATTGTTCTTGGCGGTGGTATTATAGATCACGTTATTGACTGAAGACTATTGGGGTAAGGAGGTTACGAGATGCATTACGGGGCATTGGAAGCCGGTGGAACCAAGATGGTTTGTGCCATAGGAGACGAGTACGGGAAAATTCTTGAACAGGTGTCTATTCCCACAAGTACTCCAGATGAGACCATGGCATCTATCATCGATTATTTTTCAGGAAAGGATATCGCAGCAATAGGTGTTGCGTGTTTTGGACCTATTGACCTTAATAAAGAATCCGAAACCTATGGATATATTACATCCACTCCGAAGACTGCCTGGAAAAATTACAATATCGTAGGCACACTTAAGGATGCTCTAAAAGTTCCTGTGGGTTTTGATACAGATGTAAACGGCTCACTTTTAGGTGAAATCACCTATGGCTGCGCCAAGGGACTTACCGATGCTATTTATCTTACAATAGGAACCGGTATTGGTGGAGGCGTCATGACAAATGGCAAGCTTCTTCATGGAATGCTCCACCCTGAGCTTGGTCATATTATCATGGCAAAAAGAGCTGATGATAACGGATCTTGTGTATGTCCTTTCCATGATAGCTGCTTTGAAGGCCTTGCTGCCGGTCCTTCCATAGAGAAAAGATGGGGGAAAAAGGCAAAGGACCTTGCAGATGATATGGCTGTCTGGGAGCTGGAAGCTGATTATATTGGAACAGCCCTGGTTAATTTTTGCATGACCTTAAGCCCTCAGAAAATTATCCTTGGGGGCGGCGTTATGCACCAGACTCAGCTGTTCCCGCTTATAAGAGAGGTATTTAAAAAGAAAATGGCCGGATATATATCCACCCGAGAAATGGCTAATCTGGAGGAATATATAGTTCCCGCAAGCCTGAATGATGATCAGGGAATCATGGGAGCTATCAAGCTGGCTATAGATGCAAAATAACGTTATGGCAAAAAGATTTTGGAGGGTGTTTAATGAAGGAAATTTATAACAATCAGGTGGGCTTTTTTAAAAATGACTTGAAAAAAGCAGTATTAAACTTTGATGCGCCGGAATTTTCTGTTATGAATGAAGATGGCAGCTGCGTATTTAAGGGGGTTCCAAAGCATTTCGGAACTGATGAGATTTCCGGAGAAGACGTTTATGTGGCTGATTTCAGTGAATTAAAAGAAAACGGTAAATTCAGAGTATCTGCCGATGGTATTACCGGAACCAGCTTTGAGATATCGGATAATGTTTATGATAAGCTCATGCATGATATCTGCAAGTGCTTTTACTATCTGCGCTGCGGAGCAGCTCTTGATAAGGAGCACGCAGGTGTTTATTATCATGAACCCTGTCATTTATCAAAAGCTACTGTATATGGTGAAGATGTTCCTGCTGTGGATGTTTCCGGCGGATGGCACGATGCAGGCGACTACGGCAGATATTCTACCGCGGGAGCAGTTGCTGTAGCGCATCTTCTTTACGGTGTGAGATTCTTTAAGGGACTCTTTGACATAAAGTTTGATATCCCTGCCGTTAAAGGTGATAATGGAAACCTTCCCGATATTCTGGCCGAGGTAAAAGTAGAGCTTGACTTCCTTATGAAGATGCAAAGGGAAAATGGTTCCGTCTGGCATAAGGTAACTACCTTTAATCATGCTCCCTTTATAATGCCGGAAGATGATAAGGAAGAACTGTTTTTATTCAGTGTATCTTCAATAGCTACAGCTGATATTGCAGCGGTATTTGCTCTTGCCTATTCAATATATAAGGACTATGACAAAGCCTATGCGGATAAGCTCATGGAGAGATCAAAACTTGCATATAAATGGCTTAAGGAAAACCCGGAAGCTCTGTTATTTAAGAATGCTGAAGGGTCCAATACCGGTGAATACGGAGAAGCAGAGGATTTCTCCAACAGGTTCTGGGCTGCCTGTTCCCTTTATGAGGTGACAGGAGATAAGGATTATTATACTGACGCTCTTTCACAAAAGAAGAATCTCCAGGATTTTGAAGCTGAGCATGGAAAGATAGGATTTCAGGGAAATATATTTACCTGTCTTGGATGGGCTGATGTGGCAGGTCTTGGTGCTTTCTCTCTGTTCCTTCTTGATGAAAATAATGAGCTTAAGGACTTTGTCAAGGATTGCTTTATTTCTGAGGCAAACAGGCTCTGCAATGTCGCTTCTTTAAACGGTTTTGGACTTTGCATGGGCAAAAAGGACTTCATCTGGGGAAGCAACATGGAGCTTCTTAAGTATCTTATGGTACTTACGGTTGCTGATAAATTGTTACCTGATGATAAATATAAAACTGCAGTTGCAGCAGGCGTTGATTATATCCTTGGATGCAATAGTATGAATACCGGCTATGTGACAGGAAATGGGGAGAGGGCATTTAAGAATCCGCATTTAAGACCTACAGCTGTGGATGATATTGAACAGCCTTGGCCGGGACTTGTTTCAGGAGGTCCAAATATTGGTCTTCAGGATGAGAGAGCAAAGGAAGTACCAAAGGATTCAGCTCCTATGAAATGCTATTACGATCACATAGATTGTTATTCTCTGAATGAAATAACAATTTATTGGAATTCACCTCTTGTTTTTGTTATGGCAGGAATCTTATATTGATAAAGAATTGAGCGTTCTTTGTGTAACAGGACATTTTTACAAAAAAAACAGGTGAGTCACTGCTTGTTACAGTAGATTCACCTGTTTTTATTTGTTTTATTAAAAAGCTGTAGATCCTCTTTTTACCAGTTCGCCTGAGAAAATAGTTTTCTGTGGCATTTCGTTTTGCGATAGCGTACCGATAAGTGTTTTTACCAATTGGATACACATATCTTCAAGACGGTTGTCGATAGAAGATATGTCAGGTTCGGAACACAGAGTAAGTATAGAATTATTGTATCCTATAATCTGTAAATCTTTCGGAACGCTTATATTATTTGCCCTCGCAAAATTCATTGCGCCGATAGCCAGGAAATCATCACTGGTTACAATGCCGTCAAATCTTATTCCCTTTTTGTAGAAAGATTCTACAAAATTCTTAACTCCATCAATGTCTTCATGACTTCCTTTAAAACACTGCTGCATTTCTTTTTTCAGAGGAATATCATGTGTTAATAGAGCATTTTGGAAACCTGCAAGTTTTTTGAGACCGCTGTAGGAATTGCTGTTATATAAATATAAAATGTTTTGAAGACCTGCATTTAGCAGCTTTTCAGTGGCATCCTGTGTGGCCTTGTAGTCATCACATAAAGTACAGTAAACATTAGAACAGTCAAAATCAGCGTTTAATAGCATTATCGGAACACTGGCAGCTGCATCTTTTACATATTGATTGTCTTCCGGATTGTTCATAATGAAGTTTGAACCAACCATCACGACACTGTCAACATGTTGAGAGAGAAGGAGATTAAGTGAATCCTTTCTTGAATCCATTTCATAACCTGTGCAGCATAAGACTGAATGATAACCGTTTTCCCGCAGGTTCTGTTCGATGAAGTATATGGCCTTTGCCAGATAAAGATCTGAAGCATCTGCACACAGAATTCCTATGGTTTTCATGGAATTAAGTCCAAGACCACGGGCAAATGCATTAGGCTTGTATCCGTATTGCTCGATTATATCCATTACCTTTTTGCGGGTACGCGGCTTAACATTTGTACTGCCGTTTAATACTCGCGAAACAGTGGCTATAGATACTCCGGCTTTTTTGGATATATCATATATTGTCATCTGGTTGCTCATATTTTATCTCGTTTCTAAAGGAAATTTGAAATATCTTACTGCGTTGTTATATGAAATATCGCGTGTTATCTCACCAAGAATATCTAAGTTTTCCTCAGGATACTCGCCGTTTTCAACCAGAGAACCAAGGTAATTACAAAGAATTCTGCGGAAATAATCATGTCTTGTATATGATGTAAAGCTTCTTGAGTCTGTAAGCATTCCTACAAAACCTGAGAGGTTACCGGACTCTGCAACAAATGCAAGCTGACGCTCCATACCAAGCTTTGTATCATTAAACCACCAAGCGCTTCCTTGCTGAATCTTTGCTACAACAGGACCTTCGTTGAATGCGTTAAGTGTTGTGTTGATGATCTTGTCATCGTTTGGATTAAGGCTGTAAAGAATTGTCTTAGGCAACATCTTCTTTGAATGCAATGCATTAAGGAAATCAGCAAGCTCACCCATAGGGTAGTAAGCATCGATTGTATCGAATCCTGTATCGGGACCAAGTTTCTCATACATAGGAGTATTATTATCGCGCTTGCAACCGAAGTGAAGCTGCATTACCCAGTCACGCTTAGCAATTTCTTCTCCCTCGAAGAGCATAAATGCGGTCTGGAATTTAAGATCTTCCTCTTTTGTAAGTTCAGCACCTGAAAGACGCTTAGCGAAGATTGCTTCGATTTCTTCATCTGATGCGGGACGATACATAACATACTCAAGAGCATGATCTGTTACATTACATCCCTTGCTTCCGAAGTAATCGAGTCTGACTCTGAGAGCCTCTTTAAGTGATTTGAAGGAATCAATCTTAACTCCGCTTACTTCTGAAAGAGTATTGATATAAGATACAAATTCCGGTTTTGTAATATTTTTAGCCTTGTCAGGACGCCAAGCGGGAAGAACCTTTACATCAAAGGATGTATCTTCCTTGATCTTGTCGTGCCATTCCAAAGTATCAATAGGATCGTCTGTTGTGCAAATGAGAGTAACGTCTGACATTTTGATGAGCTTACGAACACTCATATCAGGTGACTGCAATACTTTGTTACAGATATCATAGACTTCTTCAGCAGTCTTTTCATTAAGAACACCGTTATATCCAAAATACTTACGGAGTTCTAAGTGTGCCCAGTGGTAAAGTGGATTACCCACAGCCTTTCCAAGGCACTTAGCAAACATTAAGAATTTGTCCTTGTCGGGAGCATCGCCTGTCATATATTTTTCATCAACACCAAATGCTCTCATAAGACGCCATTTGTAATGATCTCCACCGAGCCATACCTGAGTAATGTTATCGAAGTGGCGATCTTCGGCAATCTCCTTGGGACTGATATGGCAGTGATAATCAAGAATCGGCATGTTCTTTGCATAATCGTGATAAAGCTTCTTGGCTGCATCGCTCTGCAGCAGGAAATCTTCATCCATGAATTTTTTCATCCCATAACCCTCCATTTAATAATATGTAGTTTTTTAGCAAGTGAAACTAATCCTACAAAAGTTCTTACAAAATTTTGAAAAAAATAAGCAAAAATGTAAGCGATTTCATGAAAAATATCAAATGTATTATACAAGACAAAGCAAGTAAATACAACAGAAAAATTTGTTGACGATTGTGCCGGATAATAATATAGTTTAATTGTAACCGCTTACATTATGAAACAAAAATGAAAACTATTTAATTTAGCAAGAGGTAGGTTATTATGAGCAGATTTTTACAGATTCATCCTGATGACAATGTAGTAGTTTGCCTTGAACCATTGGCAAAAGGGGAAAAAATTTCTTTATCAAATGGAAAGGAAATTGAGGCAGTAGAAGACATTCCGGCAGGTCATAAACTGGCTGTGAAAAGTATTGATGAAGGAAACAACATAATAAAGTACGGCTATGCAATCGGTCATGCTACTGAGAATATTTCCGAAGGAAGATGGGTTCATACTCATGATGTGAAGACAAATCTTGAGGGAATTCTGGAGTATAAATATTGTCCTGATACTGCAGATATTGAGAAGAAAATATCGCAGATGGCATCTAAAAAGGCCTCTTTTATGGGCTTTGAAAGGAAAAATGGCAAAGTAGGTATCAGAAACGAAGTTTGGATCATTCCTACAGTCGGCTGCGTTAATAATATAGCGACAGCTCTTGCAAAAGAAGCAAATAAATATGTAAAAGGAAGTGTTGATGAGGTTATAGCCTTCAACCATAATTACGGTTGTTCTCAGACCGGAGATGATCAGGAACATACACGTACTATTCTTGCTGACCTTATCAATCATCCCAATGCAGGAGGTGTTCTTGTTCTTGGCCTTGGCTGCGAGAACAGTAATATTGATGTTCTCAAACCTTATATCGGTGAAGTGGATGAGAGCAGGGTTAAATTCCTGGTATGCCAGAAATCCGATGATGAAATGGAAGACGGACTCAAGCTTTTGAAAGAGATAATTGAAGCTACTTCAGAAGATAAGAGGACTGAAGTAGATGCTTCCAAACTTATCATTGGTCTTAAGTGCGGCGGCAGTGACGGCTTTTCCGGGATTACTGCAAATCCGCTTGTGGGAAGGATTTCCGACAGAATCATAGAATGCGGCGGAACATCTATTTTGACAGAGGTTCCGGAGATGTTTGGCGCAGAAACAATTCTTATGAACAGATGTAAGGATGAAAAAACATTTAATGATACCGTAAGTATGATAAACGGATTTAAGGATTATTTCACTAAACAGGGAGAGCCTATTTATGAAAATCCTTCACCCGGAAATAAGGCTGGTGGAATTACAACCCTCGAGGATAAATCCCTTGGATGTACCCAGAAGTCCGGAGATTATCCTGTTATGAACGTATTGGAATACGGAGAAAAAACAAATGTTACAGGTTTAAATCTTCTTTGTGCACCCGGAAATGATCTTTGCGCAGCCACAGCTCTGGCATCCGCAGGCGCTCAGATAGTATTGTTTACTACAGGAAGAGGAACTCCTTTTGCATGTCCTGTGCCAACCATGAAGATAGCCAGTAACAATGTTATTGCAGAGAAGAAGAGTAACTGGATTGATTATAGAGCTGGTCAGATTCTGGAAGGTCGCACTTTTGAAGAATTAACCGACGATCTCTTTGATAAGATATTAAGAACTGCTTCCGGTGAGAAGCTTAAGAGTGAGGAAGCCGGCTTCCATGATATGGCAATTTGGAAAAGAGGAGTAACTTTGTAATTGGTTACAAAAAGCAATTTCTGATATGACAGTGGCAATAAATGATTGAAGATTTTTTTTAAATATGCAAAATGCACAATGAAAGCATGGTAACTATAAAGGAAAAATGTGCATATTTACAACACCTAATCCTGGAGTGTTCACAAAACAGAAAAAAGTTATGTAAATTTTTTACATTTGCATATTGGCAAAAACGCAGTAAAAACGCCACTTTCAGAAAAATGTGTACAACTTTGTTACAAAAGTTACAAAATTCATACTTGCATTGGTTTCAAATACATGATAAAGTACGTACATAAGCAAGTGAAAACGCTTACATTTTAACTCAAACATTTTTTAATGGGAGGCACAAAAATAATGAAAAAGAAAGTTTTATCATTACTTCTGTCAACAGCTATGGTAGCTTCTCTTGCAGCATGCGGATCAACAGAGACAGCACCTGCAACAGAGTCAAAGCCTGCTGATACAACAGAGGCAACAGCAACAGAGAAAACAGAGACAACTGCTGAGACAGCAACAGAGACAGCAGCTGCAGAGGATTTCACACTTGAGACTCTTAACATCGTAGTAGATGGTACTGTAACAGCTACAGTAGAGAGCGGACAGGCTGAGTTCGTTGCACAGTGGGAAGAGGCAGTTTCAGAGAAGCTTGGACATCCAATCAAGCTCAACATTAACCAGCTCGACCACTCAGATTATTCAGGAACAGTTTCACGTCTTCTTACAACAGGAACTCCTGGTGATGCTGATTACCCAGATGCTCTTATCATGAGCGCTACAATGCTTAGACAGTATCAGACAACAGGTCTTCTTTGGGATATGGCTGATGCTTATGCAAACGCTGAGTTCCAGGCTCGTGTAACAC
>JAEEGF010130705.1_pt1 | contig 14437 bp, 12 predicted proteins | sample 9134171 | NCBI WGS metagenome assembly JAEEGF01 (sample SAMN16246542, study PRJNA631951) | gut metagenome | biome: gut microbiome; feature: rumen; material: AP-attached | host: Bos | place: Iran: Karaj | collected 2018-10
ATTCACCTGCTGGGGAAAAGGAGCGCGTAGTGGGGTACAATTCCATCGGCTTCCCCCGTACCCAGAAGTCCGACGACCACCTCGTTCATTTCACGGACGAAGAAAAGAGAGGCATGATCGCTGCGGCCCGTTCGGCCATCTATTCGGCGCTCCGCATGGATTATGACGGGGAGGCCTTCCCTGTCGGCATCCTGAAGGAGAAAGGTTACGGCGTTTTCGTCACATTGCATCTGGACGGTCGTCTGCGCGGCTGCATCGGCCGTTTCACTTCCTCCGACACCCTCTATGAAACGATTCAGGACATGGCTCGGAGCGCCGCCTTCTCCGATCCGCGCTTCCCGTCCCTTTCCCGCAGCGAAGCCCCCAGGATCGACATAGAGGTCTCCGTGCTGTCTCCCTTGAAGAGAATCGCTTCCGTCGATGAGTTCAAGCTCGGCCGGGACGGCATCTATATGATCAAGGGCTCCCGTCACGGCACCTTCCTCCCCCAGGTCGCCACGGAAACAGGCTGGAGCACGGAAGAATTCCTGGGCCATTGCGCGCAGGACAAGGCCTGCATCGGCTATTACGGGTGGAAGGATGCCGAACTCTACACCTACCAGACCGAAATCGTAAACGAGTCGGAACTGTAATGAAGGAAGCCCGGTTCTATACGCCGGCCGACGGGGGCGTCCAGTGCCTGCTCTGTCCCCACCACTGTCGGATCAAGGAAGGCGGAAGAGGCCTCTGCCGCAGCCGGGAATGCCGCGACGGCAAGCTCTACGCCCTTTCCTACGGGATTCCCTGCGCCCTGGCCGATGACCCCGTGGAGAAGAAACCCCTGAACCGCTTCATGCCCGGAACCCGCTGCCTGTCACTCAGTTGCACAGGCTGCAACCTTTCCTGCCGATGGTGCCAGAACAGCGCCATCTCCCAGGTCGCCCCGGAAGATGCCGATGCCACCCTTCTCTCCCCCGAGGAAATCGTCGGCATCTGCCTCAAGCGCGCCATGCCGTCGATCGCGTACACCTATACCGAGCCCTTCACCTGGTTCGAATACATGTATGACATCGCCGTCCTTGCCCATGCCAAAGGCCTGAAAAACATCCTTGTCTCGGCCGGATATGTGGAAAAAGAGCCTCTGAGGGAACTGCTGCCGTACATTGACGCCGCCAACATCGACATAAAGGCGATGGATGACGCCATATACCGTCGATACTGCGGCGCTACCCTGGCACCGGTGCTGGAGAACATCCTGGCAATGAAGGCCGCCGGCGTCCATGTTGAAATCACCAACCTGCTGGTCACCGGCCTGAACGACTCGGAGGAACAGGTGCGCAGTCTTTGTCAATGGATGGTCGAAAACGGCCTCCAGGACGTCCCGCTGCACCTGAGCCGGTATTTCCCCCGCTATCGGTACACGGAGTCCCCTACGCCGGCATCGACCTTGAAAAATGCCCGGGAAGTGGCTCACTCCGCGGGCATTCAAACCGTCTATTTAGGCAATATCTAGAATTCTTTGCGCAACCTCGTCCGGATGGTCCACCAGGAACTGTCCGTGGTTCATGCCCTTGAACACCTGAATGTGCGCTTCCGGGCAGAGGGTCAGCAGATGTTCGGCCTGGGGCTTGGCCACGAAGGCCTCCTTCGTCCCGTACCAGAAGTGGATGTCGGGCCCGGAGATGGACTCTAACTTGTTTGTATAGACATCCTTATATCCGTCCAGGACGGACTGTCCCCCGCCGTACGGATAGACTTTCCGGCACTCGTCCAGCAGGACATCGAAATAGTGTGAATGGAAAACCCGGCGCCAGAATCCGGTCCAGTGGTAGCAGGTCCAGACATTGGCGCACTGGTAGTACCGCAGCGGGTTTACCGACCATTTCGGCAGCGGCAGCAGCGGCGCGGCGTCCATGATGGCATGGTCGATGGCGATTTCGCTGCGTTCCAGCATCCGGGACAGAATCTTTCCGCCCAGGGAAAGGCCGTAGGCGACGTCCACGCGGCCTCCCAGGTTCTCCTGCACATATCTGTTGGCCTGGGCGGCCTGGTCATCGACGGACGTAAACTTCGAATGCTCGCCGAGGATGAAGCCATCGACACCGGCAGCGATGATGTAAAAACGGTCTTTCAGCCGCTCGATGAGCGGCAGGAAGATCTCGTGTGAGACGCCGAGGCCCGGCAGCAGGAACAGCGTCGGGCGGCCCTTTTCTCCGTAAATGTTGAATATCATGGCTTGAAGGTAATGAACCGGCCGGTTTTCTTCCTGTAGGCGGCGTATTCCTCGCCGAAGTCCGCCTCCAGTCGCTTTTCTTCGGAGCGCACTTGCAGCATCATCAGCACGAAGACGGCCAGGAACACCAGGAGCGCCCGCCAGTCCCAGAATATGATCAGGAAGCCGATATAGTAGAGATATGTTCCCGACAGCATCGGATTGCGGCTGTACTTATAAGGCCCGTCCGTCATCAGGTGCTTGGTCCGCGGAGCCACCTCGTGCCCCATCGCGTCGAACGGATTCCCCTTCCCTACGCGTTTCATGTGCACGATGCTCCATACGCTGACGGCGAGGCCTGCGAGTGCCACCAGGGCGCCCGGGATGAGCCTGAGAAGCGGGATTCCGCACAACGAGGGCATACCGGACACCCACCACATCAGCAGCGGAATGCCGGCGATAAAGATGGCGAAGCCGAGAATGTAGCCTATGAACTGTCTCATGACTTAGATTTGAGTATATGCGTAGTACAGAAGGCCTCCTCCCAGAAGGACGTAAAACAGGCCTGCGACCAGCAGATAAACGATACCGGTCTTGACGGTGAGTTTCAGGGCTGCGCGGTTGCCGAGGCCCAGCAGCTGCCGATAGTCGATGAAGAGCAGAATGCCCATCAGGAGCAGGCCTAGTTCGGCCTTCTCTCCGAAGGACAGCAGCAAAGCCAGGAACTTGAAGATGCAGTATTGGCACAGGATGAAAGCGGCTGCCGCTGCGGCGCCGGAAACGCTGATGCCACGCTTGCGCAGCAGGAGGGACAGCGAGATCCACAGCAGCATGAAACTTCCCAGGAACAGCGGAATGCCCTTGCCGCGCAAATCGCTCTCCACGGCGGCGAGAGACGCTTTCCAGGGTGCATCGACCGCTTCCGGGTACTGGTCCAGATTCATCAGGGTGGCGCCGTCGCGATAGGCCAGGACAAATGTCTTGATGAGATTCTCGGCCCGGGAAGATGAAGTGCTGTCTGTGCCGATTCTCACCTCGATGTTGTCTGAGACATCCTTGCCGATATGCTTCCTTTCCGTCTTGGGCTGAACGATGGCCACGATGAGGGTGAACACCGAGTAGAAGACGAGAAGGGCGGTAATCGGCGAAAGGTAACGCTCGTGCTGGCCCCGGAGAATGTAGTCCCGCATCATGTAACCGGGACGGAGAAGCAGGTGGGAGATGGTCCGCTTGGCGTCGTTGTTCATGAACGGGATGGCCTCGCGGGCGCCCATATACACCCCGCCTTTCCCCTTCTTCTTCCTTTCTTTCTTAACCTTGGGCTTCTTCCACGGGATATAACCCAGTTCATTGTATATGGACCACAGGCGGAGCCGGGAACGTAACCATTCAGGAATGCGCATCAGAATCGTTGTTTTCACAAAGATAGCAAATTATCTCTTGATTTTGATTACCTTTGTTTTATGGCAAAAGAGAACGTTTACCTCGCGTCCAAACCCCGTTATGAGATACTGGACGGACTCCGCGGCGTTGCCGCCCTGATGGTGGTCATCTTCCACTGCTTCGAAACCTATGTTCCCGTTTTCAAGACACAGATCGTCAATCACGGCTACCTGGCGGTGGATTTCTTCTTCGTCCTGTCCGGCTTCGTCATCGGCTATGCCTACGACGACCGCTGGGACAAGATGACCACCTGGGGCTTCTTCAAGCGCCGTCTGACGCGTCTGCATCCGATGGTGATCGCCGGGACGCTGGTGGGCGCGGCCCTGTTCTTCTTTTCCGGTCCGGCTTTCCCGCAGACGCTGCAGGTGGAGCCCTGGAAGTTCGTTCTCTGCCTCGTCATGGGTCTGCTGATCCTTCCCTGCCCCAACAGCCTGGACATCCGCGGCTGGGGTGAACTCAATTCCTTCAACGGCCCGCAGTGGACATTGACCTTCGAATACATCGGCAATATCCTGTATGCCTTCGTGTTCCGGCATCTGCCCAAGATCGCGCTGGCCATCCTTTGCGTCTGCTGCGCCTTCTTTACGCTGGACCTTACTCTGGGGTGGGATGTGTTCGGGCTGTTCCCGGACGGGCCGCAGTATACGGTCATCGGCGGTTGGAGCCTCACGGCCCAGCAGATTTACGTCGGCTTTTCCCGGCTGCTGTATCCGTTCCTGTGCGGCCTGCTGATTTCCCGCATTCTGCCCGGACGGCGTTCCGAGAGCAATCCCAGCGGCTCCCCTATCCATCTCAGGGGCGGTTTCTGGTGGTGCAGCCTGGCCCTCGTGGTCATCTTCTCGATTCCTTGCATCGGCGGTCATACAGGCATCCCTGACGGCCTTTATCAGGCCTTCTGTATCCTGTGCCTGTTCCCGGTCATCGTCCTGACGGGCGCCGGCAGCGTGACCACGGACAAGAAGAGCACGGCCGTGTGCAAATGGCTGGGAGACATTTCCTACCCGATCTATATCACGCACTACCCCATCATGTACTTGCAGATGGGCTGGGTGGCGGCCAATCCGAAGGCGCCGGTCTGGATGCATGTGTCGGTGAACCTGGGCGTCATCTTCATGTCCGTCATCCTGGCCTACGGCCTCCTGAAGATCTACGACCTGCCCGTCCGTGCGTGGCTCACGGAGCATTGGCTGAAGCGTAAAACGAAATAAGGTTTTAGATCAGCAGGTCTTCCACCTGCAGTTTGGGGACGAAATGGACCCCGTCCTTCCGGTAATAATCGAGGGAATCCCCCTCGTGGCACGGCATCAGGAAAATCCGCTCCGAGGGTTTACCTATGCCGAAGACGGCCAGCGGCTTCAAAGGAAGGGATAGGGCCTCCTGCAAAGCGTCAGCCTTGAAATTGAGGATGAAAATGCCCCCAAGACCCATCTCCGTGGCTTTGAGAAGAATGCTCTGTCCCGCGATGCCCAGGTCCATGTCCACCACCCTGTTCTCCGGCTGCGCGGAGCAGGCGATGATATAGGCCGACGGTTCCTCGCCGGGATGCGGCAGATGCTCTTCCGGAAGGGCCGCGCCCAGTTTGACGAGCGGATGGACCTTGGCGGTGTCGTCGCCCGTAACAAAGTGGAAACGAAGCGGTTGCGCGTTCATGCCGGAGGCTGTCCAGGTGACGGTCCGGACCATTTCCATGAGGTCATCCTTCGTGACGGTGCGGGTACGGTCATATCCGCGGTAACTCCGGTTCCGCTTGAGAAGCGTTTCCAGCGAGGCGTTCTTGCGGACGACCACGGGACGCTTTTCCCGCAGCTCCGCTTCTTTCTTTTCCAGATAGTTGTCTGCCATATTTACAAAGATAAGCTTTTTCCGAAAATTGGCTATCTTTGTCTGTTGAACAAAGCACTGACCTCATGAAAAAAATCCTCTTCTCCCTCGCCCTCCTGGCAGGCCTCGCCGGTGGTTCTGCCCTTTATGGACAGGATACTTTCCGGGTCCGGGTGGCCCAGCCGCCGCATGGACGCGTGACTGTCACCCCCGCCATCCCCGAAAGCGGTGTCGTCCCCGCCGGAACCGTCCTGAAAGTGAAGGTCGATGTCACCGATCCGGGCTGGGTCTTCGACAGCGGCTATGAACTCTCCGTCACCGGCGGCGTGTTCTACCCCACCTACAAGGAGTCGATGACCCCGGAATTCACCGTCAAGGTGGACCACGACATCATGGGCATCGGCGCCTCCATCATCGAGGCGGAACGCCTTCAGGGCTACAGGACCGTCAATGACGTCGTGTATGCGCAGCCGGGCGTCAAGCCCCTCAAGTACGATGTCTTCATTCCGGACGGGGCGAAGAAACTCCCCGGCGTCATCATCATTCACGGCGGAGGCTGGGCGTCCAACACGGAGGATATCATGCGCGGACTGGCCCGCGAGCTCATCAAGGGCGGCAAATACGTCGTCGCCAGCATCGACTACCGCTGGCTGAACACCGCCGACGGCGATGCCAGGCCCAACACGATGAACCAGCTCATCGAGGACTGCTACGGCGCCATCCTGCACATCCAGGAGCACGCGGCCGAATACGGCATGAATCCCAAGAAACTCGCTGTGACTGGCGACAGCGCTGGCGGGCACCTTTCCGCCTCCATGATTGACCTGATCGAGCGCGTCGGCAACGGCGGTTTCGGAAAGACCCCGGACGTGTACGAATACCGTCCCACCTACATCCCTGCCGGCTGGTCCATGAAGAAGGTCCGCAGGAGCCTCAAGGCCATCAAGGCGGCCGCCCCGAGCTACGGCGTCTTCGACCTGAAGACCCTCGCCCGCTTCGGAGAGGGCTTTGCGCCCATGGGCCTGGTCGCCATCACCCCGGACTGCAACATCCCCTTCGCAAGATCCCGCAAGGCCCCGCAGTTCTTCGTCCTCGGCACCCAGGACCGCACTGTCGGCCGCGAACCGATGGAAGAGTACGTGAAGCACCTCCAGGCTGTCGGCCAGAAGGCCGAACTCGTCATTGTCGACGGTGCCGGCCACGCCTTCTTCGACTGGAAACCCGACCAGCGCACCAAGGATACATTCGCCCAATACGGCGTCCCTTACGCCGCCAAGATGAAGGAATTCTTTGACGAGGTATTCTATTGATCGAATGATTGCCTGAATGAAAAAAAGAGAACCGGAAACCGGTTCTCTTTTCGTTTAAGGACTGAGCTGTTGATTACTCTTTGACGATGAGACGGCTCAGCAAGTGGGTATCCGAGCTGACGGGGATATAAATACTCCTTTCTTCCGTCCTCGCTAAGCCAAAAGGATTGTCGTTTGCCGGATCCAACAGTATTTCAAGGGCAAATTCGCCTTCGTCACCAATCGAGTACCAGGTGGTCCAGTAATACCCTCGATTCGGATCGATAATCACGGGGACTCCGTCAATGACTTCTTCATAGCCGGCAGCGGGCAGGAACAGCCTGTTTCCTTTGCACTTACCTTCTTTTACAACCAATTCCACACCGGCAAATACCTGCTGTCCGTCAACTGTCTTGTATTTTTTGGTGATCGTATGATTTGTCGACTGGTACAGCGCTTGCCACTCGTAATAGGACTGTTGGGCCCACCCTGTCCAATGATCATAATCCAACACAAAATACTTAGATACTCCCCACCAATCCGAATAGTATCCCGGATCCGTCTCGCTGGCGGCGCCCACGTTCATCGTCGCCCATTTTTTCCCGTCAGCCATCATGACCCACTCGTGACCATTAAGCGTGCCGCGAGTGCCATTGATATTGCTCGAAGCCCATTTCGGACTGCTCAGCGGCGGGAGTTCGATGGCTTCCTTGCCAGAGAGCGTTGCGGTCTTGTTCAGCGTGTAGATGAGATCATCGGTGTCATCATCGGGAGTTCCTTTGTTGTCGATGATCTGGATGACATAGTCCGTTTCCACTCCCTTGACATCAGGATTCAAATATCCGCAGAAGCAGTACTCATTCGTGTCGCCGATTTGAGCTGCCTTCATAAGATACCCGTAATCGGTCTGGTTCATATAGGCCTTGGGAGGGCCATAATACGTTGAACCGTCACTATAACACCTGAATCTTATGAAATAATCGCATGCAAACAGATCGCACTTGAGCGAATAACGATTCTTATCCCCGCTCAACCCGGCGATGGAAAGATAGATGTCATTGTCATTCAGAGCCATCGGCAGGGACGCCGTCAATTTTCCGTTTGCGACAGAATAGTCCACCTCGCTGGCCGTCAGATGGAATCCTGTGTACCCGACATTTTTCACACGTATAGCCGGTTGCGTATTAGGCGTAGAATAGAGATACTCGAGTTCGGGCACCTGGGCAGAGCTATATACTGCGGCCAGTTTACCGGACGTCTGACCCAAAAGGTAGTCCTCCAGTGCCGGATCGGAAAACGCGCTCTTCCAGGAAGCCCCGTTGTAGGTCAGCGTCATGTAATACGCAGGAGCGGGGCGTACGTCAAGCTTCTCCGTGAAAAAATGATCGAACACCACGTAAACGACATCGCCCACATTCCAGCCGGTCTTGACGGAACGTGTTTCCGAGGCATAGTTGACGCTGATATCGACGGTCAGATGACGGGGAGAATCCATCGAGGTCTCTTCCGCGGGCGCTTTCTCTGTCTCAACTTTGTTGCAGCCGGCCATCAAAAGGGCCAGACAGCTCAGAAAGAGAATCGTTTTTTTCATATCTACCACTGCACCATATCATTAAACCCATTGAAATCCACACCGACGCCAGTGGACTCTAATTTCTCATCGACGATTAAACGGACGGGAATCCTGTCTTCGAGATTTCCACCGGTATTATCGATGTAGGCATCTTCAATGAGAGGAATAAATATCAGTCTTTTAGCCACATTGTTATCGCGGGCCCAATAATGACCGCTATTATTATTTTCCCAGGTGCCGGTATCGGCGGAATAATAGCTCCTGGTGGGAAGAGTCAACGTGTTTCCCGGAGTGTTATTCCCGTCCATGACAGTGATTCGCATACCACAGAAGGAGTCGTCGTCTCCCTTCTCCCAAGTGATTTGATGAGAGGCATTTGTCAAGAGGCTCTCCCACTCTTGCGAGGTCGGCAGACGCCAGCCTTCACCCCATGTATTCACACATGCATCGGTATTTGAATAGCTGAAGGGGAATCCCGCGTCTTCCTCGGTTTGCGCTAAAACATTCATCGTCGCCCATTTGCGGCCATCGGCCATTCTCACCCATGCGTATCCATTGAGGGTTCCGTGGGTGGGATCGACACTGTTCTTTTCCCATCTCGGATCGCTCAAAGACGGTAGTTTGATCGCATCATGGCAGTGAATGGTTGCCGTTTTGGTCAGTGTGTAAACGATATCGTCCGATTCGTCTTCAGGAGTTCCGCTGTTATCGGTCAACTCGACGACATATTCCTTTTCCTTGTCAACACTATCGTAATACAGCATACCACAGGCGATAACACCGTCCGCACGAGGAGCTACCGGAATGGATGGCGTAACAGGACTGTCGGCCATGGTCCGCACCCCGTTGAGTATGTCGAAACCATAGCACTGGTCGTACGAAACCCAGGAACACTTGAACGAAAAACGATCGGAATCCTCCGGGTTGATTCCGTCAATGAAAAACTGGATTTCGTAATCCGGCAGGACCATATTCAAGGATGCGGTCAACTTTCCGTCAGAGACAGTGTAATACACAGCCGGATCGGTTAAATACGCTTTCTTTGCGTACATGTAGAATCCGGGTATGATTATGTCGTAGTCGCCAATCAAGAATAAAGAGGGAGACGAATTTTTATACGACTTGAAAAACGGATGATACGGGGAAGACAAGTCCGAATAATAGACGGCGGCCAGGAGTCCCGATTCGCGCTCCAGCAGATACTGCTCCAAAGCCTCGTCGGAGAAAGCGCTGATCCAGGAACTCCCGTTGTAGGTCAGCGTCATGTAATAGACCGTCTCGGAGGTACTCACGGTCGGATCGTCCGTGAAGAACTCATCGAACGCTACATAAATGACATCGCCCGCTTCCCAGCCGGTCTTGACGGAACGGCTTTCCGAGGTAAAGTTGACGTCGATATCGACGGTCAGATGGCGGGAAGAATCGGTCTTTTCCACCGTCTCAACTCTGTTGCAGCCAGCCATCAAAAAGACCAGTCCGCATAAGAATAGAAATGTATTTTTCATATCTTCTACTTCACCAGATTCTAATTCACACTGACGCCCGAGGTGTCAAAACGTTCGTCGACGATAAGTCGGACGGCCATCTTCACGCCATCCTTTCTGTATGAAGAATATGGGTGAATGAGGCCATATGGAGGAGTATTTGTACCCTCCCTTAATGTTAAGCAATATGCGAGATCGCTGTTCCCGCCAACAGGAGTACCACTCCAGTAATAACCTTCATGTTCAGTATTAGGCGTAAGTTCGCCCATGTCATTATACAATCCGGTCTTTGGAAGAAATATCTCGTTTGCCACAACTCTTGACAGAACAGTCCCGTAGATAATCCGAAGGCCCCAGAAGACTTGTTCTCCGTTGATCTCCGTATAGAAGCATTCGGACGAATGACGCTCAGTGGAGAGCAGGGTCTCCCACTCCGCTTGCGTCGGCAGACGCCAGCCTTCGCCCCAACCATCGAAGTCGGACGCCTCTTCCCAGGTCATCAAGGTTCCGTCATCGTACTTGTCCATGGCACCCACGTTCATCCTCGCCCACTTGCGACCGTCCCCCATCAACTCCCAGTCATGGCCGTTGAAAGTTCCGGACCTCTTGTCCAAGGGCATAACCTTGACCCATTCTGAGCTGGTTATGGACGGAAGACGGAGATTATCCTTGCCTTCGAGGGCCGTGTTCCTGGCAATCGCATAGACGACATCGTCACTTGTATCCCAGGCTATTTCCATCGGATCGACGATCTTGATGACATAAACGTCACTCTGACCGAGTTCGACCGAATTGAGCAGACGACCGTAGAACTCCGCTCCGCCATCAATGTATTTGGGCCAGACGCTGTAGTTGCTTGCACTGCTCAGATTGATCCTCGCGTCCTGAAAGCCGGAACCGGCATTCTCGCTGGAAATGGATTCTAACGAGTTGATACCGACCTGATCACTCTCGAAACGATGGGAAGTCGAACCTAAAGTAAGACCGGGAACATAAAAGCGGACGGCCCTTTCATGCGGATGCATATTCAAGGTTGCCGAAAGCTTTCCGTTCTCGACGGTATAACTGACTGAACTGTCAAACAGATAGAATCCGGGATGGTTGCTACCGTTTTTTACGTTCACATAGAATTCCTCCTTTGAGCCTCTGATGCTATGAAGAGCTCGGAACTGCGGCTCAATGTCAGAATAATAGACGGCGGTCAGGGCCCCGGAAGACTGACCAAGCAGGTATGCCTCCAGGGCCTCATCGGCAAACGCGCTCAGCCATGAGTCTCCATTATACGTCAAGGTCAAGTATTGCACATCAGAGGAATAGCCCGACTTCCCGATCTCCGGATCCGTCAGGTAGTCCAGAAAGAAATGGTCGAAAAACACATAGACTTTATCCCCTGTTTCCCAGCCGGTCTTGACCGCACGGGTGTCTTCCTCCTGATTGACCTGGATATCGACAGTCAGGTGACGGGGAGAATCCACGGCGGTTCCTCCCTCGGGCCTTTCTACATTTTTGACCTTAATGCAGCCTGACACCAGTAGTGCCAGGCTGCAAAAGACGAGAAGGCTTTTCCTCATTCTACCAGATTACTTCGTCGTTGTAACCGTTGAACACGGGAGTGATGTCCGAAGGAGTGAGAACTATCCACTCTTGGGTATTGTTCAGCCAAGGGAATCTGATGGCGTCCTTGTCGTTGATTGTGGTCGTCTTGGTCAGAGAATAGGTCGTATCATCCGACGCGTCGTTGGGTGTGCCGTTGTTATTGACAATGTAGAAGACGAACTCCGTTTCGCTGCCGACGACGGGGGTGTCCAATGCGCAGTTGAATTCGACAGCTCCGTCAAAATACTGACCGGGAATGGGTTCTCCGGCTTTTCCTAAGGCATAATCCGTCCAAGGACCGATTTCCAGGTGATAGCTCGATTCGGGGATATCGATCAGCACGTAGGTGAAGCGGTTGAAATGCGCAGGGACGAGCTTGTCGCAGCAGAGCGTGAAGTTTCCTGCCTCGCCTGTGGGAATACCTTCCAGGGAGAAGTGAACGGCATTGTTGACTCTGACGGCCATGTTCAATTCAGCGGTCAGCGTTCCGTCTTCAACGGTGTAGGTCACATCATCCGTGGCCAGGAACACTCCGGTAAGGCCGTCGCTGTTCGTCATGGTAATGCTGGGAACGTAAGGATTGTTCGCCGGGGCGGGCATATACTGGAACTCCGGTTTTCTGTCCGCCGAAATGAAAGCGGCTGCGAGCTTTCCGGTTCCTTTCTCCGTCAGGAGACCCTCGATGGTGTCATCGGAGAATTCGCTGGTCCAGGAGAAGCCGTTATAGGTCAAGGTAAGATGGCTGTCCAGTTCCGCCGGGAAGCAGACGTCAAATGTCACATAAATCTTGTCGCCGGCCGCCCATTTGGTCTTGACCGCGCGGGTTTCGGCGTTGTTCACCTTGATGTTCACTTTCAGATGACGGGGGGAATCCTGGACGGGTTCTTCCACAGTCTCGATTTTGTTGCAGCTCGCGACAAACAGGGCGATGCAGCCCAAGAATAAAATAGTCTTTTTCATATCTTATAAATTTTTCTCTTCGTTATAACCATTAAATGTAACATCCATGTCGCTGGACAGACCGAGTCCTTTCTGCCGGACTTCAAACTGAGCTCGCCGGGTGTTCTTCCCGTCAAAAGCCGTAATGGTAAACATCTCGGAATAGGTCTCCGAAGATGTATTGTTCGCCTTGGGATGGATAAAGTAATTCTCGACTCCGAACCGGGAACTGCTTCCGTTCACTGGCTCAACGGTAATATTCACGATGGAGATGAACTTGTCGACATAGTACTCAACCGGTTTCCTCACCTCGGCCTCGTCCGCATCGAATGTCAAGACCGGGGCGACCGTCAGTTGCGGGACATAGACATGGGAGAAATGCTCAGCATGCCATACGGATGCCTCTCCATTCTCCTCCCAGCCTCTCCTGCCGGTCAATGTGAGTTCGTCTCCGTCCTGAAAATAAAGGTAATGGTAATCGGGGACATCCGAATGCCTCAGGTCACTGACAAACACGGAACCGGTTCCGTCATTGAGATAGAAGGTATTTTCCATGATATCCGCCCGCTCCACCGTCCCGGTCAGCTTATAAACGTCCTCACTTACTTCCTTTTCAAGGAACTGCGCTACGGTGATCTTTTCGACGGCATTCGGGTCATCCTCCCAATTCAGGCCGTTCTTCACGATCTTGTTGAGCTTGCCGGCGACATAGTTCTTTCCCTTGGTATTACGGAGGGTGGCGACCTTGGTATCAGTGGTGACCGTAAGCGTCAGAGAGGTCGCCTCGACCGGAATGATATTGTACCAAAGTTTGAAATCCCGGGCGCTGGGCGCCTGCCCGTTCGGGAAGGTAATGATAATGGAATTGTAAGTCTGGCCGACCGTTTCGATAATATCATTATTCAGAATCACCTCGTTTGCGGCTATGTCTCCGCCTTCCACGGTCAGGGTGGCGGATGTGATCGGTTCGTCCAAGTCGCTGGTCAGATGGAAGTAGATGATGGAAGTGAGACGCTCCATCGGAATGACGATGTCTCCGCCGTCCGGATTCTCGCCGATAAGTGCATTCTCATAGGTCACGTGACCGACCATCAGATCGAACAGGGAATTGTATTCATTCCCGACCTGTGTCCGGTATGGATGGAATTTGATGTAATTCTCGGCGGGATAGACTCCGCGATAATGGCAGGTACTCGGATCCATTTCCACAAAAAAACCAGGCTCGGAAACGAAATTGCTGCCGTCCCAATCGGCGCCCGAGAAATATTTGGCCCCGGGTTCGATTTCCCGGGTGGATCTGACCCACATGCGGTCTCCCCTCTCCCAGTTGGCCACAAAGGTCTTGTCGTCCGTGGTCGTGATGGTAGCCTTCGATTCATCGTCCTTGACGAAGGCAGAGAAACGGAATGTCTTCTTTACGAGATTCTCTTTAGGAACCGGGGCCTCAGCTTCCTTGTTGCAAGCCGTGAATGTCATCGCCGCCATGGCGATGAGCATCAATGAATTGACAGTCTTTTTCATAGCTTGGAAATGTTAAGACCAGTCGTCAGAATCATCTTCGACATCATCATCTTTGATGTCCTGGATTCCTCCTCCACTGAGGATTGTCTCTTCGATACACACGAAGATGAGCTCCGTCTCCGGAGCTTCATAGACTAATTTCTTTATCATAGACGAAAATAGGTTTAGTCTTAGTTTAGTTATTTAAACAAATTTATTAAGATGCGATGAATAAAACAAGAATAATATGTATTTTGTACCATTTACATACAAAAAGACGTGGCGTCCACCCTTTCAAATGGAGAAAAGTGGACGCCAGGCCTATTTAAGTGATTGTAACTAGTGCGTTCCGGAGGCTATGCCTTTTCCCGGGCGAGGAAGCAGGCGATGGTGTTTTTCATCAGCATCGCAATGGTCATCGGCCCTACGCCGCCGGGAACCGGGGTGATCCAGGAAGCAACCGGCTCGGCGGAGGCGAAGTCCACGTCGCCACAGAGCTTGCCTTCGGCATTGCGGTTCATGCCCACGTCGATGACGACCGCTCCGGGCTTGACCATGTCGCCGGTCACGAGGCCGGCGCGGCCCACGGCGACCACCAGGA
>JAEEGF010088081.1_pt1 | contig 14433 bp, 7 predicted proteins | sample 9134171 | NCBI WGS metagenome assembly JAEEGF01 (sample SAMN16246542, study PRJNA631951) | gut metagenome | biome: gut microbiome; feature: rumen; material: AP-attached | host: Bos | place: Iran: Karaj | collected 2018-10
GACGGATGTTCTTAGCAAATCCGTTAATCACCACATTGTCTCTATCTGTAGGAGCCATCGAAGCCTCCGTAACGTAGAGCAACAGGTTCGGATTCTGGCTTGACTGCAGGTCTGTAGCCGTCAGTGCAAAACCTGCATACCAGAAGATTGCTGTCAGGTATTCGCTGCGGAAGGCATTCTGAGCTACCGTAGTTACGCGGAAATTAATATTGTTGTAGTTAACCGTTGCAGGCACCGTGATAGTACCACGATAATAGCCCTCCAGCGAAGGAATAACTTCTACCTGCGTAGAATCTACAGCATGATAGCTGACGCCATCGACGGTGAAACCATTTCTCATCTGCTCTAGATAGTGAAGTAGATAACTCATCTCGTCATAAATACTCATCAATTCCGAGTCGTTTACATGTTCTTTGCCACGACGCTCGAAATAATGGCTGTACATATCGGCCAGTATTGCCTCCATTTTCTGCACTTCATCCAATGGGACATTGGGGTCTCCATAGCATTGGTGCGTGATTTGGCGACCATAGTCAAAAATTTCCATCAAATATCTCCATCCCCTATAGAAGTAATCGAAAACAGCAGGCTTTGAATCTTCCATACCGTCCTTCTTGGCTATTGCCTCGATGGTTACGCCCTGATCCAAATTGAGAGCGCCAGTATAGCGGGTCAGCATTTCACCCTCTGTGCTCGAAATAACCGGTCCAAACAAAACATCATCTATAAATAAAGTATCGACCGTAGTACCAAAGGCCAGTACAATCTGGTTGCTATTCGCATTGGGAATACGTACCATCATAGAGTAGTCCTGATACTGAGAACCAATCTGGAAAGTAGCCTCCGCACTGCGAGTGTCAGGCAGCGTATCGTTTTGGCAGAATGCAACCAACTGTCCCCTACCCGACTGCGAGCGTGCCTTGAAACGTAGGGTGTAATAACCGTCCTGAGTCAGCGCATTTTTGAAAGTATAAGTGGCCTGAGCCGATTCAGACGTACCGGCCACCGTATTCGTTAGACTCAGACAATAGTCGTCGGTATAGCCTATACCACTGCCGTAAGCAAACTCACCAGTAGCATGAGCACCTGTCACATTCCAGTTGCTCCACCTCAGACTACCACTAGCGAAGTCTGTGTCTCCTTCCTCTAGCATACGTCCGTTCATTCTGTAGTAAATCTCAGCACCATCCGTTTCCGACTGAATCGTCAACTCCTCACTGAAATCATTCATGAAACTGAAGGTCGGTGTTGCCACCTTCTGTACAGGAGCGTTCTCTGCGAAGGTTATCTTCCACTTCATGTCTTGATCTACAAGAACGATTACTGCATTATTTTGCTGCACATACTCATTAAAGTTAATCGTATCGTTGAGGGTAACATTCTCCCAATGATAATTATCATTAGGACGTGGGAACAGTTCCAACTGAGTTTTATCTGCTATAGAAAGCACTACCTCGGATTCAGCAGGAACTTCACCTTCCTGAGCTGCAGTACCTGTACCTATTATATATAATATAGAACCATTTGCGCCAGCCGTAATCGAGACTGTATGATTACCCGGAGTCATCTGAGCCTCAATCTGGGCACAAAGTTCATTGATACGTTGTGTGAAGTGGGTAGCCTCAAAGCTGTCCATCTGGGCGCGATTGTTGTAAATCATGTCACCCTCGTTCAAAGCCCACTGCAACTGTTCTAACAACTGAGCATCCACATTAGGATTACCCTGAGCACGACCATATAGGTCTGTGCCACTTGACACTGCAGCCTTCAGATTCACCCATGCCTCATAGTCGTAGACCATCGTGGTGGTGTCTGAAACGATTGTTCCCGTTGCATTATCTGCAACAGCAATAGCCTTCACTACCGCAGCCATCTTCAACTCGAAGGGATGCTCATAATAAGTAGACTGCTGTCCGTCAGGTGTTACTATCAGGCTATTCCTTACACTATCTACTACAGCTTCAGCCATAGAAGAAAGTTCTGCCACCTTATAGAATATGCTGGCATTCTGAGTCTCAGTTGTCATCGCAAGGTTGTCGCCTTCGAAGCGGAACTCAGGTGCTACGACACTTGCAGTAGCATCTTTGTCTGTAAAGTAACCTGGTGTCGTACTGTTTGGACCTCCATCAATACGGGCATAGGTATAGTCGATATGACTGTCGTTAAAGGTTGTGCCAGCACCACCAACGAGCGATGTACAGTTCTCGAAGACACCATCGCCAGCAGTAACAGACTCTGTGCTCCAATCGTATTTGTTAACATAAATGGTCTTCAGATTGGTGCAACCAGAGAACAGATAGTTCATATTGGTTACGGTAAAGGTGAAGAAGCCACTCAAGTCAAGTGAAGTCAGCGATGAGCATCCACCAAACATAGCGTTCATGTTGGTAAGGCTCTTGGCACGGAAGTGGCTGAGATCGATAGAGCTCAACGCAGGACACATATGGAACATATATTCCATGTTGGTCACAAACTCCGTGTTCAGATATTGCAGGCCATTAATCGCTGTCAAAGAATTACAGAATGCGAACCAATAGGCTGTACTGGTTGGATTACAGTTAGCAAACGACTCGTCGAAGTTAACCGTCTTAATGTTACTACGGTTCATCATCCAAGCCTGGTTCTGCAACATCTCGTCAAGACCAACGACAGCAAATCCCTCAGTATGACTAGCCTTATTACCATCATAATAAAGCGTTGCATACATAATGTTTCCACCATCTTCGCTTACCAACACAGCATATGCCTCGTTGTATGAAGCCTTCTCACCAAAGTATGTTATGACGCTGTGTGCAGCATTGATATTGTTCAGTGTGTAAGATGCAGCAGACTGCTCTGTAGCAGGAACGACATCTGCCGTTACGTTAATACCATCAACCATTAAAGAGTCAAGCTGATAGCCTTCGCCCGGGAAGAAGAACATTTCCAACGAGCCACCTGCCGTAACAGCCACCTCAGCCTTCTTGCCATCCTCAACCACTTCGGGAACGCCTTCTACACTAACCTGACCATTACCATAAGATGTTACCGTAATAACATAAGAGGCAGGCGCATTCTTGTCTGTGAAATAACCAGGATTAGACGAACCTCCATCGATGTGGGCATAAGTATAGTCGGTATGGTTCGCATCATAAGGCGTACCTGCACCACCAACGAGGGCTGTGCAGTTTTCGAACACCGTATTACCATCTCCAACCATTGCAGTGCTCCAATCCGCTCCAGCATATATTGTTCTCAGACTGGAACAACCACGGAACATATTACCCATACTCGTCACGTTGCCCGTATTGAAACCACTCAGGTCAAGGGTCGTCAGACTGGAACAGCCATCGAACATACCGTTAATTTCTGTCACATTGGCCGTATTGAATCCACTCACGTCAAGAGTCGTCAGACTGATACAATCGTGGAACATATCGTGCATGTTCGTCACATTGTCTGTCTTGAGGTTCTCAATGCCAGTAATAGTCCTCAAGTTACTACACTCAAAGAACCAATAGGCCGTACTTGTCAACGATGTACAGTTGGCAAACGACGCTTCAAATACAACCGTCGTAATGCTTTCCCTTTGACTATACCATGATTGGAAATCGGGATAACCAGTGAACGGTCCAACGCTCATCGCACCACTATGAGAAGACTTATTCGTATCATAGTAGAACGTCAACATGGTATTTCCCTCGCCCAGCACTGCGTAAGCCTCAGCAGTAGCAGGCGCATTCTTGTCAGTGAAGTATCCAGGATTATTTTCGCCACCATCAATGTGAGCAAAGGTATAATCTATTCGATTCGCATTATAGGTCGTACCTGCACCACCAACAAGGTTGGAACAGTTCAAGAACATATCGGCTCCAGAAGTTATTGCACCCGTATTCCAATCACTACCAACGTAAATGGTAGTTAGGCCAAAACAGCCTCTAAACATATTATCTGTTTGTGTCACCTTATAGGTGCTGAAGCTACTGATATCAAGCGATGTAAATCCAGTACGCATGAACATGTAACTCATATCCGTTACATTGACCGTATTGAATCCACTGAGATCTATCGAAGATAAGGATGTACAACCACAGAACATCCATAACATAGTCGTCACATTGGATGTATTCAGATTGCCAATTCCTCTTATCTCTGTCAAACTACTACAATCGGCGAACCAATAGGCTGTACTGGTAATATTAGTAGCGTTAGCAAACGAATCGTCGAAAATAACGGTTGTAATATCTGTCATATAGCTATTCCAACCACGGTCAGAAGCCTGTGTGAATGGTCCAACGCTCATCGCATCGCGATAAGCCGACTTATTTGTATCATAGTAGAACGTCAACACAGTGTTGTTCTCGCTTAGCACTGCGTAAGCCTCTGCAGAAGAAGCATTTTGACGAAGAAATTCTGTTATACTTATCAATGTAGAAGTATAGTTATTAATTACTCCAACTGAGTCTTTACGAACTTTATATGATTTTTTGGCTTCCAATATATATTCATTAAACATTTCGCGATCTGCATCCGTAACATTGGGATTATTATAAGATGAGGACACAGCAGCACTTGCATCTGTAATAGCCTGATTCAGATTATTCCATGCTGAATATGGGTAATTAAGTACTATAGTGTCTGATGGTTCCATGCCATCCTTAACAGCGCAAGCAGTTATTGTGCAATCTTCAAGAATATTAATAGGCTGCTGATACAAAGTTTGTGGAACTAATGGAGTTACAAAATTACCATTATCATCCGTTGCTGTCGTAGAATAAAATATCGCTGCATCAACAGTAGTAGAACTCATTATCAATTCGTTGTCATTCCATGACAAAAGAGGAATTGACACACGTGTTCCAACCCAAGGAGTATCACCACTCCGAGTAAAGTAACCAGGGGTATTACTGTTCGGACCTCCATCGATGTGGGCATAAGTTACATCCACATGCGTTGAATCATAAGGTGTTCCAGCACCACCAACAAGGAATGTACATCCATGGAACATGGTACCTTTAGCTTCATCGTGTTCTTCTGTTGAAACCTTTTCTGTACTCCAAGCCTCTCCCACATAAATTGTAGTCAATAATGAGTTTTCGTGAAACATACCTTCCATATTTGTAACATTTGTTGTGTTGAAAGTACTCAAATCAAGAGTCTTCAAGGATGGACAATATGCAAACATATAACTCATTTTCGTTACATTTGCTGTATTGAAACTACTTACATCAACAGATTCCAAACTAGAACATCCACAAAACATGTCACCCATTTTTGTCACACTACTCGTATTGAAACTTCTCAAATTAAGATTTTTCAAACTAAAGCAATCCTCAAACATTTGCGTCATGTCAGTAACCTTGGAGGTGTCGAATCCACTCAAATCAAGATTTGTCAAACTTGCGCACCCTTTAAACATGTTTTTAAACGATGTCACATTCGACGTATTCAAGTATTGCAACCCAATGAATGTCTCCAAAAATTTTAAGCCGTTAAACCAATAAGCTGTACTTTCAGGTCTATAATTTGCAAATGATGTATCAAATATCACTGTCGTAGCAGATTTGTAATGATTAGTAAGACTATTATTAATGTCCACACCGCCACGTGCAGTTTTCTGATCATCATAGTAGAAGGTTACCACTGTATTGTGCTCGCTCAGCACCGCATAAGCTTCAGCCGATCCATCACCTGCTGTTGTACCCTGTGCCCATGAGAACACAGACAACAGGGTGCAAAGTATAGTTAATAGACTCTTTTTCATAATATGCAAGTTAAAGGGTCCTTATTCTAAGTTTACTGTCTAGGAGCCAGACGTGGATCGGGATTATCGCTCTCACCCGGCTCTGTAGCTGACGAAGAAGTAGTAATGGTTACCACATTAGGACTATAGACAAAGTTGTCCTGTCCCGTCTTGGACAGCACATAAGCACGAACATAATAGGTTGTAGTGGGCTCCAAGTGCTCGATTGTAGCCAACACATTCTTCGTGTAGCCACCACGACCAACGGTCACAACCTCACCATCCTGACGGGTTGGCATACGATTCGTTCTGCTGTAAACCAGTCCGTAGTCAATCACCTCTTCGTCAGAAACGAAGCTAAAGCGGAACTCTGCGCCTGTATTGCCAACATACAGCGAAGTCAAGTCGCCAACGACGGTCTGAGGCTCTGGAGTACCTACGCCAGCCTGCTCAACCAATACGATGCACTGCTTGGGATCCTTGGTACCAGAAATGAAGACAACAGCTGTCAGACGAGCTATCGTGCTGGTATTCTGGTCGCAGTAAATGCGAACTTCACCATTGCCAACACCCGTTGAGCTACTGTAGTTATCATGTCCATGATGATCATACATAGGCTCCAAATGCAGCCAATCAACGGAAGAAGGAATGTAGGCATTCCACTCAGCATTGCTCTCCACACGAATCATCTGTTCGCCACCTTTGGCCTCGAAACCAGTCTGGTCGATGGGAACATACAGATAGATATCGTCACTGTTCATACCTGCCTGTATTACCTGAACCTCGGCACTGCTTGAGCCATAGAGGACAGTGAAAGAGGTAGAACGGGCAGCATCAGAGGTAACACGGTCGGCTGTTACGTTGATGGTCGTAGCACCCGTAGAACCTGTCGTCTTATCCAAGTGGAGCCAGTTGATGCCGGCAGGAGTCTGGATATTCCAATTATCGTTACTGGTAATAGACATCAAATGTGCACCTGCAGGGTTGGCAGGGAAAGAGATGGTCTTGGAAGAGATATTGATTGTGGGGTCACCACTCTTCTGACGGATGGCTATCTTCTGATGGAGTCCACCATCGGAAGTCAGCATGATAGTATCCAAACGATCGAATATCGAGGTGTTCTGGTCTGACAGAATCACCAACGTTCCATTGCCCGTACCACGCTGTGGCTGTACGGTCAGTGAAGGCCAGGGATTGTTGAGATCGGGAATCACATTCATGGTCCATGCACAGTTAGCAGTCACCGTTACTGCCTTTTCCTCGTCACCAGAACGGAGCTCAATGCTGCGACCTTCTTCCACCAGCAATATTTCCTTAGCAGGCTTTGCAGTCAGCTCTTCGTCCGACTTACAACCTGTCATTCCTGCCACGATGGGTAATGCAGCCAGTATGGCTATGATATTTCTTGTCTTCATATCTTTCAGTCTTTATATATAATAAGGTATAGATTAGAAATTGAAATTGAAGATGGCACCTATTGTTACCATAAAGCCACCAGCCGAGATGTCGCTATTGTCAGCGATACGCTCAAAGTTCTTATCCTTGCTGATTCCAATAGAATAAGCAGGATTAGCAAAGAGGTAGATTCGCTCCATTGGGGCGAAAAGCAGTTTGGCACCCACTGACACACAGTTGGCAATAGCACCGTCACCATATGAATTGGTTCCGTCGGCAACAGTTCCTGAAAGGCGCTCTATCTCGTAGCCAACCTGTGGAGTAATGCCTATACGATCGGTCAGTTCAACCTGATAGCCCAGCTTAAAGGCCAGCGTAGAACGCTTATAGGTCATAGAACTCAGATAGGTATCAGTTCCATCGACAGAATACCAGGGAATTTCCTCTGACTTGCCAAAACCGAAGGTATAACTTGCCTGCAAGTCGAATTTCTTATAAGTAACACCCAACAGACCAGTAACACCGCCTAATGAACGGATGCTATAGCCTGCACCGAAGTAGAAGGCCATTGGCTTGATGTACTTAACACGCTCCATAGAAATGGTGTCGCGAGTGGTCTGGTTATGACGGACAATGTATTCCAGTCCGCTCTTGGCAACATAGCCCTTGCGAGTCAGGTTAATCTGGTAAGTACCAACGGGCAGGGTATGTGATTCCGTCAGGTCAATGGGGGTGTCACCGTTAATCGTTGCCACCGCATTGCGAGGACGGGTATAAAGGCTCAGACGACCGGTATGAGGTGTAGGTTGTGCAGCCTGTACAGTGTTCTGCTTCTGTGCAACTACAGTAAATGAAGTCTTCTCTGGGTCGCAGTCGGCCTTGCGGGTCTCAACAACATAAGAACCTTCGCGCAACTGGGTCTGCCAAGTGCCATTGCCCACGTTCTTACCCTCGAACCATATTTCTGCACGGTTATCAACGTTTATCGTCACATCACCAAAGTGATCGGACATATCGCGCTGCTCGACGTTAACCAGACGAAGACTGGCATCATCGTCGGTAGTAATAATGAACGAGGTCTCACCCTCGAAACGGTCCTTCAAGGCACGAACGGTGTGACGACCATAGTTCAAGTACTTGTGGTTAATGGGCGACTGACCCACGTTTTCGCCATCAATGTAGATGGTTGAATTAGCCATCTGCGAGTTGATGGTGACATAGCGACCGATACCGATGTCCAGATACATCTCATAGGTTCGGGCACCATCGATAGTTACAGGATAATAGTACTCACGCAGAGAACCATAGTTTCTGTGTCGGATAGTGAGTTTCTTAGAGCGACGAGGCACATAGAGCCAGATTTCGCCATCGTGATCCTCACTGGCAACAATACCCAGCGAACCACCATCAAAGGTGAATCCGCCCTCAGGAGCCTGAATCTTAATCAAAGCGGCTTTCTCGCCGTTTTGGTCAAGCTTTTGTGTACCATGCGTGTTCGCTGTCATGTCTTTCTCCAGCTTTTCGAACTTAAGAACCTTGATATTCTGTGCGTTCAGGCACATGGCCAAAAGAGCTGATAATGTTAGGAGTGCTAGTTTTTTCATATCATTGTAATTATAGTTATTTCACATCTTGGGGCAAAGATAATGATAAAAAACTATAAAACCAAACAATTTGAATAGAAAAAACGCTAATGTGACGAATTTATCACATTAGCGTAGGTTGTGGGCGTTGACGGATTCGAACCGCCGACCCTCTGCTTGTAAGGCAGATGCTCTAAACCAGCTGAGCTAAACGCCCTTGCTTTTCAAAAGCGGTGCAAAGGTACGGCAAATTTCTGAAACCGCCAAACTTTTGCACCACTTTTTAATAAAAATTTGCTATAAGCGGTATAAATCGCTGGCAGCCATCAGCTCTACCTTCTTTTCTGCCAGGATTCGCTCGCAGCTCTCCAGGTCGGTAGGACGAATAATGACATGAGCCACATCGCCATTGGCAAACGAATACATATACTCAATAAAGACACCAGCCTCCGACAGATATCTCATCACCTTAGCCAGCGAACCACTGGTGTTAGGACATACGAAACCTATCACATCAGTGATTTTCACTGCAAAGTGGGCTGCTTTCAGCACCTGATAGGCTTTATCAGGGTCGCTGACAATGCAACGCAGGATTCCGAAATCCGAGTTATCGGCAATACTCATGGCAGAGAGGTTAACACCTGCCTCGCCCAATACGTCGGTTACCTCAGTGAGGCGACCAGACTTATTCTCCAGAAATACAGATAATTGTTTTGCTAACATAATATTTATAATTTTATTGAAGTTTTCTCTTGTCATTCACACGCTTGGCCTTACCCTCAGAGCGCTCAATGGCCTTTGGCTCAACCAGTTTCACCTTGAATCCCAGACCAATCACACTACGCAGTTCGCCTTCCAATTTCTTCTGCAAACCTACCATCGTAGCCATATCGTCGGTAAAATATTCCTCCTTCACCTCTACCTTCAACTCTGAAGTATCGGTATTGTTCACACGATCAACAGTCAGGAAGAAGTGTGGCTCAAATTCCTCCTGCTTCAAGATAACATCCTCAATCTGCGATGGGAATACATTGACGCCACGGATGATCAGCATATCGTCGCAACGACCCAGGATTCGATCCATACGAACCAACGTACGTCCACACTTACATTTATCATAGTGTAGGGCAGTCAAGTCGTGGGTACGATAGCGCAACAGGGGCATACCCTCTTTGGTCAGATGAGTAAAGGTTAACTCGCCCAATTGTCCCTCAGGCATTGGCTCGCCTGTCTCTGGATTCAGGATTTCAGGATAGAAATAGTCCTCGTTCAGGTGGGTTCCGCACTGATGTTCACACTCATAGCCCACACCAGGACCTGCAATCTCAGACAATCCATAGATATCGTAAGCCTTGATGCCCAACGATGATTCCAACTTCTTGCGCATCTCCTCTGTCCAAGGTTCAGCACCAAAAGCACCTATTTTCAGCTTGAACTCGTCTCTTTTCCATTCACACTCATGCATAGCCTCGCCTAAGAAAAGTCCGTAGCTGGGGGTACAGCAAAGCACCGTTGTACCAAAATCGTGCATCAGTGTCATCTGCTTCTGGGTGTTTCCACTTGAGATGGGAATTACACTGGCACCGATATTCGTGGCACCATCGTGAGCGCCCAGACCTCCAGTGAACAAGCCATAGCCATAGGCTACCTGGAAGATATCATCCTTCGTAGCACCATAAGAGGTAAAGGCTCGCGAGATGGCCTCGGCCCACATAGCCAGGTCTTTGCGGGTATACAACACAACAACGGGTTTACCTGTCGTTCCACTCGAAGCATGGATGCGAACTATCTGCGACATGGGCACAGCAGCCAGTCCGAAAGGATAATTGTCGCGCAAGTCGAGCTTGTTGGTAAACGGTAACTTGGTGATATCGTCAATCGACTTGATATCACCTGGTTCGAGTCCCATCTCCTGGAACTTTTTACGATAGAACGGGGTATTGTGATACACATACTCCGCCATTTTCTTCAGTCGGATGCTCTGGATTTCGCGCAGTTGTTCGCGATCCATGCACTCCACGGTCTCATTCCAAATCATTGTTCTTTCTTTTTCTTTAATTTCCTATTAGTTGTTGTGTTGACTGCAAAATTAATAATTTTAAATGAGAAATGAGAAATGAGTAATGAGAAATTTTCATTTTTATACAAAAAAAAGTTCCGAATTTCTTCGGAACTTCTATTCTTTGGTGGGCGCTGAGGGATTCGAACCCCCGACCCTCTGCTTGTAAGGCAGATGCTCTAAACCAGCTGAGCTAAGCGCCCTTGCTTTTCAAAAGCGAGTGCAAAGGTACGTAGTTTTTTTGAAACCACCAAACTTTTGCACCACTTTTTTAATTATTTCTGCTTTTTCGCCTCTTCCAACTCCTTACGAAGCTGTTCGTTCTCTGCTTCCAAGTCAGCTAACTGGGCATTCAGTGCATCTATCTCACCCTCTGACAGCGATTCAATGGCTTCAGCCTCAGCCTTCTTTTTGGCCTTGGAAGTACCAAAGCACCAAGTAAGACCAAACTCGAAGGTTATCTGCTGCAAGCGGTCTTTCAGAGCAATGCCTCCATTTCCTTCGTAACTGTTCCAGCCAAGTTCGAAGTTAGCAGCCAGTTTGGGCGTCAAACGGAAGGTGTTCAGAATGCCAAAGTTGATATCGCTGGTGTAATGAGCTGCAGACATGTTACGAGAGAGACCAGCTCCGATATAAGGTATGCAGTTCCAGAGGCGATAAGGATTGTGTCCCAACAGCAAACTGCTGATGTTAAACATTACCTGTTCGTTCAGCGTCCAGTATTTATCTGCCTTCACGCCATCTTCGCTCTTCGTACCCATCTGCCACAGATTCAATTTGGTGCGCAGACCAATCACAGAGGTCATCCAACGTCCACCAGCCAGAGAGATTCCCCAACCTGTATGACCATCGCCGCCTCCGCCAGGGAATTTATGGAAAGGAGCCACTAACGACTTCTCCCCCACTCCATACCAAGCGTTCCACGTAAAGTTTGTCTGTGCAAACCATTGGCTGTCTTGAGCCATCAAATTCAGCGAAAGGCATAGCAACAAGCCTATTAGAATATGTTTTCTCATCGTTTTTCCTTACCTTATTAATATAATATGTGACTGCAAAAATAATCAAATAAATCAGAAAAACAAAGCATTTTACTAGTTATTTCGTTTTTTTGTCTTACCTTTGTACCGCTTTAATATATATAATAAGGTAAAAATGAAAAAAATCGTTTTATCAATAGCCCTCATGGCTGCTTTCACAGGCATTAAAGCTCAGGAAAACAGCGTAAAGCCATTCAGCCACATGGATTTGGGTGTAACCCTTGGAACCACAGGTGTTGGCTTTGATGTTCAGATGCCCGTTCACGACATCGTGAAGCTGCGTGCCGGTTTCGAGTTTATGCCCCGTTTCACATACAACATGCACTTCGATGTGGAGTCATTCGACAGCGAGGGTATTCCAACAGGGGCTTCTTTGGATCGTATGTCAGAACTTCTTCATGGTTTCACAGGCTATCAGGTTAGTCAAAACGTTACCATGAAGGGCAAGCCAACCATGTGGAACTTCAAATTCTTGGTGGATGTCTATCCTTTTAAGAACAAACATTGGCACGTGACAGCTGGTTTCCACTGGGGACCATCGAAGATAGCAGAAGCTGTGAATGCACAGGAGGACGCACCCTCATTGGTTGCCATTGGCATGTATAACCACTTGTGGGAGTGTGCCTACTACGACATACCCATTGCTGATATAGAAGGTATTGGTGAGATTGCCTTGGGCGACAAGATAAACCAACGCCTTGTCAAAATGGGACGAATGGGTATTCCCGTAGGTAAATACAAAGACACTGGAGCCACCTATTATATGGAGCCCAATGAGAACGCGATGGTATATGCCAAAGCATATACAAACACTTTCAAGCCCTACATAGGCTTTGGCTATGAGGGTCGTTTGATTAAGGGCAACGACAAATACCATATTGGTTTCGATGCAGGTGCGATGTTCTGGGGTGGAACGCCCAGCATCATCACTCATGATGGCACCAATCTATCGAAGGATGTAAAGGACATCAATGGCAAAATAGGTTCATATGTTGACCTGGTAAAAGCCTTTAAGGTCTTCCCTGTACTGAACCTTCGCATCACCCGTACTATCTTTTGATGATACATACACACTGGAGCGATGTGTTTCTCTAGGAGAAACACAGTGTTTCTTCGAAAGAAACGGAGTGTTTCTCCTAGGGAAACACTCCGTTTCTGTATATGGAACAATTGTAAACAGTGTTTAGCGTAAAAGCCAATAGCCTTTACTTGATAATCATCTTCTTACCATTCACGATATAAAGTCCCTTTGAAGGAGCCTGAACACGACGGCCCTGCAAGTCGTAGATAACCTTGGTGCCATCAGTCGTAGAGGTAGTTATCTGCTCAATGCCTGTAACGTAAGCCTCGTACTCTGCCTCTGTCATAATCTTCAGCACATCAGGAGCAGAAGAATTTACTTTCAGATAAGCCTTATTGGCAGGCAAATATAGCTTTCCATCAACAACGCTAACTACCAAGTTGTCTGCACTACCCTTCACGAAAGCGGGCTTTCCATCAGTATCAACGCCCAACATACGCATGGTATTTTCATTGTATGCTGTAACATTACGGTGAGGGTATATTGCACTTGAAGCATTATCATCAACATCATTGCAATAGTAATTACCAACTAAATGTGTTGTACCTTTAGAGCCTTCAGAGCCAGGAGCAAGCAGGGTTAGTTTGTTTCCTGAGGGAGTAGCAGAACTGCAGCGGAACAAAACTGGAATTTGTGCTGAAACGCTGGTTACTTCTTCGATAACAGCACAGCCATAATCGTAGTCTATCTTTTTAACTACATAAATCTTCGTATTTGAAGAAGATGCCTTAAAGGGGAAACCAGCATACATCGTAGCCCAATGATATCCTGCTGCTGACACTTCAGGCTTGATACCAAAATACTGTGAACTGCTCTGATCAACACTCAGAATATTCCAATTCTTATTTGAGCCATCGATACCTGGATAGGGCTCTTTTCCGTATCTGTTAGTAGGATGAGTCAAATACTTAGTAACAGAAACAGCAGAACTCTCCTCTTTGGCGTAAATTTGATAGGACGAACTCACTTCTTTAATAGAAAACAAGCGTCCTGTCATATTATGCAAATCAAGTCCCTGACCACTTATATTGTATTTACCTCCGCCATAAGCTTCTATATAACAAATTGTAGCTGGATTAAAGGCAATATTTTCCTCAAAACCATCCAACATGTGAATGGCCTCCAAATCGGCATGACCACTAGTTGCAATATCAGAAGCAGTCGAAGATGTTCTATTATCAAAGATAGTCATATAGCTTCCTGTTGTCACATTCTGAACTCTATAGAAGCCCGTTGGAGGCAAATCAGCAAAAGCTGCCAATGGAGCGAATGCCAGTAAATAAAGTATAATTCTCTTCATAAGCATATTGTTTAATCAAAAAGAGCCTGGCCTACTTCAACCGTAAGGCCAGGCTCGATATTGAGTTTTCTTATTGATTACTCAGCGATACAGATAGCCACACGGTTCTCAACCTCAACAGCGAATGGCTGGATGGTGTCACCCTTGTAGTCAACCTTGATGCGAGAAGCAGCAATCTTGTGCTTCTTGGTCAGCAGGTTGAATACAGCCTGAGCACGCTGCTTAGACAGACGGTTGTTGATGGTAGGATTACCAG
>JAEEGF011996878.1_pt1 | contig 14432 bp, 8 predicted proteins | sample 9134171 | NCBI WGS metagenome assembly JAEEGF01 (sample SAMN16246542, study PRJNA631951) | gut metagenome | biome: gut microbiome; feature: rumen; material: AP-attached | host: Bos | place: Iran: Karaj | collected 2018-10
AAACTCATCGAGGAGATAGCAGAACGCACGGCCACCATCGAAACGCTGGTAGAGGAACTCGTCGAGGCTCGCAAGGTTGCTAACAAGATTGCAGACGAGCACCAGAAAGCAATCGCCTACCACGACACCATTGCTCCGATGTTCGACAAGATTCGCTATCAGATTGACAAGCTCGAACTCATCGTGGACGACAGCCTCTGGCCCTTGCCCAAGTACCGCGAACTGTTGTTCATCCGATAAGAAGATAAGAAATAGATTGTTTGCAAGGAGTCAATCATTGGCTCCTTGCTTTCTTTTGCTTTATTTATAATGGCGTCATTATTTATTGAATTCGTTTCCATATAATTAAAGGGAAACACCGTAGGGTAATTGGAATCATCCGGATGAGGAGGGGAGAAGCCCGGATGAATGTTTCTTGTTCAATCTATGTAAAGCACCAAAAATATCTCCCACATCTGCAAAAGGTGTGGGATTTTTTTATATCTTTGCAACAGAATATGCAGAATTGCGTAGAATAACAAGATATGACGAAACGATTATTCTGTCTCTGCCTGACAACCCTGCTTTCCCTCTCGTTGTCGGCAGACGAGATGACCTTCGCGGGCGGCACCCTGAACGTGCGAAAGGTGGCCCGCAATGCCGTGAGAATACAGTATTGGAAGGAGAAACATACCTCGGACCTTCCCGATTGGCTTTATGTGAAGAACGACGAGGTGAAGAGTCGCGACATCGCGGTTGATGTGGATGGAGCCCGTCAGACTGTCGTCGTCAAAGACCGGCAGGGAACGCCCGTCTTCACGGCAACTCTTCATCAGATGAAGGGTAGGGAAGCCACGCTCGCTTTCCGTTCCGCGAGTGACGAGCGCCTGTTCGGTTTGGGACAGTTCCAGGACGGCTATGCCAATCTGCGCGGCCTTTCCCGACGCTTGACGCAGGTGAATACGCAAATCAGCATTCCCATGCTTATGTCGAGCAAAGGCTATGGTGTGCTGTGGAACAACTACGGCCTTGTTGACTACAATCCTTGCGAACATCAGGCAAGGATGCAACTGCAGGACGAAGCCGGCAAGACGGAGGTGGTGAATGTCACTTCTACGGAAGGCGGCAAGCAGGAGGTGCGACAGCGCAACATCTTCGAAGCAACCATCGACCTTGTTGAAGACGGCGACTATTCCCTCTTGCTGGATGTGGGACAGAAGATGGCTCGTCGTCATAACCTCTCGATTGACGGACAGAACGTCATCGAGATGCAGAACATGTGGTTGCCTCCCACAGCTTCGGCTATCGTCCATCTGAAGGCAGGCCGTCATCTCCTGAAAGCAGAACTTTCGCGAGGTGATGTCCCCGTCGTATATTATAATAAGGTTAAGGACGAGACGGTTTTCCGTTCCCCCGTCGCAAACGCTGTAGACTACACCGTGTTTGTCGGTACGGCCGACGAAATCATCGCATCCTATCGTGAATTGACGGGTAAAGCACCCTTGATGCCGAGATGGGCTTTAGGTTACATTCATTGTCGCGAGCGTTTCCATTCTTCCGACGAGATTCTGCAGACTGCCAATCGTTTCCGCAGCGAAGGGTTGCCTGTCGATGTTATAGTTCAGGATTGGCAATATTGGGGGAAATACGGTTGGAACGCCATGCAGTTCGACGAAGACCATTATCCCGACCCTAAAGCACTGACGGACAGTCTGCATGCCATGAATATGCGGTTGATGTTGAGCGTCTGGTCGAAGATAGACAAGAACTCCGAAGTAGGCAAACAGATGTTTGCGAGCAATTACTGTATCCCGGGAACGGATTGGATAGACTTTTTCAATCCCGATGCCGCTGCCGCCTATTGGAAGAACTTCTCCACACGACTTGTTCCGCTCGGAATCGATGCTTGGTGGCAAGATGCGACGGAACCGGAGAATGACGATCTGATGGGCCGACGCGTGAACAACGGAAAGTGGGATGGGGAGGAAGTCCGCAACGTCTATCCGTTATTGGTGAACAAGACTGTTTACGAAGGGCTAAGCCATGTAGGTGGGCTTCGTCCGATGATTCTCACTCGTTGCGGTTTCCCCGGCATTCAGCGTTACGGTTCGGCGATGTGGAGCGGCGACGTCGGGAACGATTGGGAGACGTTTCGTCGGCAGTTGACGGCTGGTCTCGGCATGCAAGCTGCGGGTATTCCATGGTGGACTTACGATGCTGGCGGTTTCTTCCGTCCCGGCAATCAGTACAACGACAAAGCCTACATCGAGCGCATGTTGCGATGGATAGAGACGAGCGTCTTCCTACCCTTGATGCGCGTTCATGGGTATATGAGCAATACCGAACCGTGGAACTACGGAGTCGAGGCTAAGCAAGCAATCGCGCGATGCCTGAACGAACGTTATCGCTTGATGCCCTACATCTACAGTCATGCTGCAGAAATAGCATCCAAAGGTTCAACATTGATGCGTCCTCTCGTTTTCGACTTCCCGAATGACGCAACAGCTCTCGATCAGAAGTATGAGTTCATGTTCGGACGATCCCTGCTTGTCAGTCCTATAACAGAGACGAACGTCACTTCTTGGACTACTTATCTTCCTGAAAATGAGGGTGGTTGGTATGACTACTATACAGGCCGGCATTACGATGGAGGGCAGTCCGTCTCCACCGATGTTGGGGCCGACTTCATCCCAGTCTTTGTGCGGGCGGGAAGCATTATTCCTGTCAAGGGTGACGAGGTTTTGCTTTATCCTGATGCTGACGGCAGTTTCACACTTTACGAGGATGACGGCACGACGAAGGATTACGAGAAGGGACAATGTTCGCGCATCACTTTCCTTTGGGACGATGCCCGTCATCAGCTCACCATCAACAAGCGCGAAGGCAAATATCGTGGAATGCTTAATCGCCGAACATTCCACGTTACGATTGCAAACGACACACGTGAAGTTTGCGATTATCACGGCAAGAAAATAACCATTACCATTCCATAACGATGAAAGGCAAGTTTCTTATTCTCATCACGATGCTCTGCTCGGGCGTGTCCGTCTCTGCTCAGACCTATCCTTATCAGAACCCCAATCTCTCGGCTCGCGAGCGTGCCGTAGATTTGTGCTCACGTCTGACGCTCGAAGAGAAAGCGCAGCTGATGCTCGACGAAAGTCCTGCCATTCCGCGCTTGGGCATCCGTAAGTTCTTCTGGTGGAGCGAGGCTCTGCATGGCGCTGCCAATATGGGTAACGTCACGGTTTTTCCCGAGCCGATTGCGATGGCAGCTTCGTTCAACCCGGATATGGTCTACAAGTGTTTCGACGTGGCTTCTACGGAGTTTCGCGCTCAGTATAACCACCGAATGCACAACTTGAAGGGCGAAGACGAGAAGTTTCACAGCCTTTCCGTTTGGACGCCAAACGTGAACATTTTCCGCGATCCGCGTTGGGGACGAGGGCAGGAGACGTATGGAGAAGACCCCTACCTGACGAGTGTTATGGGTACGCAGGTTGTGAAGGGTTTGCAAGGTCCTGAAGATGCCAAATATCGCAAGTTGTGGGCTTGTGCCAAGCATTATGCCGTGCATAGCGGTCCCGAATATACCCGCCATTCCGTTAACCTGAACAACGTCTCTCTTCGCGACTTATGGGAGACCTATATGCCCGCCTTCAAGACTCTTGTTCAAGATGCGAAGGTGCGCGAGGTGATGTGTGCTTATCAACGATTGGATGACGACCCTTGTTGTGGCTCTCAACGTTTGCTGCAGACTATTTTACGCGACGAATGGGGCTTCCAATACTTGGTTGTGAGCGATTGCGGTGCCGTTTCCGACTTCTACGATTCGCACAAATCCTCCTCCGATGCCGTCCATGCTTCGGCGAAAGCCACCATTGCAGGTACCGATGTGGAGTGCGGCTACGGATATGCTTACAAGAGCATTCCCGAAGCTGTGCGTCGCGGACTCATTACGGAAGCAGAAGTCGACAAGCATGTTGTCCGCCTTTTGGAAGGACGATTTGATATGGGCGAGATGGATGACCCGTCGCTCGTAGAGTGGTCGAAGATTCCTTATTCGGCTATGTCAACAAAGGAGTCGGCCAACCTTTCGCTCGAGATGGCGCGTCAAACAATCGTGCTCTTGCAAAACAAAGGAAACATCCTACCTCTGCGAAAGAATGGAGAGAAGATTGCCGTCATTGGTCCCAACGCCGACAACGCTCCCATGATGTGGGGAAACTACAACGGAATGCCCAACCATACCGTCACAATTCTCGACGGCATCAAGGCAAAGCAGAAGAAACTCTTCTACGCTCAAGGTTGCGACCTGACATACGACAAGGTGATGGAATGCCTCATGAATTCTTGGTGCAGTTTCGAGGGAAAGAAAGGCTTGAAAGGAACCTTTTGGAACAACCGAAAGATGGAGGGGAAGCCCGTCTGCACGCAGTATTACACGACCCCTCTTGCCGTCACAACCGCTGGCATGCACAACTTCGCTCCCGGTGTTCAACTCGAGGATTTCTCTGCAAAGTATGAAACCATTTTCACTCCAGAAGAAGCGGGCGAATATGTCGTGAATGTTGAGGGTTGCGGTCATTTCGAACTCTACATCGACGGGCAGCAAAAGTTCCGTCACTACATTTGGCGAACTACCCCTAATCGCATCGCCATCCAAGCCGAGAAGGGCAAGAGCTACAACATCGAAGTGCGCTTTTATCACGTAAAAACCTATAACGCCAACCTGAAAATTAATGTTGCTAAAGAGCATCCCATCGACTATCTGCAAACGATTGCGCAGCTGAAGGGAATCGACAAAGTCATCTTCGTGGGTGGCATCTCTCCTGCTCTCGAAGGTGAGGAAATGCCTGTCAATATCGAAGGTTTCAAAGGTGGAGACCGCACGAACATCGAGTTGCCGGCCGTTCAGCGCAACTTCCTGAAAGCCCTGAAAGAAGCGGGCAAACAGATTGTTTTCGTCAATTGTTCAGGCTCGTGCATCGCTTTACAACCGGAAGTTGAGACTTGCGATGCTATCGTTCAGGCATGGTATCCCGGTCAAGAAGGCGGAAAGGCTGTGGCAGATGTGCTTTTCGGCGACTACAATCCCTGCGGAAAACTGCCCGTCACGTTCTACAAGAATAGCGCTCAACTGCCTGATTATGAGGATTATTCCATGCGAGGCCGCACCTATCGCTATTTCGATGATGCCCTGTTCCCCTTTGGATATGGACTAAGCTATACAGATTTTGAGTTGGGCGAACCAAGCATTTCCGGAAAGACTGTTAGCCTCCCTCTCACGAATACAGGAAAACGCGACGGAACGGAAACAGTCCAACTCTATATTCGCAATCCACAAGATGTTGAAGGACCGCTGAAGAGCCTTCGTGCCTTCCAACGTGTTTATGTGAAAGCGGGGCAGACCGTTCGGGTGGAGATGGAACTTACGGACAAGAGCTTCGAGTTTTGGGATGCGACAAGCAACGCTATGCGTGTAATGCCAGGCAAGTACGAAATTCTGGTCGGCACAAGTTCTGAAACTGCAGACCTCAAGCGCGCGACGATTGACATTCAATGATTTAGGGTTGGGATGCGGTCTTGAACTGCATCCAATCGATGCTCATTTCCGCTCCTTCGCAAACGATGCTGAGATCGGTTGTGCCTCGAGGCATTTCGTCTAAGGCGTAGGTGAGAATCGTCCATTTTCCCCTCAAATCGTATCGTGGAGTTTCTACGTTGATTGCCAGTTTGGCGATGAGTTTGCCTTCAGCAGAGCCCTCGCGAATCGTCAGGTAAGTGTTAGCGTTTGCTTTGACTTTGACCGAGATGTAGCCGGCAGTAATGTTGCTGAAATCCACGTCGTTGTATGTGAGCCAACTTCCTGTGTTTGCAAGCGTTGCGTGCCATCCTCGGAATGTATCTGTGCTGTCGTTGAAGTTTACGGAAACGCCGTCGCCAACGCTGCTGTATCTGTCTACCTCGATCTTGCTTTTTGCTTGCGTCAGACCGACTCCGCGAAGCGTTTGCTTCACTTCCTGAATGGTTCCGTCGGCGTTGAACGACACCTTTTCTATGCATGCAGAGCGTCGTTTGTCCATCCTGGGCGAATAGTGGTTGCGATGGTAGAATAGGTACCATTCGCCTTTGTATTGTACGAGGCTGTGGTGGTTAGTCCAACAACGGTTGTCGTGCTCGGCCATAATGATACCCTTGAATTGCCAAGGCCCGAGAGGGGAGTCGCTCATGGCGTAGGCCAACGTTTCCGTTCCATTTTCTTTGCGTACCCAAGGAAAGGTGAGATAATAATGCCCGTCGCGTTTGAAAGCGAACGGCCCTTCCTTGAAGCCTTCGGGCAAGCCTTCCATCTGCATGCTGCCGTCTTTCAGTTCGGTCATGTTCTCTTTTAGGCGTCCTCCTCGAATGCCCATGCCACTCCAATAGAGATATGCTGCTCCGTCATCGTCGATGAGCACGCATGGGTCAATACCCATGACGCCCCTAATTGATTCTTTTTCAGGCGTATATGGCCCTTCCGGACGTTCGGCTATGGCAACGCCAACGGCAAAACCTCTGCCGCCTCGTGGCGCGTTAGGATAGTAGAAATAGTACTTGCCGTCCTTGAACACGCAATCGGGTGCCCACATCGAATAGCCGTCGGGCTTTCCCCAAGGCACATTTTCCTGCGAGAGTATGACGCCGTGATCGGTCCAATCCGTCAGGTTTTCCGACGAAAAGACGTGATAGTCCTCCATGCAGAACCAGTCTTGGCGTTGCCCTGCCGGAGCCGGTATGTCGTGAGAGGGGAAGAGATAGACCTTGTTGTTGAAGACGCGCGCTGTGGGGTCGGCCGTGAACTGGTCGCGAATGATGGGGTTCTGCGCCCCTGCTTCCATAGAAAGCAAGCAAATGGTAATGCAGAGAAGTCTTTTCATTTGAAGCTTTTACTTAAACTGCCAATAATCGAGTCGGACATCACCAGAAGTTTTGCCAAAGCAAAGATAGAGGTCATGAACGCCCGAAGCCTGTTTGACTTTGGTTGTGAACGATTTGTAGTTGTCTGCCGAACCTGTAGAGGCCATCTTGAGTTTCCCGATTATGGGTCCGTCTGTGCCATCAATATGGAGTTCGATTTCCAAGTTTCCCGTTCCGGCTGCGTTGATGGAGAACCTGCGTGCGCCCTTTCCGAAGTCCACGCCACGCAGACGGATGTATTCCCCGTCGTCGATGTCGAAGACATACATGTTCCTGCGCCCCGTAGAAGCCGGCATATCCTTCACTACGCCCGTATTGGGGATGCCCATCTTTGCCGTCTTCAGTCCGCGCCCCCAAGCCATCGTTTCCGCTTCCACGCGTTTGTAAGGGTTGAGCCATTCGAGTTGCTGCAGGGGTTTCTGATTCAACCAATAGGGTATCTCGCGAATGGAACCGTCTGCATTGTAGGTAATCTCTGAAGCGGAGACGGTGCGGCGTTCGTGATGAATATATGTGTCGAGATGCATCAAGTCGTAGTCCTGACCGAAGATGTAGGAGTGTCCCTTGTAGTCGCAGATGCCGGGGTGATTGCCGCGGTCGCGTTGTGTGGGCGTCATGATGTAGTTCTTCCATTCCCACGGTCCTGTAGGAGAGTCGCTCATGGCATAGCCCAACGCTTCGGGACAACATGTTGTGGCAAAGGCGAGGTAATAATGTCCGGCACGTTTGTAGAACCAAGGTCCTTCCTGATAGTTGGGGATGTGCGGGAGCTGCACGATGCTGTCCTTCAGCGAAATCATGTCGTCGTTCAGGCGTGCATAATAGCAATGCGGATTGCCCCAATACATATAGGCTTGTCCGTCATCGTCGGTAAAGACGGAGGGGTCGATGTCATTCCAATGTTCTCTTTGCCAAACCAAGGGCTTGCCAAGCGGATCTTTGAAGGGGCCGTAAGGCGAATCGCTCACCAACACGCCGATGCCATGGCCGTGCAGAGGGGCATACAGATAGTATTTGCCGCCTCGTTCGACGGTTTGGATGGCCCAAGCTCCGTTGTCGCGACTGCGCCAAGGAAAATCCTTCAGCGATGCTACGGCTCCGTGTTCGGTCCAGTTTACCATATCTGTTGTGGACCAAAGCAACCAGTCGTACATGAAGAAGCCTGCCGAACTCCTCTCGTTAGGGTCGGGGATGTCTTCGGGCGAGGCATCGTGCGAGGTGAACAAGAACAGGGTGTCGCCCACCACCAAAGGCGAGGGGTCGGCTGTGTATTTGGTCTGGAAGAGGGGCATGTTCATGTTTTGAGGGTCGCCTACGGGATGGATGACGAGCACAAAACCGCCATTCGGTCGGCATTTCATTTGTGTGGGGTAGTTTTCCTGCAGGGAGACGAAGAAGGCCTTTTCGCTGCGTTCGCCAAAGTAAACGATGTCGCCATGCTGACCTCCGAGGAACGACAAGTCGAGGGGGAATGTCCTTTCTTCGCTGCTGTCGTTTATGCCTGCGATGTACCATGTCTTACCGCTTCGGCGCGCCGTCACGGCAGAGCCTGAGAGTTGGCGCGTCTCGTCCCAAGAGGAAGGGAGGGAGGAGATGAATTGTTGCACATCGTGAGGCAGGGAATGGGCATTCGGGAAACGCTCGGACAGATATCTCGAGCCGTTGTCGGAGAGGACTGCACGCGCCAAATGTTGTGCTTGGGAGGTGATGTTCGGACTGAAAGTCAAGCACAGCGCTAAGAATAGTGACAAAGTGGTTCTCATGATTTGATTACTTTAAGGTGTCGAACTTGGCATTCTTTTCGATGGTCCAGCCTTCGCGTTTCGAGAGGCCGCAATCCTTTCCCTTGAACATCTTTGCAGCCTGCTTGTCGCCCTTCAACTGCCAGTTTAACCAAGCGAGCGCAACTGTCGAAAACTCACCGCCATGTGGTTGGCGATAAGTTCCGCCATGACCTACGGGGAAGTTGGCGGCGCAGCAGGGTACGTGGTTTATCTGGTGGAAGTCGTCCATGCCGTTTTCGTAGGCGATGTCTGTCTTGCCTCCCAAGATGTAGATGACGCTGGAGTGGATTTCCTTCAGCTTCGATTTGTCGGGCATCGGCATGCCTCCCATTGCCTGTCCGCGATTGCTGGTCTTGAAGAGTCCGCTATTGCATATCATCAGGGTCTTGATGCGCGGGTCGGCGCAGTTGTAGAGTGTCTGCAAACCGCCGCACGACATGCCTGCCACGCAGATGTTTTTCACGTCGATTTTGCCGAAGTAGGGTGAGTTTTTGTCGGCATTCTGTGCGATTATCCAATCGATGGACTCTATTTGCTGCTGTGTGGTCGACATGGGGCCTTGATAGGGCTTCTCCTCCATGGGGATATAGCCTGTTGCGAGCACGATATAGCCGTACGAAGCTATTTCGTTGAGGAATTTGAAGTGTTCCCAAGGCGAGTTTGTGCATGCTCCGTTACCCCAAACCAAGACGGGGAGGGGCTTTTTCTTGTTGAAGGCGGAGAGGTCTTGCGGCACGAAGACGGTGTGTGCTTCCAGGGTGGCTTCTTCCTTCATGATGGCCTTGTGCGGGCCTGTTCCGCCATCTTCCACGACGAGCGACTGCAGGCCGCGGATTTCCCACCAGTCGAAGTTGAAGAGTTTCGGGCCTTTCCGGCCGGTGAAGACGAGGTAGAGGTCGTGCGTCCCCTCTGCTTTTTCCGCGAAATCGGCCGTGAGTGTCTGCCATTTCTCCCAACCTCCCGTGCCGGGCACTTCCAGGCGGGCGAGGAGATGGCCTTTCAGGCTGTCGATGCGCACCTCTATCTGGCCGCCTCGCAGTCCGCTTGCCACGCGTGCAGCAAATTGCTTCTGCATGTTTCCGCTGAAGTCCACATTCTGCAGTTTGATGTAGTCACCATTGTGAATATCAGCGACATAGACGCCCACTTCGTCGTTTTGCTCGGTCTTCAATCCGCGGCTGAAGGCCATCGTTTCGGCCTCGACTTTCCTGTACGGATTGAAGGTTTGGATGGGTTTCACGCCTTCGTTTGTGGGCAGAATGGTTGGGAACGAGCCGTCGGCGTTGTATTTGAACTCCTCGACGGCCACGCTACGGCCGAAACCGCCGCCTCGAGGCAGCTTTCCGGTGTGGTAGAAGAAGTAGGAATGCCCCTTGTAGTCGGCCACGCCGCAGTGGTTGGTGAAGGAGTTTGTATCGCTCAGCGGCATGATTTCGCCTGCATATTTCCACGGCCCTGTAGGGTGGGGTGCTGTGCTGTAGGAGATGTGTTCGGGCACGCCTCCGGCAGCGTAGAGCAGCTGGTATGTGCCGTTCCGTTTGGTGAGCCAGGGGCCTTCCACATACGAATCCTTGTATTTCTTGCCTTTCTCGCGTTTGTTCATCATGGGACCTCCGAAGGCTTCCTCCGTCATGTCGAGCCGTCCCAGCTCGCCGCTATAGGAGACCATGTCGCGGTTCAGTTTCAGGTAGTAGCATTGCGGATTGCCCCACATGAGCCATGCCTGGCCGTCGTCGTCGATGAACACGGTCGGGTCGATGTGGTCCCACGAGCCGTTCTCGAACAGGGGTTTCCCGATGGCGTCGCGGAAGGGGCCGACAGGCGTGTCGCCGACTGCCACACCGATGGCCATGCCTCCGGAGAGCTTGGAGTGGGCGCAGATGTACCAGTAGAACTTGCCGTCGCGCTCCACGCATTGCGAAGCCCACGCACGGTCGTCAGCCCACGAGAAGCTCTCGAGCGCGAGGGGCGATCCATGGTCCGTCCAGTTCACCATGTCCTCGGTGGAATAGACGCGCCATTCCTGCATCCAGAAGAAGTCGGCGCCATCCTCGTCGTGTCCGGTATAGACATACATTTTGCCGTCGTGCACCATCGGAGCCGGATCGCTCGTGAACCAGGTCTGGACGAAGGGGTTTTGTGCACGAAGTGTCCCGGAAGGGGTGAATGATGACAGGAAAATGGAAAAAGATAGGGTTAAAACCTCACGAAAGTGTCTGAAATGCTTCATAATTGTCAGTATTTTTTGCAAAGATACAAAGATTTTTCAATTTTGTTTTGTTTTTACAATTAAATTCGTAACTTTGCATCGCGAGAGTCACATAACTCCACTCTCGTTTTGAAGCAAAAGTGTTTTTCATGGTATTAGATTTTTAAGGTTAACCTTGCCGTTCGCGAGAATAGCAAGGTTTTTCTGTGCATATACTTTGCATAAAACGAGCATATGGGAGTGCTGGATAATGTAAGGCGATTTCATGCATTTCCAACTTAGTGGCTGAAACCACGATGAATAGGGGTATGGAACATTTTTTTTCGCCCATCTGAGGACGATGCCGATCTTAGCGTCCTTTCATGGTTTCCACATTCCGCATTTCACAATAAAACCGTACAACTGTACAAAACGTACAAGCGATTTTTGAGAGAAATGCGACGACTATATTATATATATTATAGTTAACTAATGTAATTGGTAATATATAAAGGAACAGCGGAACTCGTGTGTCTTATTTTCCACTTGTGAACTTTGTGGAATCTGTGGAAGGGGTTCCACAATTCCACAAATTCCACAACGGGTTTTGAGAGAGAGGCGCCCCCCCCTCCATTTGCCCTATGCAAGAATCTCGTCAAGGTTGCGAGTAAGCGAGTGCAGAGTGATGCTCGCATCGACTTTGCCGAGCGGAAGCAAGCTCGACGAAATCCCGTCAATTGCTGCTGAAAATCGCTCGAATTGGGGTGCCGAAATTTGGCGGTGTCGGAAAAATGTCGTACCTTTGCAGTGGAATTAAGAGACAAAGTCTCTTAGCACAGAAACTTGATCAATTTCCCTGCAAGAGACGATGCCCGACGCCGCACGCGACGATGCCCGACGCAGCACGTGAAAAGTTGAAACATAAAACGTTATGATGGCCAGCGTAATACGTTATGTTTCGATGCTTCACTAGAGAACATGAGAAACCGAATGCACTAGCAGAGTTTGAGAGAGAGACAGGGGAAAGCGATTTTATTAAAAAGTTGACGGAAAGGTTTACCATTTGCCGATAATTTCGTACCTTTGCAGAAAATTCAAGAAAAACAACAAATACTGATGTCCGAAAGAAAGCAAATATACTTGTGCCTGGCACATATGTCGGAAGACGGCGCCGAACAGCGTTACGTGAAGGAAGCATTCGACACGAACTGGGTGGTTCCGATGGGACCGAACGTGAATGCATTCGAAAACGACCTGGAAGCGTTCGTGAACAGCGGCGACAACGAAGTGCTCCGGAAGGAGGTCGTGGCGCTCTCGGCCGGCACAGCAGCCGTACATCTGGCTCTGCTCGCATGCGGAGTAGGCCCCGGCGACGAGGTGATCGTGCAGAGCTTTACCTTCTGCGCTTCCAGCCATCCCATCACATACCTCGGAGCCACACCTGTGTTCGTCGATTCGGAGCGCGACACATGGAACATCGCCCCCGAACTGATGGAGGCTGCCATCCAGGACCGCATCGCCAAGACGGGCAGGAAACCGAAAGCCATCGTTCCGGTCGCCCTCTATGGAATGCCCTACCAGATAGACAGAATCATGGAGATCGCCAACCGCTATGAGATTCCCGTGGTGGAAGACGCTGCCGAGGGGTTCGGCTCACGCTTCGACGGCCAGGTTCTCGGCACCTTCGGCAAGTACGGCGTGCTCTCCTTCAACGGAAACAAGATGATCACCACAAGCGGCGGAGGCGCCCTCATTTGCGAAAACCAGGACGATGCCAACAAAGTGATGTGGTACGCCACCCAGGCTCGCGATGCCTATCCCTACTACGAACACACGGCCGTGGGCTACAACTATCGCATGTCGAACATCTGCGCAGGCATCGGTCGCGGACAGATGACAGTGCTGAACGACCACCTCGCACATCACAAGCACGTGCAGAAACTCTACGAGGAACTGCTGGCCGACGTGAAGGGAGTGACCATGCACAAACAGCCTGCCGACCCAAGGTACGACGCGAACTTCTGGCTCTGCGCAGCCACGCTCAATCCCGACGTCAGAATCCAGGGACAGGAGAATGCCTACAAGGAAGTCATCAAGTCCGCCGTAGGTGGCGCTGCAGGCGTGATCAGAGCCGTCGAGTCGGCCACGACAACCTGCCAGCCAAACGAGAATGTGGAGGCGCTCCGCGTGTTCATGCTCGACAAGAAAGTGGAGTGCCGTCCCGTCTGGAAACCAATGCACAAGCAGCCCGTCTACCAGAACGCTCCTGCCTATGTGAACGGCGTCTCGGAAGCCCTCTTCAAGGTGGGATTCTGCCTCCCGGCCGGACCGTATGTGACGGACGACGATGTAAGGTACATCGTGGATTGCATCAAAGAAGCGATAGTAGATTAGCCCGAATGGTAACGGATAACAACATTAATGCCTTTTTCGCATTGTTAAGGGCAGGACTTTGGGAACAAGAAGTTCAGCTCTTACCATATGGCGAGGTGGATTATAATGAGATAATGCGCCTTGCCGAGGAGCAGTCCGTGATGGGATTGGTGACGATGGGGCTGAAGCATGTTACGGATACGACTGTTCCCAAAATAGAAATGCTCACCTTTCTCGGCTCTGCCCTAAAAATAGAAGAGCAAAACAAGGCGATGAATCACTTCATCGGTATGATGGTGGGCAAGTTGCAAAAATACGGTATATACACTACGCTGATAAAGGGGCAGGGCGTTGCTCAATGTTACGAGAGACCTTTGTGGAGGGTCTGCGGAGATATTGACTTGTTCTTGGACAAGGAGAACTACGAGAAGGCAAAGAAGATTCTGATTCCCTTTGCATCGCATGTGGATGATGAAGGCCTTGAGAGTCTTCATCTGGGCATGACTATCGATTCGTGGGTAGTGGAACTGCATGGCAGTATGCGTACAGGTCTGTCACGAAAAGTGGACAAAGGCATTGATGAGGTGCAGCGCGATGTGTTTGAGAATAAGGGGGTTAGAGTCTGGTATAACGATGAGGTTGGTGTTCCTCTGCCTAATGCGAATAATGATGCCATTCTGGTTTTTACCCACTTCGTTCATCACTTCTACGGACTAGGTGTTGGCCTGAGGCAGATATGCGACTGGTGCAGACTGTTGTGGACATACAAGAACGAGATTGATCGTGAGATGCTAGCATCACGCCTAAATCAAATTGGATTGATGGAGGAATGGCAGGTCTTCGGAGCTTTTGTCGTGAAATACTTGGGAATGCCGGAAGAGGAGATGCCGTTTTACGATTCAAAGTTCACTAGTAAGAGTTCTTTGATACAGAAGATAGTGCTGGAAACGGGTAACTTCGGACATAACAGAGACTTGAGCTACCGGGAGAAGTATCCTAAACCGTTGATGTTGGCGATTACTTTCTTCCGCCGTTTGTATGAGTATTCAAGGTTCGTGTACCTCTTCCCGAAAAATGCGCTGAAGTTTTACATTATATATCTTACAGATCGGATAAAAGCCGTTTTCGCCGGTAAGGTTTGATAATAG
>JAEEGF012183744.1_pt1 | contig 14432 bp, 8 predicted proteins | sample 9134171 | NCBI WGS metagenome assembly JAEEGF01 (sample SAMN16246542, study PRJNA631951) | gut metagenome | biome: gut microbiome; feature: rumen; material: AP-attached | host: Bos | place: Iran: Karaj | collected 2018-10
TTGCAAAGAAAGAATTTTTTGTATCTTTGCAATCTCCAACACGGTGCGATTAGTTCAGTTGGTAGAGCACCAGATTGTGGTTCTGGGTGTCGTGGGTTCGAGCCCCACATCGCACCCCAAAACAAAAGGGTCGGCCTGACGGTCGACCCTTTTTGGTTTGTCTGTGCTGTACTGTTAGTTGACGAGCTTGGAGTACTTCTCGTAACCGGCCATGAACTTGGGATCCTCATCGCGGAAGCGATAGAAGGCGTTCTTCAGGTACTCGGCAACGCTACCCTTGATGGTCTCGTCCTTGGTGATGTTGTAAGCCTTCTCGAAAGGCTCGATGCAGCTCTTGAGAGCTTTCTCGAACTGCTGGACAAGGGCCATGTACTTGTTGTCGTCCATCTCGTTCTGGGCTTTCTCGACGAGTTCCTCAGCCTGCTTGTAGAACATCAGACCTTCGCCGATGTAACCATACTCGTAGTTAGGATCGATCTGGGCGCACTTCTCATAGGCAGCGACAGCCTCGTCGTACTGACCGAGCTGGGCACGGGTGTTACCCTCAACATAATAGAGGGAAGCGTTGTTGGGCTCGTTCTTCTTGGCGTCGTTGATGAGGGTGAACAACCTTTCGGTGTCCTGTCCGCTGGTCACATAGTAGTTGATGAGACCGATGAGGAGACCCTGGCTCTGAGGGAACTTGGTGAAACCCTTCTCGAGATAATCTTTCTGCAGGGCCTTGCCGGCAGCAGTGGTGTCGAGGTTGGCAACACAGTCAGCAAGCTTTACATAGACCTCTCCGTCCTTTGCAAAGTAGCCATAGTTAAGGCACTGCTCGAAGAGAACCTTTGCCTTTGCGTAGTTTTCTGCGCTGAAAGCAGTGAAACCGGCATTGTAGAGGGAACTGGTGTCGATAGCTGCGCTGGGCTTCTGGGCGGATGCTGAGAAGGCGTTCTCGAAGAAACGCTCTGCAGCTGCAAGATTACCAAGGGTGTAGGCGTTGTAAGCCTCGTTGGTGTACTTGGTAACGATGTTCTTGATACCGTCAGCGATTTCCTTGGTCTTGGTGGCTTTGGTGTCGATCTCATAAGCCTTCTTGTAAGCCTCGAGAGCCTTACCAAGGGCATTCTCAACGACCGGCTTCGTCACGTCGACGAACTCAAGCTGACCCTTTGAGTTGAAATAGAGGTTCTTGTTGGAGAAAACCTGCTTTACGTACTGCTCGCCTCCGAGGACAACGTTCTCGGTTGATGAAGGCTTGTCATTACCCATAGCAAGCTTGAGCTCATTCTCGGAAGCACCGACCCAGACATTTGCTGAAGGAGCGTTGTAAGCATCCAGGTAGGTCTCAGCCAGTTTGGTCCAGGTAGCGACCTTGGTGGCCTTCTTAGCATTCTGAGAAGCTTCGAGGGCAGCGTCAAGAGCCTTCTTGGCTCCGGCTACACCACCCTGGGCATTCGCGACCTGCACGGAAGCGATCAATGCCAGAACAATCAAAATCTTTTTCATGATTAGTATTGGTATTTAGTTGTTAATTTCTTCTTCCTCCTCGCCATTCTTGTCAACTGTGGAGACTGCTGCTATCGAGTCTCCCTCCTTTATGTTGATAAGCTTTACACCCTGAGTCGCCCGACCGACAACCCTGATGTCCGAAACCGCCATCCTGATGGTGAGACCGGACTTTTCAATGATCATAAGGTCGTTGTTCTCGGTCACATTCTTAATGGCTATCAACTTTCCGGTCTTCTCGGTGATGTTGATCGTCTTCACTCCCTTTCCTCCCCTCTTGGTGATCCTGTACTCATCGATGCCGGACCTCTTGCCGAATCCATTCTCGCTGACGACCAGCACAGTGTGCTCGGAAGCGTCCTCGGCTGAAGGATCGTAGTTGATCGCGCCTATCACTTCGTCGTCTTCTTCAATATTGATGCCACGGACTCCGGTGGATGTCCTGCCCATCTCCCTGGCATCCTTTTCATTGAAGCGGCAGCAACGTCCCTCGCGGGCTGCGATGAGGATCTCATCGTTGCCGGAGGTGAGCATGACCTCGACCAGTTCGTCGCCTTCACGGAGATTGACAGCATTGACTCCGGCTGCCCTTGGATGTGAATATGCCGCCAAGGCCGTCTTCTTGATGATACCCCTCTTGGTGACAAGGGCTATGCTGTGAGCGTTGACATATTCCTCATCCTTGAGGGTCTTGACGTTGATGTAAGTCTTGATCTTGTCATCCGGAATGCTGAGCACGTTCTGGATCGCGCGGCCCTTGGAAGCCCTTGATCCCTCGGGAATCTCATAGACCTTCAGCCAATAGCAACGTCCGCTCTGGGTGAAGAGCAACATGGTGGAATGCATGTTGGCAATGTAGATGTGCTCTATGAAGTCCTCGTCCCTTGTGGAACTGCCTTTCATCCCAACACCACCGCGGGCCTGGGTACGATATTCGGTCAGAGGAGTCCTCTTTATGTAGCCGAAATGGGAAATCGTGATGACAACATCCTCGTTGGGATAGAAGTCCTCGGGGTTGAATTCCTCTTCGGAAGGACGGATCTCGGTCCTGCGCGGATCGGCGTACTTATCCTTGAGTTCCAGGGTCTCCTGCTTTACTATCTTGAGCTGCTCGGCATCGCTGGCGAGGATCTCGTTGCAGCGGGCGATGAACTTCTCGAGTTCGTCGTACTCGGCCTGGAGTTTCTCCCTCTCGAGTCCGGTCAGCTGCCTCAGGCGCATCTCAACAATTGCGGTAGCCTGGATCTCAGTGAAACCGAACCTCCTGATGAGTTCAGCCTTGGCCTCATCTACGTTTTCGGAATGACGGATGATGTGGATGATCTCGTCGATCACGTCTATCGCCTTGAGCAAGCCTTCGAGGATGTGGGCCCTCTTGAGTGCCTTGTCCAGTTCGAACTTGGTCCTGCGGACGACAACTTCGTGGCGGAAATCCACGAAATTGGCGATAAGTTCCTTCAGGGAAAGGGTCTTGGGCCTTCCGCCCACAAGGGCGACATTGTTGAAGGCAAAGCTAGACTGGAGAGAAGTGTACTTGAACAGGGTGTTGAGAACGACATTGGAGTTGCTCCCCTGCTTGACCCTGAGGATTATGCGCATTCCCTCGCGGGAAGTCTCGTCATTGATGTAGGTGATGCCCTCGATCTTCTTGTCCTCGACCATCTGGCCGATCTTCTCGATCATCTCCTTCTTGTTGACCATGTAGGGGACCTCGGTTACGACGATTGTCTCACGACCGTTATCGGCGACTTCGATCTCAGTCCTGGCCCTGACGACCACCCTTCCGCGTCCGGTCTCGTAAGCTTCCTTGATGCCGCTTACACCCATGATGATGCCTCCGGTCGGGAAATCAGGACCCTTGATGTACTGCATCAGGCCATCGGTGTCGATGTCCGGATTGTCGATGTAGGCACAGATGGCGTCACAGCACTCTCCGAGATTATGTGGAGCCATGTTTGTGGCCATACCGACTGCGATTCCGGCCGAACCGTTAAGGAGAAGGAGAGGGGCCTTTGTAGGAAGGACTGTGGGTTCCTGCTCGGTGTCATCGAAGTTGTTGACCATGTCAACAGTGTTCTTTTCGATGTCCCCGAGGATCTCCTCGGTAATCTTTTGAAGTTTGGCCTCGGTGTACCTCATGGCCGCAACGGGGTCGCCGTCCATGGATCCGAAGTTACCCTGGCCGAAAACGGTGGGATAACGCTGGTTCCATGGCTGTGCGAGCCTGGCAAGGGCGTCATAGACGCTCGAATCACCGTGAGGGTGGTATTTTCCAAGGACTTCACCGACTATCTTGGCACATTTGCGGGTGGGTCCCGAATAAGGGAGACCCAGACCGTCCATGCCGTAGAGTACCCTCCTCTGGACGGGTTTGAGTCCGTCCCTGACATCGGGCAGAGCTCGGGAAACGATAACAGACATCGAATAATCGATGTAGGCTGAACGCATTTCCTGGTCTATTTCCACTTGCTCGATAATGCCAGTCTGTCCTTCTTTAATATTGTCCTCTATATCCATAAATTCGCTGTAATCTTACCTAATTGGTTAAACATGCAAATATAATGAAAAAAATCGAACTCCGGCAAGTCCGCCAAATTGTCATGAAACGGGGGACCGCACGGAAATTGCAAATGTGAGGGATAATTACTATCTTGTGGATTCGGGCAAAGAAAAAGCTTATGGAAATAAAAATATCCGACGAACTGAATAACATTATCCGGTACGCCCGGGAAGAGGCGATGCGCACCGGCAGTTATGGGATCGGTCCTGACCATCTTTTCCTCGGCATGATGCGCCAGGGAGACAATGAGGCCTGCAAGGTCCTCATCAACATGGGAGTGGACATCGATGAATTCAAACGCTTCATAGACAGTCATATATTCACCAACGAATCAATCCCCTACTCCGAGGCGGACAAGATCTCGTTCTCGCGGTACGCCCAGAACGTGCTGAGCATCACGGTGATGGAGGCTTCGAAGATGAATGCTTCCGAGGCCACTTCCCTTCACCTTCTGCTGGCCCTGTGCCGGACCACCGAGAACTACGGACAGGCCTATCTCCGCCAGCACGGAGTGGACTACGGCAGGCTGCTGGCACACATGCGGGATGAGGGACTTCTCGGCCAAGCGAGTCAGAAACCTGAGAACGAAATGCCCCAGGGAGATGAGGAAGAAGGTGAAGATGGTCCGGCCCAGGGAAACAACCCTTCCGGCAAGGTCAACATGGAAGATTTCGGCTATGACCTGACCAAGGCTGCGGCGGAAGGCAAACTCGACCCTGTGGTCGGAAGGGATGTGGAGATAGCCCGAGTTATAGAGATCCTGGGACGCCGCAAGAAGAACAACCCGATGCTCATTGGAGAACCCGGAGTGGGTAAATCCGCAATCGTCGAAGGAATAGCCCAGAGGATTGCAGGAGGGAGCATTTCACCCGTCCTCGCAAAGAAAAGGCTGATCTCTCTTGACATAGCTTCGGTTGTTGCCGGCACCAAGTACCGTGGCGATTTCGAGAAGAGGCTCAAGGCCATCATAAAGGAAGCCAGCACCAATCCCGATATCATCCTGTTCATCGACGAGTTCCACACAATAGTGGGAGCAGGAGGGGCTCAGGGCAGCCTGGATGCGGCGAATATGTTGAAGCCCGCCCTCGCCAGGGGTGAACTCCAGTGCATCGGTGCCACCACCATGGACGAGTTCGCAAAGATCGTGGAGAAGGACGGAGCCCTCGACAGGAGGTTCCAGAAGATAGTAGTGGAACCCACCGACATCAAGCAGAGTATCTCCATCCTAAACAACATAAAGGCCAACTACGAGGAATTCCACAGCGTGACCTACAACGATGAAGCCATAGAGGCCTGTGCCCGCCTGACCGACCGTTACGTCACTGACAAGTTCCTGCCTGATAAGGCGATAGATGCGATGGACGAGGCTGGATCGATGGTCCGACTGAGCCTCACGAAGGACAAGAAGACAGGGAACGTGGTGGATGCCGAAGACATCGCCACCGTCGTCTCCAAGATGACGGGAATCCCGGTCAACAAGGTCGCCGAAAGCGAAAGGGGCAGGATCATGAAGATGAAGGACCGGCTCCAGGGGAGGATCATCGGACAGGACGAAGCCATCGACAAGGTAGTGCGGGCAATCCGCCGCAACCGTGCCGGACTGAAGGACCCCAACCGTCCAATTGGAACCTTCCTCTTCTTCGGCCCCACCGGAGTGGGCAAGACCCAGCTCGCGAAGTGTCTGGCTGAATATCTTTTCGATTCCGAGGAGAACATGGTCCGCATCGACATGAGCGAGTACATGGAGAAATTCACCGTGTCCCGCCTCATCGGAGCTCCTCCCGGCTACGTCGGCTATGAAGAGGGCGGACAGCTCAGCGAGAGGGTACGCCGCAAGCCGTACTGCGTGGTGCTCCTGGACGAGATCGAAAAGGCCCATCCGGACATATTCAACATCCTCCTGCAGGTCCTGGACGACGGTCACCTGACCGACAGCAATGGCCGCGTGGTGAACTTCAAGAACACCATCGTCATAATGACCTCCAATGTCGGAAGCCGCGAGCTTGATGAATATGGTACCGGCGTAGGATTCGCCACAGCCGGGAAGAACGTGGCCCAGAACCGCCAGACGGTGCTGGAGAAGGCCATAAAGAAGAATTTCCCTCCGGAGTTCATCAACAGGGTGGATGAACAGATATTCTTCAACGCCCTCACCAAGGAAGACATAGAGAAGATCATCGACATCGAACTCAAGGACCTCAAGGAAAGGGCCGAGGAGTCAGGCTACAAGCTGACCATCACTCCTTCAGCCAAGAAGTTCATAGCCGAGGCCGGGTACGATCCCGCATTCGGGGCAAGGCCGCTGAAGAGGGCTGTGATGAGGTACGTGGAAGATCCGGTGTCTGAGTTCATCATCTCCGACAGGATCCTTCAGGACCGCCACAAGAAAGGCTCAAGCGAGCTCCGCGTCCTCAAGGTGGGATTGACCCCCGAGAAGGACAACACCCTCGTCTCCCTGAAAGAAGACTAGGAGCCGAAATGCCGCCGGCCTTTTAGGCCAGGCGGGAGGCGGAGTCGAGTTCAAGGCCCATGTCGCCCATCATGTCGAGGAGGGCGGAAAGGGAGGACTCGGAGGAGATCATTGAAGAGAGGTCCACAGGGGTGTATTCAGTGTTCTTCATGGCTTTATGTTTTTAATTTGTTTTCTGTTTCTGATGCAAAGATATGTTCAGCTTGTGCCAACCCAAAGCACAAGCTGAATAATTTTTATCTTTTTCGCAACTTTTTCGTAAGTTTAGGGAAAGAATTGAGCACTATGAGAGCAACCAGAATCCGCGGCCAACACATATTCCTCATGTGTACCGTGCTGTCTGTTTTTCTTTTTTCGGGGATAATCGTCCCCATGGAATTGGACGGAAGATCACTGCCGGGAAACCTCAAGCACATCAGCCTGTTCATGGGTTCCTCCGGAGACAACGGTCAGGTGACTCCGGCTGCCGCAGTCCCCTTCGGAATGCTCAGCCTCTGTCCGGACAGCAATCCCAGGCAACACGCCGGTTATGACTATGCACAGCCCGTAACGTCCGGAGTATCAATTAACAGGCTCTCAGGAATAGGCTGTAGTGGTGTCGGCGGAAACCTCAGGATAAAACCTTCTCCCAAAGATGAGGTCTTAGAGATGGTCAAGGAAACGGAGAATGCGGTTCCAGGGTACTACAGCACCTCTTTCAGCAACGGATCCAGCGGAGAGTTCACTGTCAGCAGGACAGTGGCGTTCGAGAAATGGCACCTCGCTGAAGGCGGCCTGGCTTCGATCGATTTCAAATCCGCTTTCGAGAGGAGGAAGACCGCATGCGAGTACAAGATCCTGAATGACAAAGAGATTGTAGGACGGATCGAATCAGGCACCGCCTGCGCCAGGGGAACATATTCATTCTACTTCAGGCTCCGGAGCGACGTCCCGTTCACCGTGGTGAGCAGCACCCCGGAAGAAGCTCTCCTGAAGTTCGAGCGGAATGACGTCGAGATCCGCATTGGAGTCTCCCCCATCGACCAGGAATCGGCCGACAAGGAGATCGAGGGAGTCTCGGGTAAATCCTTCGGAAAGATCAAAGACGAGGCCCTGAACCAGTGGAAAAGGATAGTTTCAAAGGTCAATGTCAAGGGAAGCACTGAAGAGCAGAAACGCCTGTTCTACACCTCCCTCTACCGGCTCTATCTCAGCCCCATGGACGTCACTTCTTGGAATGGAAAATACCTCGGAACCGACGGCGTAGTCTATGACGCAGAGGGAAGGAGGGCATTCAACAGCTGGAGCATGTGGGACACCTACAGGGCGAAATTCCCGATGCTCCTGCTACTTGAACCAGAAGTTTACGCCGACATGGCCGCTTCCTGCGTCAACCTGTTCAGGACCGGAAAGAAGAATTGGGCCACAGACTGCGAAAGCGCCCCTACCGTCAGGACGGAGCACATGGGACTTATGCTCCTTGATGCTTACCGTAAAGGTATTCCTGTAGATTTCAGGCCCGGGTATGACGGAATGGTCAAGGAAGCCCTCACGGAACTCCCCAGGGAGACTCCTGACAACCTCCTTGAGCTCTGCAACGACCTTTGGGCGCTAAGCCAGATTGCCTCGATAGTCGGAAGCAACGAAGATGCTGCCAAGTTCATCGCCGAGGCCGACAGCACCTTTGAAAAGGTCTGGAAAGAGGTGTTCATGACCGTTACGGATGATTTCTCCCTGATGAAGAATAACGGCCTCTACCAGGGCACCAAGTGGCAGTACAGATGGTCATGCCCCCAGTATGCGGACAGGATGATCCAGTGGCACGGAGCGGAAATGCTCGCAGACGAACTGGACATCTTCTTCAAAGAGGGAATGTTCAACCAGGGCAATGAGCCCGACATCCAGACTCCCTTCTTGTTCAACCGTTTCGGCCGTCCCGACAAGACCCAGGAGTGGGTCAGGAAGTACCTGACTGACGATGGGATGGTCCACATCTATGGAGGACAGGCAGAGTACCCCGAACCCTTCGTCGGAAGGGCCTTCCAGGACAAACCGGACGGCTATGCCCCCGAAATGGACGAGGACGACGGCACAATGAGCGGCTGGTACATGTTCTCCCAGATTGGCTTCTATCCTCTCAATGTCGGAACCAGTGAATATGAACTCTTCACCCCCATCTTCGACAGGATCACCATTAAGGAGGGCGGCCACAAGATAAGGATCAAGGTTTCCGGCCGGAAGGACTACTCCGACCCTGTCAAGGAAATCCTGGTTGACGGAAAGAAACTGGAGGGTTGGACCCTTGATCACGGAGTCTTCAGGAAGAATTCAAAGATAGTTTTCAAATACTAACAAGGAGAGCGAATGACACAAGAAAGAAGTACGGATAAACTTGCCCGTTACATCCTCTGGGCTGCGACTGCAGTCATCATAGTAGCTTTATGCTGGTATTTCAGGAGCGTGCTCATCTACATCATCCTGGCGGCCGTGGTTTCCCTGCTGGGAAGACCGATAATGAAGCTGTTCAGGAAGCTCAAGATAAAGGGTAAATCAGCTCCCGACTGGCTGCTGGCCATCCTGACCCTCATACTGATCCTGGGGCTCTTCCTCGGGATCATTACCCAGGTCATCCCGGTGGTCTCATCCATAATCCAGAGCGTGACCAGCAACCTCCAGACAGCATCATTCAGCACCTCCGAGATTGCACGCTGGATGGACAAGCTGAACATCTGGCTGATAGACAGGTTCCCCACGATAGGCCGTGATTTCAAGATCCAGGATGCCCTGATAGGCTGGCTGAAGAACACCTTCGACCTGTCTTCAATCACGTCTGTGGTAGGTTCAGTCGCCTCTGCCCTCGGATCATTCGCAATAGGTCTCTTCTGTGTAGTGTTCATAGGTTTCTTTTTCATAAAGGACGACAATCTCTTCCGGAAGATCGTTGGATCCCTTGTCCCGGACAAAGTGGAGGGCGAGGTGATAAACGCCATCGGAGATATCGAGCACCTTCTTTCCAGGTACTTCGGCGGCCTGCTGACAGAAGTCCTCGGGGTTGCGACCCTGAACTTTCTCGGGCTCTGGCTCATTGCCAAGATAGGAATCTATCCAGCACTTGGTATCGCATTCATCACCGGCCTTCTGAACGTCATCCCCTATGTCGGACCCTGGATCGGTGCCGCCATCGGAGTCGTGCTGGGGCTTATCCTCAAATTCAGCAGCGCAGCTGCCCTTGGAATCTTCCCGAATTTCTGGATAATAGCCATCACCCTCCTGGCCATCTTCGCATTCACCCAGATGGTGGACAATTTCTTCTTCCAGCCATTCATCTATTCGACCAGCATCAAGTCCAGCCCGCTTGAAATCTTCATCGTCCTGCTCATTGCCGGCCATGTAGGCGGAATAATCGGGATGCTTGTTGCAATCCCTTCGTACACAGTAATAAGGGTCGTAGCAGCCCGCTTCCTCAAAGGGGCGAAACCGGTCAGGAGACTTATCGAAGCCACAAGTGACGAAGTCCCTGTCGACCAAAATATATCTGAATGAATATGAATAAAATAGCTATTAATTTTGCGTGGTTTTGTCTCTTCCTGGCCTCTGGTCTGGCAGCCCAGGAGACATACAAACCCAGCGGCACCTATCTTTTCTCCACAAAGGACGGACAGGAACTGTACATGGATGATTACCTCCCCAGTGCGGGCAGTGCAACCGATCTGGACGGCAAGGCGAAGCCAGCAATAGTGTTCATGTTCGGAGGCGGTTTCATCACAGGAACAAGGAACGACAAGTTCTACATGCCATGGTTCAAAATGCTCAACGACGAGGGCTACCGCGTGATCAGCATCGATTACCGCCTCGGCATGAAGGGAGTAAAGACCTCCGGAGGAGTCAGCTCAGTGAAAGCTTTCCGGCACAGCGCCCAGATTGCCGCAGAGGACCTTTTCTCCGCCACTGAATATCTTATCGCGAATAAGGAGGCTCTCCGCATCGACCCCGCCAACCTGGTCTTGAGTGGGTCTTCCGCCGGAGCGATTGCCATACTGGAAGCCGACTGGCTGCTAAACAATGGTAAGGCAAGGGATTTCCTTCCGGAAGGATTCCGCTATGCCGGGGCCATGCCATTTGCAGGGGCAATCATCTCGGTAGAAGGGGTTCCTTCTTACAAAACCCCTCCTGCACCCACCGCATTCTTCCATGGCACTGACGACAGGATTGTCAACTACAACAAGGTCCACGTACTCAAATGGGGTCTGTTCGGTTCACATAAACTCGCAAAGATATTCAAGAAGAACGGCTATGTTTATAATATATATAGATATGAAGGGCATTCCCATGAGATTGCCTCGACCTTCATAAGGACCTTCCCGGAACAGATCCGCTTCCTTGAGACCAACGTCATCCAGGGTAAGGTCCGGATAGTGGATGCGAACATAGACGATCCTGATATTCCGAAGTTTGACGGCCCGTCAAACCGCAGGCAATTATATTCACCGGATTAAGGTATGAAGATAGTATTCCTGGATGCTGCGACCATGGGCTCGACTCCACTCACCGAGATCGAGAAGCTCGGGGAATTGGAGAGATACGACAATTCCACTGCCGAGCAGGCAAGGGAAAGGGTTTGCGATGCCGAAGTTGCGATTGTCAACAAGGTAATCGTGGATAAGGGTTTCCTGGATGCCGCCCCAAACCTCAAGCTTGTCTGCGAGGCCGGGACCGGGATGAATAATATCGATGCAGGACTCTGCAGGGAGCGAGGGGTCGAAGTCCGCAACGTTGCAGGCTATTCCACCGATGCCGTGTCCCAGCACACTTGGATGCTGATCCTTGCACTGGCAGGCAGGATTTTCCACTACGACAGCTATGTCAAGGACGGACGCTACACGCGTGCCAGGCGCCACACCGACTCCGACCACCCATACACCGGACTTGCTGGCAAGACCATCGGAATAATCGGGATGGGAGCCATAGGCCAGAAGGTGGCTTCCATCGCCAAAGCATTCGGAATGAAGGTCATATATTACTCAACTTCAGGGACTTCACACTGTACCGACTATCCTTCCGTACCCCTTGGGACTCTACTGAGGAAAGCCGATGTTGTGAGCATCCATGCTCCGTATAACGAGAAGACAGCCGGCCTGATAGACTTTAACGGACTGTGCCTGATGAAGCCCACCGCCTTTCTGGTCAACACCGGCCGTGGAGGGATTGCGGCCGAAGCCGATCTGGCACGGGCCATCGACGAGGGTAGGATAGCAGGAATCGGAATAGATGTCTTCGAAAAGGAGCCTCTGCCGGAAGGCAGTCCCCTACTTCACACGCTCCATCCTGAAAGGATCATCCTTACGCCCCACGTTGCCTGGGCAAGTGAAGAAACCCGACAACGGCTTGCAGACGAGATTGCGGGAAACATAAGGGAATATTTTGATAATGAGCATATTCACATTCCACCGGTCATAGTCGGAAAGACCTGGCAAAAGGTCGCTGACGGACAGTAGCGGAAAGATTGGCGATAAAAAAGGTCGACTGAAAGGTCGGCCTTTTTAATTACTAATGATTATACAAATGTTCCGAACAATCTCTTAATTTCTTCAAAAATCTACATCGTTTTATATTGATAATTTGCTAATTATTAGTATATTTAATTAATTATTACTGAGGACAGTATCTCTCTGAATTTTTATTATTGCGGTCAAAACTACGAGAACATGCGAAACACATTCAGAATTCTGTTCTATACCAACAAGAGCAAAGAACGAAAAGGAATGGTTCCAGTCATGTGCAGGGTCACCGTAAGTGGCTCTATCGCCCAGTTCAGCTGCAAACTGTCTGTACCCGTGAAATCTTGGGACCCGAAAGCAGGAAAGTTGGTGGGGAAAGGTAGGGAGATTGCAGAAACCAACAACATCCTGGACGGGATACGCTCGCGCATCACTGTCATCTACCACGAACTTGCCTTCCGCGGTGAAAGCCGGACGGCCGGAAGGATCAAGGAACTCTATTTCGGGAAAATCGGAACCGGAAAAACCTTGCTTGAAGCCCTTGACAAGCAATATGAAAGAGTTATGTCAAGGGTTGGCAAAGACAGGTCCGCTTCTACAATGAACAAGTATCGTATCGTCAGGCGGCATGTCGCAGAATTCATCGCATGGAAGTATCACAGGAAAGATATCTTCCTGGCAGAACTTGATGAAGACTTCCTCAGAGCGTACTGCATCTACTTGCGCGAGGAAGTCAGGGTGTCACAGTCATCAGTGTGGGTGTACCAGATGCCGCTAAAGACGGTGGCAACGGCAGCATTCAACGAGGGAGTCATCACCAAGAATCCCTTCTCCCAATTCCATGTCAGTCCCAAGGTTAAGGAACGCCAGTTCCTCTCGGAGAAACAACTCAGGAAATTGATGAACTTCACCTTCCCAAGAAAGAAAGCCCTGGAGCAGGTGCGGGACATGTTCCTGTTCTGTTGTTTCACCGGCCTGTCCTTCATCGACCTGAAGGATTTGAGTGCCAGTGACATCGTGGAGATCAACGACAGCCATTGGATAATTTCCCAAAGACATAAGACCGGAGTCCATTTCCAGGCTAAACTGCTTCCTGTCTCAATGACCATCATCAAGAAATATGGTAACGTCAAGCCAGGTAAACCTCTCTTCGACATCGGCGAATACTGCACTCTAAACAAGAGGCTGAAGCGGGTCGGAATCCTAAGTGGAGTCTCTGACAATCTCACCTTCCACACCGCCCGTCACACTTTCGCCACTCTTGCCCTGGCCAAGGGCATGTCGATGGAAAGCCTCAAGCTCGTCCTCGGTCACACCGACCTCCAGACCACCCAGATCTACGCCAAGATCACATCCACCAGACTAGACAAGGATTACTCGCATTTGACGCAGGAGTTCTAGGGGAAAAAGCAATGCCGGCCCGGAAGGGTCGGCATTGTAATAATCAATCCGAAGGGAAGCATGACTATTGGGTCCTCTCGTTGAAGATATTGCGCACGGAAGCCTCGTCGAACTTCTTGTTCTTCGGAGTGTTCTCGAACACGAATGGATTCTCGATATTGTCACCCACGGTGTACTGGACGCCGCCATACTGGTAAGTGTAGCCGAATGCCCAAGCATCCTCCTTGATTCTATAGAAGTAGTTAGGATTCAGTCCCACCTGCTTCTTAATATACAAGCCGGTTTCCGGGTCAATATCATCGGGGCCGATTACGATCTTGGTGAAACTCTCCCAGTCGGCCGTCTTAGGATCGAAATCTTCAGCAAACGGTGCCCTTGCTAAAGTAAACACTGCAGAATCCTCACCATGAAGTCCGTTCTTCTGAATCCAGATCTGGACAGGGAGCGGAACGGTAGGACGGTTGAATTTTATCAGGGGCTCCGTAGCGCCGGGAAGATAAATACCGGAATTGGGATCATTCGTCTCAACTGCAGGACCTCCGACAGCATCGTCATTGACAGTGATGATGAAACGGATAATCTGCTTATAACCGTGATATTTATAGTTATGATATTGACTTGTTGATGTCGGATCGGGACCGCACCAGTTTGCAGAATAGTCAAATCCCGTTGTCGATACTTTATTGTCTTCCTCGCTTATGGAAGGCGTGATGGGATCTAGACCATAGAAGCTGGGATCCTTGGCTTCACCGAACAGCAAGTAATCTTTCCCACCGATAGTCGTAATGCTGTTGCAAGGAGCCACAAGCACGGTGACAGCGTTCTCCGGGTGGTCTTCGAATCCCTGTGGTACAGAGAAGGATGAGGAAACGATGTCCACGGTAAGGGAAGACTCGCCGGAAACTTCGGTGTTCCCGCTACCACCGGCAGCGTGGGCGATGGCAGTAAAGATTTCCTTCAGATCCTCTGCCGAACCTCCGGAAGCATTCATATAGTGAGATGCATCAGTGGCTACATTTTGCATAAATGACGT
>JAEEGF011484276.1_pt1 | contig 14430 bp, 9 predicted proteins | sample 9134171 | NCBI WGS metagenome assembly JAEEGF01 (sample SAMN16246542, study PRJNA631951) | gut metagenome | biome: gut microbiome; feature: rumen; material: AP-attached | host: Bos | place: Iran: Karaj | collected 2018-10
TTGTACTTGCGGTTCTTAAAAATGTTGATATGTCTACACTGACCCAGGAGGGGGCAGAGGGACAGGAATGCTTTGACGGCTTCGTCCTTTTGAACAGGGAAAAGGCCCGGAAAATCCTGAAAAACGGAGTGGATGAAAAAGGACATTTTTATTCCGTATATACCTGGGCGGCACTTATGTATTTCTGTACTGATATGTGGAAGTGCTAATGGCCATTAATGCTCAGACAGAACTTAGGGGAGGACAATATGAAAAGCAGGGAAAATCTGATTTACAGCATTATTATAGCAGCATCCATAGTTGCCATTATAATTATGGGAACCGGGTTCTTACTTAACAGGGGAGCATCCGGCGACGCTTCTTCAAGCGGAACATCAATTGTTGAGATGAAGCAAAAGGAAGGAAAGGTCAAGGTCACTGTAAATACACAGACGATCCAGGAAGGTATTTCCAACATGGGTGTTCTCATCACCCAGGAATATAACTTTACCCAGGTTGAACAGTACACCAAGGAAAAGAAGGTCGCCTTAGTTTTTTCTTCTCAATCGGAGCTGATGTACAGCTATGACGGAGCTGTCCTTGCAGGTATAGATTTTGAGCAGGTTAAGATAAGTGCCGATGAAGATGAAAAGACTATAACTGTTGAAATTCCTCATTCCACAATTCAGGCCACTACCATAGATAAAGACAGCTTTAAGGTTTATTCAGAGAAGGAGTCTCTCTGGAATCCCATCAAAGCAACGGATTTCAACGACTCCCTTGCAGAGTTTGAGGACGCTGCCAAGCAGAAAGCATTGGACAATGGTATTTTGGACAGATCGGATGAACAGGCGCAGAAGCTTATTGAGAGTTTTATAGGTAATTTCCCTTTGGCATCGGAATATACTATTAATTTCAAGTGGAGGAACAGCAATGAATCTTAAGAAGACAGCCAAAGTGGCCATACTGTTACTTATTGCGGTAATTTCCATTACCAAGGTTTCTCCCTGGGCTTCGGATACCTCAAACCACCTTCATTCCATAGAACAGACACAGGAGAAGATATCCACTGTCATGACTCTTTCTGCGGGATCGGCAGGAACTTCCGCAACACTGTCCCTGCTTCCCGGGGATATGTGTACTCCCATTGCAGAACAGCTGGCAGAGCTTTCCAAGTACTTTATGGTCATCCTGAGTGCTCTTTATCTGGAAAAGTTTATGATAAGCCTCTCGGGCTTTGTTACCTTTACTTTTTTTATCCCGGCTGCGTGTCTCATATGCATAGGTGCAGTTATATTTGATAAAAAGAGCTGGAGGACTATCGCAGGAAAGATAGCATTTATCGGACTTGTGATCTTTATAATTGTTCCTGCAAGCGTGCGCCTTTCCGATATGGTATACCAGACACAGGCCGAAATGGTAAATACTACAGTTGAAGAATACAATGATCTTGATATAGAGGGAGATTCCGAAGGGGGATTTATTAATGAACTTACAACTCTGAAAGATGAGACCATAAACAAAGTTACTGCGTTTCTAAGTAGCCTTTTGGAGTCCATGGCGGTTATGCTTGTAACCTCCTGCATAATACCGGTGCTGGTATTTGTATTCCTGGTTTGGCTGGTAAAAACCATTTTCTCTGCCAACGTACTAAGTCTTGACAGCAGCTCTCTGGACAGACTTATGGATAGATTTAAGGACAAATAAAAAAGGAGTTTTTCCATGACCGTAACAGATATGCTGATAAGTGCAAAGGATGACGAATACAGAGAGTTTCAGGCCAAGCTTGTTCCAAATATTGACTCCGCTACTATTATAGGGGTGAGAACACCCAGGATGAGAGAAATAGCCAAGGAAGTATTTAGAGGTGATCTTAGGGATGACTTTCTAAAGGAGCTTCCCCACAAATACTATGAGGAAAATCTTGTGCATTTTTTTGTGCTGGCCATGATAAAAGACTTTGATGAGTGCGTGCAGGCAGTGGAAGAGTTTCTTCCCTACGTGGACTGCTGGCCTGTTTCAGATCAGGCAACACCAAAGTCCTTTAAAAAGAACCACGAAAAGCTGCTACCTTATATTGAAAAGTGGATTGCTTCGGATCATGTTTACACTGCCAGATTTGGAATCCGAATGCTGATGAATGAGTATCTGGGAGATGATTTTAAAGAGGAATACCTTGAGCTTGTGGCATCCAAAAGGGGCGATGATTATTATCTGAAAATGATGGTAGCCTGGTATTTTGCCACAGCCTTGGCTAAGAAATATGATGAGAGCGTAAGATATATTGAAGAAAAAAGGCTTGATGAATGGGTGCACAAAAAGGCGATTCAGAAGGCGGTAGAGAGCTTCAGAGTTTCCGATGAGCACAAAGAGTATTTAAAGTCATTGAGATAAAGATAGATTTATTGCGGAGAGAAATGCTATATGCTTGAGAGAAGGAATTTCAGAAGAATAGAAATAGATACCGTCTGTATGATTTTCGTTGAAGGGTATGGTGCTGAAATCATAGGGGAAGTTACGGATGTCAGTGAGGAGAGCATCGGAATACGTTTCCCCATGACGAAGGAACTGGGGGAAATAATAGATTCCCTGAATACGGTAAATGTTCAGTTTGTGGACACCTACAGGGACGGAAGTCTTGAGAAAACTGCTGTGGTTCAGGCAAGCGCCTATATAAAGAGAAGAGTTATAGAGGAAAATAGCTGCTTTATCGGCTGTGTAGTAAGAGATGAGGCATTCAGAGAGTATGTGGTAAAAAGAAAAATGTCCTTTTACTTTAAATAAAGGTAAAATGATTACTATATAAAATATACAAAAACGTTTCCGGAAATTATAAAACTTTGAACAATTGACGGTGCTGGAGCATAAAACTATAATTTAATTACTGGAGTTAATCGGTTAACAGAACTATCAACAAAATGGCAGGGATAACTGCCAAATTCAGCACCAATCAAGGTTTGGAGGTCATATGAAAAGGGGAAAATTGTGGGGCAGAGTACTGTCCGCGGCAGGCCTAAGCTTGTCTATTTTTTTGAACTCTTTCGGAAACGTTTCCGTAGCCATGGCGATGGATACGGAAAATATTGATGACATCACAATAGTCGAAGACAAAGAGGCATCTGAAGACATTGTGATTTCGGAGGAAGTGAATGAGGAGAGCCTTCTTTTGTCTTCGGGGGATGTGGAGAATGAGAGTTTTCTTCTGACTTCGGAGGAAGCAGAAGGATATACAGTATCTTATTCTGCAGCGGCGCCAAGAGATGTAAGGGATGCAGACAATAGTCTCGTTACCAGAAACAATGTGCATGACGGAGCTATCCTTCAGGCATTCTGCTGGAGCTTTAATACCATTGCAGAGAATATGGCTGATATTGCGGAAGCAGGATATACAGCAGTTCAGACATCTCCTATAAATGAGTGTCTTTCAACAAATCCGGGAATGAATCTTCACGGTCCCGACGGAATGTGGTATTACCACTATCAGCCCACAGACTGGGTTATCGGTAACTATCAGCTGGGAAGCCGCGATGAGTTTAAGAATATGTGTGATGTAGCCGATGAATACGGAGTTGCGGTTATTGTGGACATTCTTCCCAACCACACAACACCTTCATCGGGAAGTATTGCACAGGCTCTTATTGATGCTGCAGGAGGAAGCGCAGCTCTTTATCACACCACCGGAAAAACAGGCGGCGGATATTCGGACAGACTTGAGCTGACCTACTATTCAATGGGTGGACTTCCTGACGTAGATACTGAGAATGCAGGTTTCCAGCAGTATTTCTATGAGTTCTTAAAAGACTGCGTATACCTGGGAGCAGACGGCTTCAGAATTGATACCTGTAAGCATATCTCACTCCCGGATGATCCGGTTCCTGCAGATTATGAGGACAAGGACAGAAATAATTTCTACACTAACATGAGAGAAGCTCTTGATGAGTACTCAGCGGAAGTCGGAACAAAGTCCTATGATGAACTCTTTGTTTACGGAGAAGTTCTTCAGGGAACCAATGACAGACTTGCCGGATATCAGGAGTATGTGGGAGGAACAACTGCAAGTAATTACGGTTCAAGCCTTCGCTCTGCTCTTTCCAGCGGAAATATGTCGGTTAACAGGATTCAGGATTATCAGATATATGATGAAACTGTAAACGGAAGAACTTATTTTGCAGATACCGAGAAGCTTGTAACATGGGTTGAGTCCCATGACAACTATATGAATGACAGTGAGAGCTGCTGGAAGTCAATTGATGACAGGGATGTAATCCTTGGATGGGCTTTCATCGGAGCAAGAAAAGACGGAACACCTCTTTTCTTCAGCAGACCCAATAACAGCTCATATGACAATCCTTACGGCGATAATCTTATTGGCGCAGCAGGAAGCCCTATCTACAAGGCTCCGGAAGTAAAGGCAGTCAACCTTTTCCGTCAGGAAATGGGTGATGCAGCTGAAACTCTTTCCAATCCCGGGGGAAATATCCAGACTGTAATGGTTGAGAGAAAGGATGATTCTGTACAGGGTGCGGTTATCATCAACGTAGGACAGAACAGGACCACTATCAGTGCTGACACAGTCCTTGAAGACGGTATTTATCCTAACCAGGTTGAGGGCAGCGATGAAGTATTCCTTGTTAAGGATGGTACAGTAACCGGTTCTGTAGGCGGAGAGTCTGTAGTTGTTCTTTCAGAGAGACTTGAGGGAACAGGAAAGGTTGTTTCTTTTTACAATTCAGACAACTGGGCAGAGGTTTTTGCCAGAGTAAACGGTGGTGAGGACGCTGTAAAGGCAGTCAGTGACAACGATGGATGGTACTGGGCTACAGTACTTGCCGACGAATTCACCGTAACCTTCGAAAATGAGGACGGAAGCGCTGTTTCACCTGAATATACTGTAACAGCCGACACAGGAACTTTTGCAACACTTAAGGACAGCATACTTTATTTCTCCAAGGCAGAAGCTGAGGAAGCTTTGGGAATTTATACTTATCCTGTATACTTCTTCAATACAGAGGCATGGGAAACAGTTAATGCATACGGATGGCTGACAGACGGAACACAGATATTCGGCGGATGTCCGGGAACACCCGCAACCAATGAGGGATCAGGCTGGTGGAGAGCCGATGTGAAGGCTACAGGAGATGTTACATCCTTTAATGTAATATTCAACAATGGTTCAGGTAAGCAGACGGTTAATATTGAGGGGATAACACCTGACAGCAAGGATATATACTGCTCAGTAGATGCTGAAAACTCAGGGGATCAGCTTGTAGTAAACAGATATACAGATAAGGCATCAGCAGAGGAGGCTCTCGGAGTATCGGGAGATTTCACCACAGCTTATTTCTATAACACAGAAGGCTGGGAGAGGGTTTGCGCATATACCTGGGGCGCTACAGCTCTTGGAGAGTGGCCCGGTAAGGAACTCACACAGGATGAGGATGGCTGGTATAAGATTGTTCTTCCTGCAGGAGCAAGCGAAGATCTCAATATCATCTTCAACAACGGCAATAACGGCAAGCAGACCAGCGATATGAAGATTTCCGATATGAAGTATCGTTTCTTCTTACACAACGGCATTTCCTATCACAAGTACGGTTCCAAGAAGGAGGCCCTTGCAGATGTTCTGGGCGGAGGAGATATAACCTACACCACAGTACATTTCTACAATGAAAAGGCTGATGACAGTGCATGGCAGAATGTTTATCTCTATGTTTACGGCGGAACTAACGGTGAGTACAACAATCTTGTGGGTGACTGGCCGGGAGCTGCCATGACAAGAGAAGAAGGTACCAACTGGTATACAGCTGACGTTCCTTCAAATGCACTTGATACAGGTACACTTACCTATATCTTTAACAACGGAAATGGAACCCAGCTGGATGACAATAAAAACGTAAATGTTCACGCTACATATTTCACCTTCAGCAGCACAGACAGTTTTGAAAGTGAAGAGGCAGTTTATGAGTTCCTGGGAATCAGTCCTCAGCAGCCGGAAGAACCGCAGCCGGAGGAACCACAGCCCGAGGAGCCACAGGAGCTTCAGGGCGAGTTCGTCACAAAGTGGGGAACAACATACTTTGTTACCACTGACGGAGAAAAGGTAACCGGTCTTGCTACAATAGATGGTTATACATACTTCTTTAAGAGTAACGGCGCAATGCTTAAGAGCAATTACGCAGAAGTAGATGATAAGACCTGCTATTTTGACAAGGAAGGTCACATGGTCAGAGGCTTCATGGAGAAGTGGCTGCAGACCTACTACTTTGACGAGAGCGGAGCACAGGTTAAAGAATCAATGTTTACAGTAGATGGTGATACTTACTATGCAAACAGTAAGGGCGTTGTTGTGAATAGCGAATTTATTACCTTTGAAGACGGAGTAAGATACTTCGATTCTGAAGGAAAGATGGTCAAAGGCACTACCATTACAAGATGGTTTAAGAAGTATACTTTCGATGAGAACGGAATTCTTCTTTGACATAATAATCTGCCTCCGATATAATTTAATCATGAGCAATTTATTGGGGAAAAACAAATAATTATAAAGGAGAAGGTTATATGAAAGGTTTTGCAATGCTCAAAATCGGGGAAGTGGGCTGGATTGAGAAAGAACGCCCTGCCTGCGGACCCATGGACGCCATCTGCCGTCCTCTTGCTATCGCTATCTGCACGTCTGATGTGCACACAGTATGGGAAGGGGCTGTAGGCGATCGCCACAACATGATCCTTGGACATGAGGGTTGTGCGGAAGTTGTAGAAGTAGGTAGCATGGTTAAGGATTTTAAGCCGGGGGATAAGGTACTTGTTCCTGCCATCACTCCGGACTGGAATTCACTTGAGGCTCAGTCGGGATATTCAATGCATTCAGGTGGAATGCTTGCAGGTTGGAAGTTCTCTAATTTCAAAGATGGTCTTGATTCTGAATTTTTCCATGTGAATGATGCAGACGGCAACCTGGCACATATGCCTGAAGGTATGTCCTTAGAGGATGCCTGCATGCTTTCCGATATGGTTCCCACAGGGTTCCACGGCGTTGAACTGGCTGATATTCAGTTTGGCGATACAGTACTTGTTATTGGTATAGGACCTGTAGGTCTTATGAGCGTAGCAGGTGCACATATGCGTGGAGCATCCCGTATAATTGCAGTTGGTACAAGACCAAAATGTGTAGAAGCTGCAAAGTTCTATGGCGCTGATGAGTTTATCAGTTACAAGAACGGTACTATCGAAGATCAGGTTCTTGCCATGACAGACGGCAAAGGTGTAGACAGGGTTATTATTGCCGGCGGCGGTGTTCAGACTTTTGAGTCTGCTGTAAAGGCCCTTAAGCCCGGCGGAAAGATTGGTAATGTAAACTATCTTGGAAGCGGCGATTTTATAACCATTCCCCGTGTTGAATGGGGCGTAGGTATGGGACACAAGCAGATTGCAGGTGGTCTCATGCCCGGTGGAAGACTTAGAATGGAGAAGCTTGGAGCATTGGTATCTTCAGGAAAACTCGATGTAAGTAAGCTTTCCACACATGTATTCCACGGCTGGGAGCATATCCCGGAGGCACTCCAGCTAATGAAGGATAAGCCTGCGGAGCTGATTAAGCCCGTTGTTATTCTTGACAACCAGCCATAAATACAAATATTATCCTTTTGGGCGGCCGAATCCCGGCCGCCTTTTTTATCAATATAGTTGTAAGGAGTACAGACATGAAAATTTTACTTATCTCAGGTTTTCTGGGAGCGGGAAAAACTACATTTATCAAGGAGCTGGTAAAAAGAACCGCCACCCGTCCTGTGATAATGGAAAACGAATACGGAGAAAACAACATTGATGCCCTGGAACTTCAAAGTTCATATTCCGGGGAAGAAAAAATGCAGATAATGGAGTTTATGGAAGGGTGTGTCTGCTGTACCATGAAGGACAGCTTTGTTAATTCGGTACTTACTGTCTTTTCTTCACTGAATCCGGAGTATCTTATAATTGAGCCTACCGGGGTGGGAAAACTAAGTAACATATTGGAAAATCTTAAGCCAATTCTTCATGACAATATTACCCTCCTAAAGCCGGTTGTGGTCCTTTCACCGGACAGCTTAAGGCAAAACCTGAAGGAGTGGCCCGAGCTTTACCGGAATCAGGTGGCCAATGCCGGGAGAGTTGTTTTTTCCAAATGTGAGCATACAGACCGGGAATCTATTCAGGATGCAGTCAGGGAAATAGAGAAGATTAATTCAAATGCGGAAATAGCAGACAGACACTATCATGAAATGGATGATGAATGGTGGAAGAATATAATGGAGATAGAAAACACCGGGGAAATACAGGATGAAGGCGGTGAAGAAGGATCATTTTCCCAGGTCAGTCTGACAGGCATTTCGTTGTCTAATCCTGTGGAACTATTGATACTCCTTGAGGACTGTCTTCACGGGGAGTTTGGATGCGTTGCCAGAGCCAAAGGGACCATAAAGATTGGCAGGGAAATGGTGAGATTTGATCTGGCGGACAGGATGTATGTGTTGACTGCAGCTATGGAAGAAAAAAGTCAGTGCGTGTTTATTGGTAAGTTTTTGAATTCATCAAGGATAAAAAGCCGCTTAAACTATATAGACGGTCAGGTGCGAAAAAGAAGCAGTAAAATAGCCGAACATTTATCGCCACAAAAATGAAAAGCGGTAGAAAAGGAGTAAGTGGGAAGCAGGGACATCAATAGGAAATAAATCTGAAAAATAATATTAAAATTCTCTTAAAACCGTTTAATTCAAGGACTAGAATTGGTAAAATTTTGTTACCATCGGAAAAATGAGTTTTTGTATCAATACACATTTTGGCACTATTTTAGAGCATCCGGGAGTAGTCCATGAACGAAGAGAAAAAGACAATCAGCGCAAAAGTTATCTACGGTATTATACTGGGGGTTATTGCGCTGATTTTTTTTGTGGATGCTATTTTTTTCACAGATGCTTTTAATGGCGAATTTGATGAAAGACTGACTTATTTTAGTGAAGGATGGACGAGCTCTTCGGGAGAAGTCTATAATATCGATGACATTAAGGTCGGAGATTTTGACGGCGGGGTTGTACTTACCAAAAGCCTTCCCATTAATCTTATAGACGGAGATGAGATGTTCTTCGAGTCTAAGAATGTAAATATAAAGGTTTACCTTGGGTACAGGGAAATATACAGATATGAGACCAAAGAAAACCTCACCGGAAAGGGCTATGGAGTCGCATTTCATGAGATAGGCCTTTCCCGGCAATATGCCGGACAGCAAATCAGAATTGAATACAAAAGAGTCATTCCCGATTCCACTGCCGGATTTGTCATGAAGGTATATCTGGGACTGGCGTCAGATTATCTGAGGGTGGCAGTGGGTCTTCGCGGACCTCTTGCTCTGTCTTCAATCCTAATCTCTTTCTTCGGATGCCTCATGCTTCTCATATATATTGCCTTTTCCGACAAAGAAGGTCTTCCCTTTGATCTTGTGGCATTTGGGGTATTATCATTTTTTGCCGGAGTATGGCTTTTGATCAACAGCAATATTTTCCAGCTTCTTACAGGCAGCGTTATAGTGTGGCGTGTTATCAGCTTCACACTTATTCCCCTTTGCGGATATCCGCTGGTTGTCTTTATTAATTCCATGACCAAGTTAAAAAGGCAAGTATATAACATCATAGCATTCTGGATTTCTGTTCTTACCGAGTCGGTTATGATAGCTACACGCTATTACTACAATATGGATATGATGAATTCATTACCTTATTATGTTCTGGGGAGTGCAAGCATCATTCTCGTTATCATCGTTGTCATGGCATTGGATAACTCTGCTTATTGCAAAAAAAATCATACTGTATCCAATCTGAGAGATTTTCATATAGGCCTGATACTTCTTTTTGTTATTTCCTCACTGGATGGCGTGGTTTATTTTATGAAGATAGGTAATACTGAATCCTACGGAGTATTTGTCCGGATCGGGATGCTGGTATTTATTGTGTACATGTTGATCCAGCTTATGAGATGGTGGGCGAGAAGTCAGATGGCAGTTGACAGGGACCGATTTATCAACAGATCCTTGCAGTTTGCCGTTGCTTCAAAGAACCCGGTGGAAAGCATAAAGCTGATGCTGGAGTATCTTGGCGTGGAACTTGGGGCAAGGCGAACCTACATTTATGAGGATTCGGGAAAAGGCAGATTTATGCATGCCTATGAGTGGTTTGAGCAGGGGCTTGATCCCAAGGGCAAGGAATTGGCTGAGCTTCCCTATAAGGGGTGTATTGACGAGCTGGAGAGGCGTTTTGATGCCAAAGAAGGCTGCGTTTTCGTAGATGATGTGGAGAACATAAAGGATCTGTATCCGATTATATATGACAGAATGAAAAAGGGCGGAGCCTCGAATGTGGTCTTAAGTCCTCTTGAGGCAGGGAACAAGCTGATCGGTCTTCTTGGGGTAAATGATGTGCCGCCGGAACACCGCAAAGATGTTACAGAGATAATCGGAATTATTTCCTATTTCTTTGCCCAGTTCATAAATCAGCGAAAAGAACAGGAGAGAATACTGTATTACAGCTATCATGATACTATTTCCGGAGCCAGAAACAGAAATTCCCTTAAGGAATATACAGATGAAAAAATGGACCTGTCCCAGGCCTTTGGTTATGTTATCTGTGAAATAGAAAATCTTAAGGAAATTAATGAGACCTACGGACACGACGTGGGTGATGAGCTTGTTAGTAAAACAGCCGGAAAACTTATGGAAACCTTTGGCAAAGAAAATGTCTACCGCCTGTCGGGAGAAGAATTTGTGGCCTTTGGTAATGAGATTGATGAGATTTATTTTAACAATGATGTGGAAAGAGCCAGAAGACTTTTGGCAGAACTGAAATACAAGGTTCGCATAGGAGCGGTATATTGTTCCAACGGAACTACCGATATCCAGAATGTTTTCAGATATGCCCATGAGCTTATGGAGCAGGATAAAGGAGTGGAAATTGGAAGATAACTCTCAGGAAATCATAAAAAGTCATAATACGCTATTGATAATAATAAGCATCTCATGCCTTGGATGCTCTCTTGAAGGCATTTCTCAGGGATGGGAAATGTGGGTGCCTCCGCTGCTTGCTCTGGCTGTGATAGCAGCCTGGTGGATGCATATTACTCAGCGTGGCCAGGTGAGAAGCCGTGAAAATTACTATCTGTACCTTTCAATTTTCATGGGCTTTTTCCATGGAATACACACTGACAGCTTCTTTGACGTGGTGGTTGTTTCTTCTCTTCTTATGGGCACATTTACGCTTCTTAAGAGGGTTATTTATCTTCGTATTATTTTGGCAGAATACGTCATAGTTATCATAATACAGATAATTATGGCGGCCGTTACCGGAAACACAATATTTGATTCCCTTACAATTTCAAGGCTGGCACTCCACTCGGGATCCATATTGTGTATATATTCTGTGTTAAAGAAGATGCTGCAAAAAAGTATCAGTGACAGAGAAGAGATTAATAAAAGAGATTTGGACAGGAAAGCCTATGACCATGATATGGAGGATTTCCTTGTTAATATTTCCCATGAGCTCAGAACGCCGGTCAATGTAATAAACGGTCTTTCAGGGCTTATTCTGAACAGAGAAAAAAGAGAAGACGTGAAGTCCATCAGAAATGCCGGACTACGTCTTGCAAGGCAGATTGAGGATATCCAGGATTACAGCGAGATTCAGAGAAAAGATCTTAAGATTGAGAACGAGAAGTATATGATAACTTCCGTTCTCAATGATATTCTTTCCAATTACAATGACATGGAAAAAATACATAAGCTTGATTTTGTGGTGGATCTTGATCCGATTGTTCCCGCTGCCATGAGAGGCGACGTAAATAAGATTCGCAAGATCATAGAGCACCTTCTGGACAATGCTTTTAAGTTCACGAAAAGGGGCGGAGTGCGCCTGCGCATTTCCGCTATAAGAAAGGACTACGGTGTTAATCTTCTGATAGAGGTCTCTGATACCGGTATAGGTATGAGCAACAAGGATATAGAGAGTGTATCCAATGGTCTGTATCAGGCGGATAAAAAGAGAACCAGAAGCACCGGAGGTATAGGCCTTGGGCTTTCCATAGTATATGGAATGATCAGAAATATGGATGGCTTTGTGAGAATCGAGAGCGGCAAGGGAAAAGGTACTATTGTCAGAATAAGCGTATTCCAGGAAGTGGTGGATTCTTCACCATGTATGAGCGTCAATACCAACAGGTTCCTGAACGTAGCATATTATACGATTCCCGGCACTTACAGAGAGGCCTATATGGGGGCATTCTACAGTGATATGGCCAGAAATCTTGCTTCGGGCCTCAGGGTCAATCTTTATTCGGCAATCAATCTTGATGAGCTAAAAAAGCTTCTTTCCAAAGGAAATATTACCCATGTATTTATGGGGGCTAACGAATATGCCAAGGATGCCGGATACTTTGATGAACTTGCAAAAGGCAAGGTCAAAGTAGCTATTTCCGCGCCAAGAGATTTTAAAGTATCCTCCGACAGCAATGTGATAACCATGTCCCTTCCGTTATACGGATATCAGATTGTGCAGATACTAAACGGAGAAATCGACAGGGGCATAATCTCTTATGAGGCTGAGATTGAAAAGCCTGTATTGGAAGGAGTAAGGGCTCTTGTAGTGGATGATGAACCAATGAACCTTGTGGTTGCAATGGGACTTCTAAGGGAATACAAAATGCTGGTGGACACAGCAGAGAGCGGAAAGGAATCCATAGAAAAATTCTCAAATAACGACTATGATGTAATACTCATGGATCATATGATGCCGGAAATGGATGGCGTGGAGGCAATGAAGAAGATTCGTTCCATTGCCGAACAGGAGAACAGAAAAGTAAAGTTAATAGCATTTACAGCCAATGCAGTCAGCGGAGCCAGAGAAATGTTCATGCAGGAAGGCTTCGATGGCTTTATCAGTAAGCCTATAAAAGTGCATGATTTTGAGAGAGTAATGGCCCACGTCATGTCAGAGAAAAGGTCCGGATGGAAGGGAGGTGCCAGATAATGATCAGTACAATAAAGCATGTCCTGAAAATAATCAGGGACCCTTCCAGAAGTTTTAAGGAGAGAGTATTTGTACTTATGACTCTTGTTACGGTCTCTCTGGTGGTTCTTGCTCTTATCGGAGATATCCTTGTGGGGGAAAACCCTGTAGAGATAGTGACACTAACTGTAACTGTAATTGTGGTTCCGATAATTACACTGGTTTCAGTACTGAAAAATAAGGTGCAGGTTGCCGTCAGAGTCATCATAATAGGCCTTGTGGGTTTTATTTTGCCTATTCTATACTATTTCGGAGGCGGAGTGACAGGCGGAGGTGTACTTTGGATTATCTTTACATACCTATATACGGGCCTTGTTTTGAGCGGATGGTGGAAACCCCTTCTTCTGGTGATCCTCACAGTTGAAACGATGATTTTTTATTCCATAGATTACCTGAATCCGGGAAAGGTGAGGACACATTCCCGTGAGATATTCTATATAGATTCAATGATTTCGGTAATCCTGGTGGGGATAGTATGCTGTCTGATGGTTTGGTTTGTTGAATGGCTGTTTAGGGAAGAAAACAAAAAAGCCAGGGAAGAGACCAAGAAATACGAGGAACTGAATAAATCCCAGAACCGCTTTTTCTCCAGCATGAGCCATGAGATAAGAACTCCCATCAATTCTATCCTGGGTCTCAATGAGATAATCTTAAGGCAGGAGGATGCCTCCGATGAGATAAGAAAAGATGCCGGAAACATCCAGGGCGCCGGAAAGATGCTCCTTTCCCTTGTGAACGATATCCTGGATATGTCCAAAATAGAAGCGGGCAAAATGGACATTGTTCCCGTTAATTATAGCGTCGCTTCGATGATTTCCGAGATTGTAAATATGATGTGGCTTCCCGCCCAGCAAAAGGGGCTGGAGTTTAAGGTTCAGACAGATCCCACCATTCCCCGGGAACTTTTTGGGGATGAGGTGAGAATAAAGCAGATACTGATAAATCTTCTTAACAATGCGGTCAAGTACACAAAGGAAGGAACAGTAACCCTTCACATTGAAAAAGAGGATATAAGTGAAGACAGTGTACGTATCACGTATTCCGTTAGTGATACCGGAATGGGTATCAAGCAGGAAGCACTGCCTTATCTTTTTGATGCCTTCCGAAGAGAAGATGAAGAGTCTAACAGAAAGATCGAAGGAACAGGTCTGGGGCTTTCAATTGTAAAACAGCTTGTGGACCTTATGGGGGGAGAGATTTCCGTAAACAGTGTTTACTCACAGGGCTCTACCTTCACCGTAAGTCTCTGGCAGAAGGTATCTAATCCGGCAGGAGTGGGTGAGATAAGTATTACCAATTACGGCAGCGTCAAGGATGAAAAGAAATATGAGGCCGGGTTCAAGGCACCTGAAGCCAGAATTCTCATAGT
>JAEEGF011630677.1_pt1 | contig 14426 bp, 16 predicted proteins | sample 9134171 | NCBI WGS metagenome assembly JAEEGF01 (sample SAMN16246542, study PRJNA631951) | gut metagenome | biome: gut microbiome; feature: rumen; material: AP-attached | host: Bos | place: Iran: Karaj | collected 2018-10
TAAGATGTTTGTAGTTCATATGTCTCTCTCCTTTGTAGTTTTGTTGGCAAACTTATTCTACCAGAGATTCATATGAACTTCTATTTTTATTCCCCTTTACTGTTGCACTTGATAGTATAATTCATCGACACGTAAAAAAACGTAAGCATAACGCAGGGAAATACCCCTTGTATACATCGGCACGTTGGGGTCGTCGTATCCTTACGGCGGACGGGCAATGCCCGTCCCTGCCGCAATGTATATGGCCTGTTTCTCATGTAAATGCAGAATGGCATGAGATCTCCCTTGCATTCGGCACTTACAGGGCACGGCATTTGACGTGCCGTGCCTGTCTGATTTCTTCTCACATTCCTCCGAAAGTGAGACGCTTTTTCTTAAGTGAGATTCTTTTCTTAAGTGAGACGTTTTTTCTTAAGTGAGACTTTTTTTCTTTTTGGCTTTATTCCTTAAGTAAGTGAGACTATATAAGTGAGACTTTATGGGAGTGAGACGTACTTCCTTATCTCACTTCCCTTTCTCACTTACATTTCGCACTTTGCTTTCTCACTTCCCTGTCGCACTTACCTGTTGCACTTACCTGTCGTACTTTCCTTTCTCGATTTTCTGTCTTACTTTTCTGTCGCACTTTCCTTTCTCACTTACCTGTCTCTCACTTACCTGTCGCGCTTACGCGCCGAAGCAGGCCCGGCGATCGGGTTCTGTCCTTTTTTCGGGGCAGCGAATTGTGAACTAATTTCTGTAAATTTCAGGTACGCTTTTCTGCTATGATGTGGTTGCCCGGGAAAGGAAAGGTGATTTCTGATGAACGAAACAAAGGATTTGACAACTGCAAACAGGCTTCGGGACACATTCCTGAAGCTGCTCCGGGGTCAGATCGCAACGGGGATCTACGTCTGGGGTGGCAACGGCGAGATCCTGGATGAGATGAAGGACCCGATCGGCTGGATCCTGCGGCATGAAACGAGCCGCGAGAACGCGCAGCGCGTGTTCCGTCTCTACGCGAAGCGGGTCGACGACGGCGTAAAGCCGATCCGCGCTTTTGACTGCTCTGGACTCGTTTATTGGGCGCTGAAGGCGATCGGCGTCCAAAGATCGGACGTTTCGAGCCGCGGGCTTTTCGCGCTCGTGAAGCCGATCGAAGAGAACGAGCTATGCCCCGGGGATCTCGTCTTTCATCACGACGGGAAGCAGATCGTGCATGTCGGCGTGTGCGACGGAGAGGCGCAGATCGAATGCCGCGGCCGAGACGTCGGCGTGGTGCGAAACGCGCGAAAGCCCGGCTATTGGAACCGCTTCGGCCGGCTTCCGGCTTTTGCGGTCGAACCGCAGGAGGTCGTCGCGATCCTCGGCGGGTCGGTACGCGTTCGCGAAGGCGACAACGTTGCGGCGCGATGCGTCGGCATCGTGCACAGGGGCGAAACATACCCGCTTACCGGCGTCGGCGCGTCCGGCTGGTACCGGATCCTGTGGCGCGGGATCGAGGTCTATATCACAAACAAGCCGCAGTATACGGAGGTGCGCCGTGGCTGAAAAGACTGTGACCGAGATCCTCGAAGCGCTTGCAAGGATCGAGACGGACGTCAGGACGATCGCGAAGAACGCCGCGGACCACGAAGCGCGGCTGCGCGTTCTGGAGGGCAAAAGCGGCAAACGGATGGAACAGATCATGGTCTCCGTGATCACGGCGGTGCTCGTCGGTCTCGTCGGGTACGCGCTGGGCAAGGTGTTTTGAGAAAGGAGGAACTTATGCGTCAGAGCAGAAACAAAAGCGTGCTCTTTTGGATCGGACTTGTGTCGGCCGTGTATGAAGCGGTGATCTCGAGCCTGATGAGCGCCGGGGTCGTGATGCATCCGGTCGTCGGCGCGATCGGCGTAGCGCTTGCGACGGTACTTCTGTATTGCAACGGCAACAACCCGAGCCTGAAGGAGTATTGATCTGCAAAGAGACGCCCCGAAAAGGGCGTCTCTGCAATGCTTTTTATAGGTGATCATGCAGCCACGGCAGCACGTGCGCGGCGTAGGCCTCCGGATTCGTCATGGCGGCTTCTGCATGGACCGCGCCGGGCGAGGTCCAAAGATCCTTGTCCTGCGCCGCACAGGCGTCGTAGAGCTTCTGCATCATGGGGTAAGGTACAAAGTCGTCCTTGTCGCCGTGGACAAACAGCGTCGGCGTTACAGAGCGCGTCACCGCCGTGATCGGCGACATGTCGCTGTAACGGGCCCCCGCAAACAGCCTTGTGATCGGCACGCCGACGGCTCTTGCGATCGGGAGTTTTCCCTTCATCGTGGAGCGGAATTCCTCCCGCGCGGAGGTGAACGAGCAATCCGAAACCGCGCATTTTACCTGTTCGGGAAGGTTCTTTCCCGTGGCGCAGAGCACCGTCGCCGCGCCCATGGAAACGCCCGTGATCGCGATCGAAAGCTCCTCGCCATACCGCTTGAGAAGCAGCCGGATCCAGTCGATCAGATCGTCCGATTCCTTTGCGCCGTAGGTCAGATACTTTCCCTCGCTGTCGCCCTGCGCGCGCTGCGAAACGGCAAGCACCGCATATCCCGCGTCATAAACGAGGTCGAACGCCTTGCCGAGGTCCCAGTACGGGCGGCTGTGCCAACCATGCATCTGCACGACGACCTTCTTTGTTCCGCCGTTCGGAAAGAACCGCGCCGAGAGCTTCAGCCCGTCGCGCGAGGTCATGGTGAGCGTCTCGTACGGCAGGCGGTCCATATAGTCCTTCGTGTCCCAGCGCATGCGCACAAGCGGCGAAGGGTCGCGCTGCCGATCGGCAAACATCTTCTCCACCGCCTTGCGGCTTGCGCCGAACGCGAACAGGAACAGATAGAACGCAACGCCGATCACGACGAGCGCAAGTACGCCGAATACGATGAGAACGATCCAATACCAATGCATATGCTTACCTGTTCATTCTTCGGATGCTTTGGTGCTCAACCGGTCGTCTCGCCGGTACGGCCTGCGCCTCCATTCGCCGCGGTCCCCTGCGAAGGAACACCGGTTCCGGGAGCGGGTCGTAGAGCATAGAAGCCGGTTCGGGGAGCTCGTTCTCCGTTGGTACTGTTGCCTGTTCAGGGAGCGGTTCGGGGGGCTCGTCCCATGTCTGTAATGCAATAGGTTCGGAAGTTTCTCCGTCTGTCGGCGCTTCGACCGGCTCGGAGGTCTCTCCCTCCGTCGGCTGTTCGCCGACACCTCCCTCGTCAGAGGAAGATCATAGGGAATGCCGAGTATTTCGACCCGCCCTTGTCAGGGATGGTGTCAGACGCAGTCTGACGGGAGGGTAGATGCTCAAATTCACCCTGAAGTGCAATTCATCCGAATATATTTCATCTTTGATGAATGAATTGACTCCGTCGTGAATTGTATCTTACGGTGCGTATTATCGTGTTACACCGCCGCCAGAATGTGCAGGTTGCGGATGCCGCCGTCGGCAATTGCGTCGTTGACCGAGTACGCGTGCTTTTCGAGATCGCCGCAGATCGCCTTGGTCAGCTCCTGCTCCTGCAGTTCTTCGATCACGTCCGCCGCGGCGTCCTCGATCATGTCGTACTTCGTTTCGGCGATCTCCGGTTCGTTGTCCGTCGTGAGGAGATACTCCGCCGTTTCCGCAAGCAGCGAGAGCTTCGGCAAAGCCCGCATCGCGCGGAAGCTCCATTTATAGTACGGCATGTACGCGCCGTTGAGCAGAAACGCCGCGCGCATCAGCGCGCGCACGAACTCCCCTGCCGCCAGCTGCGCCGCGCCGGTCTCGCCGTGACGGAGACAGCGCGTATAGTTGTACTGCCCCGCCTGCGCCATCAAAAGCAGGTTCCCCGCAAGCTTCTTTTTGCGGACGTCCTCCGGATAGCGCGCAAGCCCCGCGCGGATGCGCGTCGCCTCGCCGGACCCGTCGAAGAACAGCCTGCCGTTCGTCGCCTCGAACAATGCCTGCTCCGGCACGGTCAGCCACTGCGAAACGGTGAGGATCCCGTCCGGCGCGCCGACCTTTTCGGAGAAGAACTCCGCCGTGCGGATCACGCCGTGCCGCGCGCCGCCGACCGGCGCAATCTGACTTCGCCGGAATCCCAGAAATTCCTTCGGGAGCTTTGCATACGCGCGCTCGAGCCGAAACGCCGTCTGTCGGTCGACGACGTCCTCGCCCGGCAGCAGCAGCATGAATCCCGGTTCAAAATCGTGATCGCGGCTCAGCTCGTCGTCGAAGCCCGCGCATTCGGAGCCGCTGCCGAAAAGCCCGATCGCAAGATGCGGCAGCAGATCCGGAAACTGCTCTTCGAGCATCGATTTTCCGCATTCCGCATAAAACCGTTCGGAAAGCTCAAGTCCGTTCATACCATGCCCTCGCCCGTTCGTTCAGTTCGTTCGCCGCCTGAAACCAGCCGTAGTATTCGAAGGTCGGCGCGCACTTTTCGCATACGAACGCGTAATATCCCTCGTGCGGGATGCCCGGCGCGTCCAAAAGCCTTTGCGCCGTTTCGAGATATGCGTCGATCGTCTCGCAGGCGTCCAGAAGCCCCTTCTCGTCCTCGGCGGCGTTCGCCATGTTGAGGTACGTGATCGCCTGCTCCAGCGCGCCGTGCTCGGCGTTCGCCATCGTTTCGATCGCCTTTTGATACATTCCGTTCGCCTCGTCAAAGCGTTTCAGGGAAACGAGCGACAGCGCCATGTTGTTATAGAGTCCGCCCAGAAGCGCCGGCTTCAGCGACGGGATCGCCTCATAGACCGCGCGGGCTTTTTCGAACGTTTCGATCGCGCGGGCGTTTTCGCCGAACGCCTGAAACGCCGTCGCGGCGTTCACGTACGTCGTGCCCGCCGAGATCGAGCCGTCGAAGTCCATCCGGTCCAGCAGATCGAGCGCGGCGTCCGCCTGCGCAAACGACTTGTCCTTTTCGCCGGTCTTGCGATAATGCCCGATGAGCTCGTTGCGGATCATCAGCTCGCCCTTTTCGTCCCTGCCGAGCCTTGCCTCCTCGAGCCAGTACAGGAGGTGCCGCTCCACGCCCGCGTAGTCGCGGCGGGACATGTATTCGTCGACCTTTTCCATGATGCGCTGCTGCGGCACGGGCTTGATCTTTGCCTCCGCGCCGTACGGCTCCTCGCACAGGAGACAGCGCGGCTCCAGGTAGTCTTCCTTGTCGATCGGCGTCATGCGGATCCCTCCCCTTCGTCTTCTGCGTTCAGTATAGCAGATGCGCATCAAAAAAGAAAGGGGCGAGTTTTTCGCTCCTTTCTCAGCGTGTTAAAAATCTTTCCGGATCTCTTATGCCGTCAGCCGATCTCGGTCTCTTCGCCGAAGCGCTCCTTGGCTTCAAACGCTTTGCAGATCGTCTTGTAATCGCCGAACACGGTCAGCTTGTCGCCCGCGCCGAAGACGGTCTTTGCGCCGGCGGGCACAGGCCTTCTCTGCGGCTTTTCGATCAGCATCACGAGGATGTTGTAATCCGCCTTCAGTCCCATTCTGGAAAGCGGCTTCTCCCGGAACGCCTCCGGAACCTCCACGAGCGTGACCTGCGCGATGGAATCCTCGCCGATGTAATCCACCAGCAGCACGGAGTTTGCGGTGTCGCGGCGGGTCAGACGCCCCGCGATCCGCTCGATGATATGATCGCCCCACGCCCGCAGCTTGGGCACGCGCATGAAGACGATGATGATCGCCGCCGCCAGCACGGGGATCAGAATACTGAACAGGTTCGAAAGCTCCGTGAGCTTGATCGAGAGAACGACGTTGATCAGCATGGATACGATCGTGATGTTGAACACGTATCCGAACAGCATCGTGATGCTTGCAAGCCGTCTTCTGGATTTGCTGGTGAGCAGCAGCTCGCTTTCGCGCGTCGTGAAGCCGCAGCCGGTCAGCAGCGAAACGACCTGGAACCGTGCTTTTTCGTCCGGCAGACCGGTGAAGCGGAACAGCATGGCGAACAGCTCCGAGATGACCCAGTACACCAGGATCATCAGCGAAAACAGTGTGAACGCAAGATAAATATTCATGACGTCTTCCTTGTTGCGGATCGACCCGTTTTTTTCATTGTATCACGTTTCGCACGGTTTCGCAATCGCGCGGATACACCGTTTTCGCTTTATTCACATACGGCGCGTACGCCTATCTTGCGGGATACTTGCGCCTCAGCGCGGAAAGCCCGTTTCTGCCGAGGCTGTAGCTGAGCTCGCTGCGCAGTCTCAGATACTTCGGGTCGGCGCGGTTATACAGCCTTGCGCGTTCCTTCGGCGACATCCGCGCGATCAGCTGCTCCGCCGAGCGGTAATCCGTTTTCGGCATGTTCTTCTCCGCGCCGGCAAGGACCAGCCCGGCAAACGATCTGCTGCCGCTCGCCGAACCGCCGCTGCCCGAGCCGCGGTGTTTTCTGTCGGCGAGGTACGCCTCGTACAGCTCCCGCGCCGCCTCCATGGCAAGCTCGCGCGCGCGGTTGATCTGTTCGGCGTTGAATTCGTCGACCTCGATCTTCTTCTCCTGCTGCGCTTTTATCGCGTCGTAAAGCTGTCCGGCAAGCGCGGAGGCATAGTTGCTTTCCAGCGCGTCGACGTCGTTCTGTTCGCCCTGATACTGACGCTCCTTCACGTCGGAGAGATAGGTGCTTTGCCCCATCCCGCGCGACCACGCGTCCGCGTCCAGCTCCGCGTTGATCCGCTGCGTCTGATTGCGGCGGCTTTGGATCGCCTGTTCATACGCGGGGCGCAGCCAGTTGCGGATCGTCTCGGAGAGAACCTCCTCGGAAAGCGGCGTGAACTCCACCGTTTCGGGCAGATATTTCTTCAGCATCTCCTCGAACAGGGACTCGAGCGTCACCTCCTCTTCCTGTTTTCCGGGATTGGAGGGCTTTCCCGGACTTCCGTTCTTGGGCGGCTGATCGCCGTCGGACGGTTTGCCGTCGCCCGGCGTAACGACCGGGATCGGCGGCGTCCATGGGCTGATGGGTAGTTTGATCATGTGTTTATTCTCCTTCCGTATGATTCATAAGTGCCGATTCGAGTTCCAGAAGCTTATTGTAGAGAAGCTCCAGGTTCTGATTCAGATTGTTTTCGTTCTGCGCGACGCTGCTGTCGTAGCCGTCCCGGTCGTCCGCCGGAGACGGCATTCGTCCGAGATAGACCGGAAACAGCGCCTGCATGCCCGTGGGTACATATGCTGCCATAAGGATCCTCCTTATCCGGGACGCTTCTGCTGATCGAACAGCAGGGTCATCGGCGCGTCGAGGCGGAACGGTCTGCCGCCGACGGAGGAAAACGTCAGGCGGAACACGCGTCCCGTTCCCCGGAGCGGGATCTCCGTCACGCCCTCCGGCACCGTGGAAAACCGCGCCGTCGTTTCGTACACGCCGCCGTCCGAGACGACGCGCACGCCGATCTGTCCCTCGCCGCTTGCCGTGAGCCGCAGCAGCGTCTTGTTCGTGTCCTTCCGTCCGAGGTCGATCGCGGGCGTTTTGTAGCTGACGTCGATCGGATCGCCGTCATAGCTCGTATTGCCGTCAAACACGACGAGCTTCCCGCCGCCGGTCAGCGCGTACAGCGCACCGTGCACGGTCATCAGATCCGCCGCCGTGAATCCGCGTTTCAGCATGAAGCGATCCCGCAGAACGTCGTATTCGATCACCGTATCGTTGTACGGCGCGCCGAAGCGCATGCGGATCGCAAAATACAGCGTGTCGCCGCACGCCGCGGCGCGTACCCCGCCGAGATTTGCCTGCCGGAGCAGCGGTTCCAGCGCGCGGAACGCCGCGCTTTTGCGCACGGTCTGTCCGTCGTAGAAGCACAGCCCGCCGTCGGTCAAAAAGAACAGCCGGTCGGCATAGCGCACGCAGGCGGTGTGCAGCGGCTGGCGGAACGCCGCGTCCACGGAAACGATGCGGTAGTTCGACGGGCGATCGCCGAGCAGGCGATAGAGCGAGTCGCGCTTGAAGATCAGAAGCTGATTCGACAGCGCGAACAGCCCCGTGATCGGGTCGTCGTCCACGCCGACGTCCACGAAACCGCCCGAGACGTTTTCGCTCGCGGGGTCCGCCCGCCAATCGTCGATCGTGCGGCCGCCGCCCGGCGACTTGCTCCAGTAAAGGCGGCTCGGCGCGGAGGGATCGCCCGCCGCGAAAAGCCGCCCGAAATACAGCTCCGCATAACTGACCGTCTTGTCCGAAAGCTTTTCCGCCGTGCCGAACACATCGACAAGTCCCGTTCCTGCGTCATAGCTCAGCATCGGTTCGGATCCGCAGGCGATGAGAAGCCGATCCGCCGTGCCGACGCGCACCTTCAGAAAGTCCATCCGCTCGCCCGAAACGCTGCGCTCGAACTGATACAGCGGACGCCAGATCCCGGCAGCCGCGTCGTAGAGATACAGCATGTCCTGCGCGGCGGCGAAATACCGGTCCCCGCGCTCGGAGGCATAGACGTACATCCGCTCGTACGGCGTTTCCGCGTCGACCGTTTCCGGCGTCACGCGCGAAAAACCCTTTGCGGAACAGAGCGCGCCGGAGCGCGTGTCCGCGTTATAGGCTTCCGGGCTCATGTCCGGCTTCAGAAGTCCTTCGGAAAGATCCATCCGCACGCTGCCGAACGACGGCAGCGTCATAGTCTGATACGCCATAAGCGCCTCCTTTCAAAAACGGTTGACGATCCGGTAATCGGTCGGTTCGTCGAAATCGAGCTTCAGCCTGCGCTTTCTCGTTTCATAGAGTGAGAGCGCGGCGGTCGCGTGGTTCAATCCCTGCGCGTCGTCGGTCAGGCAAAACCGCCCCGTCATATACAGCACGATCAGCGGATCGCAGGCAGACGGCAGCTCCGGCTCATCGCCGTCGAGGATGAGCGTTCTCGGCATATACCGGTAAACCACCGTCATCAGTCCGTCCTGCACGCCCGGCACGCGGATCGTGTCCGTGTCCGCGCCGTAGAAGAACGGCACGCGCATCCCGCCGCGCTCCACGCCGAGCACCTTGGCGACCGTATACGGAAGCGCGGTCAGGTCGAGAACGCCGTTCTGAAGCGTCAGCGGGTCGCGCCGCCACGGATGAAAGGTCTCATAGAGATCGACCACGGCTTCGTTCGCAAAGCGGAGGAGCTTCTCCTTCCAGAGCGGCAGCGCGGCGGTGTTCTCCGGATGATCCAGCTCCGCAAGCGCGCTCTGTATGAGTTCCGATACCGTCACGGCGATCACCCGATCTTTCTGCCGCCGACGCCGGTATACGGCTCCACCGCCCCGCGGCCGTCCGGGATCTGCCGGATGCTTTCCGCGATCACTCTTGCGATGCGCTTCGGGACCTCCACGACCGTTCCGGTCGGGATCCGGAAGCTTACGCCGTTCAGCGCGCCTTCCAGAAACGGACCGATCCCGTCAGAAGGAATGTAGACGGAGGCGGTCTCTTCGCCGCCGTTCGCGGTCCCCTTCATTGCTGTCTGTTTCTTGTTTTCCATCGTATGCTCCTTTCTTTCCCGCGGGGGAAGGACAAGCCCTCCCCCGCGCCGTTCCGTTACGCCGAGACCGTGTGCTCAATGCGCACGATCCACAGCGGATTCAGCACCTTCGCCGCGTATGCGGCGACCTTTGCGCCGACCGTTGCGCGCTGGTTCAGCGGATCGCCGCTGCCTTCACTGCCGTGCGGCTTGATGATCGTTTCCATCGTGCCGGAGCCGTCGACGTCGATCACGCCGTACGCGTCCGCGCCGAACACCAGCGTTGCATGGACGTCCCTCATGCGATGGTTTGCGTCAGCCTTGCCGCCGTCGTTCGTGTAAAACGGTTCGGTCGGACCGAACTGAAGCGCGGCCGTCAGCGTCAACGTGTTCGTCGTTCTGTTGTAGGACTCGATCGTGTACTCGTCATCGTCGCAGCAGATCCGGTTGCCGGGAACCGACAGATAACGGATCTGCTCCTCGGTCGGAACCGTTCTGAAGACGACGCTGCTAGTCGCGCTGCTGCCGCTGCCCTGTCTCGGCATCAGGTAAATCGTCTGACGGTAAACCTTCGCCTCGGTCGACTCCACAAACACGACGCCGAAGAGTCTGCCGATTTCGCCGGAATAGATCTGCTCCGCATTGCTGTACTTCGAAACGTCCTGCCACAGCGGATCGTTCTGCAGGTCGTAGGTCGCGTCCGGCGAACAGATGCAGACGAAGTGCGGACGGCGCACGGAGCCGTCGATCGCGCTTGTGAACATGCGCGCCTTGTTCTTCTTCAGCGTGCGGACCGCCTTGCGGATCTCGGCAACCGTCAGGGTTTCCGTATCGTCGAGCTGCTCGCGCAGGGTCTTGCCGTTCGCGTACTGCACATTGGTCGTGGCGCACATCGCATCGCGCGTGACCCATTCGATCACGGTGCCGAGCTGCTCGCCCAACAGCTCCGCGGAATCCGCCAGCACCTCGTCGTACGCGGTGAGATCCAGAAGATCGCTGACCTCGACGTACGCGCCGTACTGGCTGACCTCCGCCTCCACGTTGGACTGCGAAAGCGTCTGCCCGTCCGGCGTCACGCCCTCGACCAGCGTCAGCGCGTCGACGTCGGGCGTGAAGAGATTGTACTTGCGGAACTCCACGCGCTTGCCGCCGTGCCGCGGGATGCTGCGCTTCTGCCCGAAGCTTGCGTGCACCAGGCGCGTCTTTGCGGTCTCCAGCAGCTTCTTATCGTAGAACTGCTTGTTGAAGTATGCGTTGTTTACGGTGTTCAGAGTGGTATTGGTGTTCATAGGTTCCTCCTTTTAGATGTGGACTCGTTTGCCGTTGTGCGCGGCGTTTCTGTACTGCTGCTCCAATGCCGAGAACGCTTCTCTCGACATCGACATATAATCCGGCGCGGGCGCGACCGCACGGTCGGTGCGCTGGCTCTTCGGGAGCGCTTTCCGGCTTCTCGCCTGTTCGCTCATGCGGGTCTTGACGTTGTTCTCCGCCTCCTCCGCACGCTTTTCCGCGACATAGATGCGCACCGCAGCCTTGGGCTCGAATTCGCTGAGCAGCGCGGCGAACGCATAGTCTTTGACCGCCTCGGAAAGGTCAAAGTCCTCCGGCAGCTCGCCGTTTTCCTCCATCTCCGCAAGCTCGTTCGCCGCGTCGATGAACGGATTCTCTTCCCCGGTTTCGATCGGATCGATCGCTTCGGGTTCCGGTTTTTTCTTAAAGATCATTGTTTACCTCCGAATCGTTTCTTTTTGGTTCGTTCGGGAAACAGCGGTTCGATTTCCTCGTTTGCCGCTTCCCGCATGCCTTTCAGCACCTGTTCCTTTCCCTCGAATACCATGAGGGAGATCGCCTGCTCCCTGGTGACCGCACCGAGGGACAGCAGGCTCATAACGAGCTCGTTCTGCGCGGCGGCGGCAAAGCGGCTGCGCCGGACCGCCTTGATCGAGATCAGAAACTCGATCGGCAGCTGCACGCCGCCCGGCGCGTTTTTAAGAAGCACGTCGCTGTCGAAGAAGACCTCTTTGGGCTCGCCGTCGACCGTGACCGTCACGGGACGCAGATAGCAGTTGAACTCGCGCTCCGTTTCGATCTCCATGCGCACCGCCTCGCGGAACGCTTCGTGCAGAAGGTCGGACGCCATGCGCGCACGCTTGGTGCTCATCTCCTGCAGCGCTTCGATCGCGCGCGCCGCGGTCACGCCGCTCGGCGCCGCTCCGCGCGAGGAGTCGTTTGCGCCGCTCTCCTCCTTGATGTCCTCGCGGATCGACCGGATGTAGGAGAGCAGATAGTTCGGCAGCGGCGCGGTGGTCATCCACGTCACGCCGTTCAGGTTCTCGCCGGTGTGCACGTCCTTGGACCAGTCGCGGAGATCGTCCGGATCGAAGCCGGACGCGTCGGTGACCAGCAGCTTGTTGCGCGACGCCAGGAACGCGTTCTTCAGCACGAGCTGATCGAGCTTGTCCGCATAGCGCTGCATCGTGCCGAACAGATCGACGACGCCGAAGCCGAGAGCGCTCCCCTTTCGCGGGTAAAGCGTAGTCAGTACGAACGGGTATCGACCGTGTGAAAAATAGCCCTCGGGCTTGACGTCGCGGCTGTCCTCGAGCACAACGCCGTTGCAGAGCAGCGCCATGTGCACGCGGGTCACGTCGTCCTGCGCGTCGTATTCGCGCCGCCAGTATTCGATGAGCAGGCAGGCGTTTTTGGGATCCGGCGAAAGGATCTCGTCGGTGATCAGCTCCGCGTCGTTCGTCGGACGGGATTCGATCAGCGGATAGACGTCGGGATAGTGCGCTTCGATCCACGCCTTCGGACGCAGCGCAAGCTTGAACACCGCGCGGCTGTCCTGGAGATCGGTGACGAGCGGATCGACGAGGATGCTGCGGATGTCGACGTGACGGATGAACGCGCCGCCAAGGCCGCCGTTTTCCGCGCTGTCGTAGCCGACCTCCTGCACGCACCAGCCGCCGACCAGCAGGTCATGGATCATTCTGCGGTACTCGACCGGGTACGACGCCGCGTCGTGGTTTCTGCGGATCACCGCGTCGATGACCTGCGCCGCATAGGCGTCCGCCGCGCTCTCCGGCTCGATGACCGCCTCCGGCGTCTGATCCGCGAGGTCCGCCGACACGTTTTCGATCGTGGACTGCAGGATCGGCGTGACCGGACGCGGCTCGTTCGGATCGGTCACCGGCACGTCATACCAATGCTCCCCGCGATACATCCGCTCATTGTGCTCCTGACGCCGCCACTCGTTCGCGTATGCATTGCGGAACTCGTTGAACAGTGCAGTCGCTTCTTCGGCTAACCGCCGTTTGGTTTCGGATTGTCTTGGTTTCATCATAATTCCTTTCTGGTTGATTCTTCATGTGCCTTCGGTACAATTCATGCGCGGTGCGCAATTCATTGACTCACAGTCCCCGAAAGCCCGGGCTTTCCTGCAGCATGCCTGCAAGCGGGTCATAGCGATAGACGCGCTTCTTTGCCTCCGCGGCGGCGGGACGCGGACGGCTCATCAGCCCGTAGCGCAGCGCTTCCGGCGCGTGGTCCTCGCAAAGATCCGACACATCCTCGCAGTCGTGCGCGTCGAAGGTCAGCGTCGGCAGCGTGCGAATGAGGTTGCGGCAGGTCTCGAAGATCCGAAGCTCCGGCGTGCCGTCCCCGGAATCGGCAAGCGCTTCGCGAACGCGCTGCCATCCCGGAACGCGGGCGTTGTCCGCCGGCAGAAGCGGCACGCCGTTGCGGCCGAACACCTCGGCGATGCTCTCGCCCTCCGCGCCCTTCAGCCCACGCTGCTGCCACGCGTCGGGCGACGCGACGGTGTAGGCGATGCGTTCGCCCTCCGACAGCGTTCTGACCCGCTTTGCGATCTCGCTCGACAGCGTCTTTCGAAGGTACAGCTCGCGGTACACGTACAGCCTGCCCTCGGGGGCGACGGCAAACCACAGCACGCAGCACGGATCGTTGTAGCCCCAATCCATTGCGCGGAAGCGCTTCCACTCCATCGGGAGCCTCGTTGGGCGCACGACGTGCCGGTCGCGGTCGAATTCCTGGAAGAACTGTCCCTCCAGGACGTCCCAGTTGCCGTCAAGGTAGGCCTTTCTGAGATGCTCGGGAAGATTCTCGAGCGTCTCGAGGTACTGCGGATTGCTGTGCAGAAGGACCGGGTTGTCGGTGACCCGCGCCGGGATAAACACATAATCCGCCGCCCGCTCGCTGTTGCGGTAATCGCGGTCGATGAACAGCCGCTTCACCCACGCATGCCCCACGCCGCCGGGGTTGCAGGTGTAGTACATGCGCGGCGAGAAGTCCTCGCGCACCGACCGGTTGCAGGTCGTCAGAAACTGCATCTGCGTCTCGGTGAAGTGCGTCGCCTCCTCAAGCCCGATCACGTCGTACTCCTGTCCCTGATACTGGAACACGTCCGCTTCGCGGTCGCAGTAGCCGAGCTTGATCCGGCTGCCGTTCGGGAACAGGAACGCGCGCTGCGTCGCGTGGTACTGCACGGCGCCCGCAAGCTCCCTCTGCAGCGGGAGCACGTGGTTTTCGTTGAGCTCCGGCAGCGTCCGGCGCAGAAGCAGCAGGTTGAGCCCCGCATAGCGAAAGGCAAGGAGCACGAATTTCCGGCGCATCGCCCACGACTTGCCGCCGCCGCGCGCCCCGCCGTAAGCGATGTGCCGCGCGTCCGCAAGGAAGAACAGTTCCTGTTTCGGGTTCGGTGTCCCCGGAAGATGCAGGATCATTTCGAATACCTCCCCGCCGCGTCGTCCAGAACGATTTCCAGGGCGCCGTCCGTCTTTTCCGCGCCGCCCGAGAGCCCCATCGCCCGGATTGCTTCCAGCGCCGACTGATAGTTGAGCTCCCCGAGCAGCGCCCGCTCGAGCGTGTAGGCGGCAACCTTCAGGACCGCGTCGCGCAGGATCGCGTTCTCCCTGGAACGCGCCTCGGTGTGAAACGCCGCGAGCACTTCCTCCGGCGTCAGCTGCACCGCCCGCGCAAGACCGAACAGGGTGTAGGGGAT
>JAEEGF011062872.1_pt1 | contig 14425 bp, 15 predicted proteins | sample 9134171 | NCBI WGS metagenome assembly JAEEGF01 (sample SAMN16246542, study PRJNA631951) | gut metagenome | biome: gut microbiome; feature: rumen; material: AP-attached | host: Bos | place: Iran: Karaj | collected 2018-10
GCACCCCCAGCTCATAGATGCCCACGAGCAGCGACCGGATGGCCGAATCCGTCTCCGACAGCACCAGCCCGCCGGCGTTCTTGATGATCTTCGCATCGCCGTTCCGGAGCCCCAGCGCCTTCGGCAGCAGCTCCGTCAGCCGCGTGTCCATGCACGTAAGGACCGCCAGCTTCTTGGCGGGGAACTTGTCGGTCACATAAGGTTCGTACTCCTTATTGGCCACGAACTGGGCGTTGTAGGTGAGGATTTGGTCGATCATGGTTTCCGTGTTTTTACAAAGGTAGCCTTTTTCGCAGTCTCCTGCAATTCTAGGGTCGGCCGAAAAATGTCCGAGTATTTTGCTATCTTTGTGGGAACAAGTGATAGGGGAGTATGTCCAAACTGAAGAAGTGCCTGTACATCATCAACCTGCTGGAGCGGAAGGGACCGCTTTCGCTGAAGGAAATCAATGATCATTTCAGCTATTCGTCGCTGTACGACGGGGAGATTCCGCCACGGACGTTCGCGCGTTATAAGGAGTTCATTCTCGAGAACTTCCCGTGCGAGATAGAGTATGATGCAAGGCTCGGAAAGTATTCGTTGATCCGGGAAGGGGACGAGGATTCGCTCTATGATTATCTGTTGTCGGCTTATCATATCCAGGGGCTGTCGGAGCTGGCGCTGAAACATCACGACAAGGTGAACCTGAACGAGGCGCCGACGGGCGTGGAGAATGTCCAGCTGGTCCTCGAGGCCATCGACCAGAAACGGGGCATCGAATGCGACTACTCGTCCTACAGCAACCGGACGACCAAGCATCTGACCATCATTCCGTACTTTCTGAAAACCTGGGAGCAGCGTTGGTATCTGGTGGCCGAACCTGACAATCCCCACCATGGGCAGACGGTGTTCGCCCTCGAGCGGATGGACAATCTTCAGCTCACGGAGAAACAGATGCTTCCGCACGCCAATATCACGGTCCAGGAGTACTTCGACGGCAGTTTCGGCATCAACCACAGCGACGACCAGCAGCCGGAAACCGTCCGGGTCAAGGTCTATGGCGCCCAGGCCGATTATGTCCGCGCGCTGCCCATCCATGAGTCCCAGCAGGAACTGGAAACGAGCGACGACTGGTCTATCTTCGAGTACCGTGTGTGCCCTTGCTACAACTTCTACCAGCAATTGCTGTGGCATCGGGAGAAGCTGGAAGTGCTCGCTCCGGCCCATGTCCGGGAGGAAATGAAGCGGATTTCGGAGGAAATCGGGAAACTTTATCGGTAACTCTGCCACCTTTTGGCCGTGTCTCCACGGACCTTTGCCCTGTCAATAACCACAGGGCATATGGAATTCTTGGAAAAAATCACAGAGGAGCTCCCGCAGGGCATCGCGTCCCTGGTCCGGGAGGTCGCCGGCTGGGGTATCGAAGCCGGCCAGTACATCGGTGAAGTCGTCAATGATTTCATTGACGGCCTGTTCGGCGGATTCGACAACGACTAGAACGGAGGAGCCATGGCAGACGTCTTGAAACTCGCACTGAAACTCATGATCGGCATGACCGGCATCGCCGCCGGGGCAACGCTCGTCAAGTACGCCGCGCAGGATGCGTGGACCATCAAGGAAAAACTCGGAAATCAATAACTGCTCGAAGTGCCAGCCATCAATATCATTACCAGGGGCCTGGAGGAAGAGATGCAACTCCGGGACCAGATTTTCGGCGCCCTGCACGGGGACATCGTGGACCCCGTCCGTCGGCAGGTAGAAGAGAGCCAGCACGGAAGCTACTTCCGGAGCCGGATGGAAGGGAACAGTCTCCGGGTGGAAAAAGGGCTGATGAAGAGCCTGTACAACCTTTTCGAGGAGGTCAAAGCCAAATTGGACTTCCGGGAGAAGGTCGATCTGTATGTGACCGGCGATGCTGAGATCAACGCCTTTTCCGTGCTCTCCGAGCAGGAGAAGGAACCGCACATCATCAACCTCAACTCCGGTCTCGTCGAGCTGATGACAGCTGATGAGCTTCGCTTCGTCCTCGGACACGAACTGGGACATATCATCAACCGGGATTCCGAACTGAACCGGCTCATCCGCTTTGTCTATCCGCCCAAGGACACCGAGCTGCCGCCGGTACTGGAGAACAAGGTCCGGCTCTGGTCGCAACTGTGCGAGCTGATCGCCGACCGGTATGGATATCTGGCTATCCCGGACATTGAGACTTGCGTATCGGCCTTCTTCAAGATGTCCTCCGGCCTGAACATCAAGCGGTTGGACCTGGACATGCACGCGTATGTCAAGGAGAACCGCAAGAACCTTGAGTATTTCCTGGAAGGGGAGGGCGTAAGCCTGGACGACCATCCGGTGAACCCGATCCGGGTCCAGGCCCTGAATCTCTTCGCGCAGGATGATACCGCCAACGGCGAAATGCGGCAGCTGGTGGAGATCCTGTACAAGACCGAGACCAAGGAAATTGACAGGCTCAAGCCCTACCTCGTCGCCTCCTCGGGCCTCCTTGTCACCTATGCTGCTGGCAAGGCGACTGAGGATGAGACCGAGCACATCCTAAGCATCCTTTCCCGCTTCCACATGTTCCCCAAGCAGTTCCTGCAGGAAATCGAGGAAGGTGATGTCGAGGAGATCTTCGAGACCTCCCTGAACCGGATCCTGGAGCTCGACCCCAGCTACGGCGAGCACCTGATGGGCTATCTCTTCGAACTCGCTTTCGCCGACCGAACCATCTCCAAGGCTGAAATCGATATTATCTATCGAATAGGCCAGGAGTATCTGGACCTCACGGAAGGGGAGATCTCCCGGCTCTTCGCCGAGAAGATCCAGGAGGATTTCGTGCCGGATTTCAGGGCGATGTGCTAGGGAACTTGGGTTTGGCATGGCTGGGTGCGGGTAACGTCCCGAAAACATGGACGTCACCCGCAAAAACGGCTTAAATCGCAGGTGAAGTCCCGAAATTGGGGACGTTACCAGCACTTAGGCCTCGGAAAAGCAAACAGTCAAATGGTTGAAACTAGAGAATCTATTACTATGGTCAGAGGAACAATCGTCGTCACTTGCCCCCACTGCGGCAAGACCTTCGTGGCGCCCGACGTCGAATGGGCCGCCACCATTTATTCTGCACCCGTCTCCTGTCCCCACTGCGGGCGGATTGTGGACCCGAATGGGAATAGGGGACTGTGGGGGATTGTGAAGAGGTGGATGAAGAGGTTCGGGTATGCCAGTTGGTGAGCCAGCCGAACCACCGGTAGGTGGGAGCATTCGGTCATTTCCGGACTGACCGGGAATCTCCTGTTTTACATGCAATTTCTTGCCGGTAGTCGTTACAACTACGGCAAGAAATTATTATATTTACAACATGCAATAAAGCAGACCACAAACACTAATAGCCATATGCCCAAATTCTTGATTACGACCAAGTCGCGGACGCAGTTCAATGGCATCCGCATCGAACCCGGCATGTACGTGGAGGTCGTCACCACCAGTTTTGCCAATCCGCTCCTGGTCAACGGCGGCCAGTCGGTTGTCGATGCCTTCATGCGGATTTATGGGATCGATATCAAGAAGGCGGGGGTGTGCAGCACGGTGTATTTGGATGTAAAACAGATTGTTTAGCATTTTAGATCATGGGCTGTTTGTTTATCTGTGCTCTTCTATCTGATATAATACGTTGTATTTGGGTATTATCTACGCTAGAACTCTCTCCTTTTTGGCGAACCTTCAATATTATTCTCCTTATCATTGAGGTCATTGTCTTGTTGGTGCTGATTTTTGTGAGTGCGGGGAAGAGCAGTGACGATAACGAAATAGATGGAGATTTATCCGAAGGACAGGGCTCTTAGATTCTACCTAACGGGTGTTGAAGGATTAGCCTTTAAATGCATAGAACAAAAGCCAAGATCTCAATTACGATGAGGTTCCGATCGCAGTTTTAATGATACACATTACCAAACGAGGACTCTTGGACTGATTTGAAATCTTTTTCTAGCCGGAGTCGGTTTGATTTCGGCAAGAAATGTCTATATTCATTGCACATAATAATGCTAACCACAAACTTTTAATTGCGCTTTCGTATGGCTTTACATCGCTGCCCCAAATGCGGTCATATTTTCCAAGTGACCCTGTTGATCGATCCCGCTCCGTCACCATTCAGGCCTGAACCTCCGATGCCTTGCCCCAAGTGCGGTACTTTGAGCCCCGGAATGGTTCGTGGCACCTTGAAGAAGTGGCTCAAAAAGGAATAACTACCAAACTCAATACCCGATTCTTGATCACTACAAAGTCCAGTACGTAGTTCGATGGCATCCGCATTGAACCAATAGAACTATGCTCCTTTCATCAAAGGAATGCGGAGGTAGGCTAGTTTTCACTTCCAGCCAAAAGCCTTTACCATTATCTCGCTTCGATTATTCGGAACCGATTTTTCCTGTCAATGCGTTTCGGAACGTACTCTTTCCCAATGTCTCCTTTAACTGGTCAATTTCATCCTTGCAATAGTCCGAAATCGGAATCGTTTTGTCGACACTGTCCAGGAGCACCTTTTGCGTCAGGATTTGGTCTTCCTCAAAACAGCATTCCACGGCATCCTTGACGATGGCTTCGATGTCCGCCCCACAATAGCCTTCCGTTCGAGCAGCAAGTTCCTCAAGAGTCGACGAGTTCATTTCTTGGTAGCACCGCTTTCCTTTTAGCTTGTCCAGATGGACGGAAAAGATCGCTTTCCGCTCCTTCGCCACGGGCAGATGGACGCAATACACCTCGTCAAAACGTCCCTTTCTTTTCAGTTCCGGAGGCAGATGGTCCACCTTGTTAGCCGTCGCGATTACATAGACCTGGGAGTTCTTTTCCTGCATCCAGGTCAAGAAATAGCCAAATACTCGAGTCAGGACGGAGTTCCCTTCGTCGCCGATGCCCGAAAACGCTTTTTCAATCTCATCGACCCAAAGAATGCAGGGAGCTGCCGCCTCCGCGGACCTAATGGCCTTCCGGAGGTGCTCTTCGCTTTCTCCCACGTATTTGCCCATGATGCTTCCGATGTCCAACTTGACCAGCGGGACACTCCCGAAAATTTGGGCCGCGGCTTTTGCGCAAAGTGATTTCCCACATCCGGGCATGCCGACGATGAAAACGCCTTTCGGCATCTGGACGCCATAGTCGTCGGCCTTTTTCCAATACTTGAAAACCCGGGCTTTCCTCTCTAGGTATGCCTTCAAGTCGTCCAAACCTCCGATATCATTCGCCTGAACCCGGGAGTCGATCAATTCCAGAACTCCAGACTGTTTGACGATCTGCTTCTTGTGTTCAAGAATCAGCTCTGTTTTTTGGGGAGTCAGGGTGCCGTTGTCCCCCATTGCCATATCCAGCACCCGGTCGATGTCGAAACGTGCCATTCCCTTCAAGGCCAGGATCAACGCAGGGATGTATTCTTCCTTGAACTGGTAGTCCCCGTTGACCTCGACGTGTTCCCGGATGATTTCCTCGATCTCCGTCTCGCTCGGAAAATCCACGTCCAGGTAGGAGACATAGGGAATTAGGTCTTCGGGAACCTTCATCCAGGCCGACACAATGACGACCCGCGTCTCGAAGGATGACGTCCGGAGGTCGGCAATACCCTTGTCATACAGGAACCGCTGGGCAATCATCGATAGGGAGAAACGGACGTCGCCGCTGCTGATCCAGTCTTCAATTCCCTTCAAGACTAGGATCCGAGGCTTTCGGTAACAAGGATCCTGCATCCAGACCTCCTTCAAGAAAGCGGCTAAGGAAGGATCCCCTCCGTTTTCCTTCGACTCCTTCGTATAGAAACGGGAATGCCCGCCGGATGGATTCCATTCGATCAGTTCATATTCTCCCTTAGCCTTGTCCAAAATGCAATCAGTCCGCGCGTAATCGAAATCGCGGATCAGGATGACTGGCGCATTGGCACCCAGCAACTTGGACAGGCGGCTTATCGTAATCTCATACATCTTGCAGCCAATTCAGATAATTCCGGCAATAATCGTCCAGCATCCGCGAGATCTCTTGGGGCGAATCGTCCCGCTTCAAACAATCCTCCCGCAATCTCTGGAGACCGATTTCAGACCATACATCAAGAAAATGTCCCTTGATGAGCCTGGGTATGACGGTCAAACTCTGGTCCTTTTCCAAGTCGAGAAGGGCTCTTGTGGTCATTCCCTTGCAGGCAACGTAAAGAAATGCCTTGTAGAAATCCCGGACAAGCGGTCCACCGGTGGAGGCACAAGCATCTGCATTCACCAACTCGACTGCCCATCGCCCTTGATTCTCCACGTCCGTCAACGATTGCCGGATAGAGATTACCGTCAAGAAGAAGCGGGTCACTTCGGCGACCGACGGGTCAGAGGCGTCCTGCCGGATACTAATGTGACCGAGCCGATAGTCAAGAATTAATTCATAAAGGGAGAAAATAGCAGAAGGTGAAAGGTTCTCCCGTTTGCGCAGCGGCTCCGTTCCTTTCAACAACACCTCCGAACAAGCGTCATCTCCCTCCTTTGCCATTCCGATAAGCACAGTGAGGATGTATTGCGCTTCGGAATCGGAGAGCAGGGTGAGGAAAGACTCACCGTCGCCGTGGGGACCCGCCAACAAGTGGAAGAACCGATTGCTTCCGATTTGCCGGACGAGTGTGCGGATATCTTCCTCCACCAAGTTATGCAAATAACACCGGGCATTGTCCGAATACCCGTTTTCCATCCAGTATCTCACCAGGTCCACATTCGTCCGCACTTCGTCTGCACCCGGAGCGAAGAACAACTTGATTTTCTCAAGTTTACGTGCTTCTTTCGGGAGACGCTCCAATCGATCGGCGAGAAGGGGATCCTGCCGGCGGACCCATCTGGCAAAGGCTTTTCCCCGGAGGAATTCGCGAACACTCTCGAAGTCAAAGTGCCTCCGCAAAGTATCCAGCGAATCATATTGATGGTCTCGCGAGTGGAAGACTGACTGGACGGGTTTGGGAGTTGGATCTAGTCTCATCAAAAAACCATTTCCGCGAGTTTTTCCAACCCCTTCTCTTTCAGGTCTTTCAACGCCTCCCGGCCCCATTTAATTCCTTCGGCGACGAAGGGCTTGGCCTTTTCGACCAGCTTAGGAATCCCTTCATCAACGAGTTTCTTGAGGTCTGGAGCCAAATCCCGGACGAAATCCTTAATCTTGTCGGCGATTGGGGACATCTGCGGATACTTGTCCGCCAGGGCGTCACAAAGACAATCTACCGTCCGGGGAATACCCTCCTCGATAGCTTTGTCCAGAAGGACGACGGTCCTGACGGCCACCCGGTCCATCAATTTTTCCGCCGCCGTGTCCGCGTCAATCTTGCCGGTGGCGACGTCGTAGGCGCCCTGAAGGAATTCCACCCAGTCGTCCACCTTGGGGACGACAGAGTCCAGTTCACCCTTCAGTTCCTCTGGCGAGGCGCCTTCCTTCTTCCGTGAGGCGGTAAAGGCAGCGAGGATAGCTTTCTTGATCTTGTCGGTGTCTCCATTTTCCAATAAAACAGAGACGATCTTGTTCCACTGTGCCGCCATACTCATTCCTCCCCAATCATTTTAATGCCCGACTCGTCCATCTTTTTCCGTAAAGCCTCGCGGACGGCCTTGGCCTCCTCTTCCGAAAGGTTCTCCGTCAGGCGTTCCAGTTCGCTTTCAAAATATCCCTCGCGGGTTCCACCAGCATTCCGGTATGCCGCCAAATCATGCATTTTTACCGTCGTCCGGTCGATGACAGATACGGCTTCAGCATAAATTTCCAAATCCTTTTCCTCCAATCCCAAATTCTGGGAGCAGTCCCGAACGATGTCCTCCACGGGACGGTCCGGACTTTTCTCGACCTCTTCGAACAAGGAGGAGAGAGTGTCCATGAAAAAATCTTTCATAAAATCGATTATAATTGATTATCTGTGTAAAGTTAATGATTATATTTGTATTATCAATACTTGACCACATGACACCAAAAATGAACCAATTGCAGAAGTCTTTACGCGGCTGCCAGAATGCCTCCAAACGGGGATACGAGGATGCCAAGGCCATCCTGAACGAGCTCCAGGCTAGCGTCGACTCAGCATCCGCTTCGTTGACCACCACTTTGGAAGGGCTTAAGGCCAATCATTTGAAAGACAACAACTTCGTTGACAAGGTCGAAGAGCAGATCCAGACATTCACGGAAGGCTTCCGTTCAATTTACCAGAAGGCGGAAGAGGAGGTGAATGAAAAGTACAATAGCACAAAATCCTTTACCATCACGTTGTTCGGCCGGACGAAGGCCGGAAAAAGTACTCTCCGGGAAATCCTGACACACGGAGACGGCAGCACGATCGGGAAAGGCGGACAACGGACCACAACGGACGTTCACCGTTACGAATGGAACGGGATGACGGTCATTGACGTTCCCGGCATCGAGGCCTTCAATGGGCAGGCTGACGAGGAACTTGCCCTGAAGAATGCCATCCCCGCCGACCTGATCCTATTCCTGATCACCAGCGGGTCGCCCCGGAAGAAGGAGGCGGAATGGCTTTGCCGCCTAAAACGGATGGACAAGCCGATCATCTGCATCTGCAACGCCAAACAGGATATCGGCGATGAAGAAGATCCGGAAGGAATCCGGATGAGACGGTTCCTCCGGGATCCACTTGCCTTTCTAAAACAGATTCACATCGATGAAGTGCTGCAACAGTTCAATGAATTCGTCCAGGATTATCTCCCGGGGGAGCATCTGAGCATCCTAGTCGTGCATTTGCTATCGCGGTTCTTGGCCGACCAGCCCCAATATGCGGATAAACGGGAGGAACTCGTCAATGCCAGTCAGTTCCCGGCCCTGGAAAAAAGGATTACCGACGAGGTCATCGCCAACGCCATTCTTTACCGGAAAAGATGCTACCTGTCCCTCATTGACGTTCCCCTTTTCTCTGCCATGGGTGAACTATTCGTTACCAGCGAAAACAACTATTACCTATACAAGCTGTTGGAAGAGAAGCGCTCCTCCTACGAGGTTTGGAAAACGAAAACTGGTCTAAAGAAGAAACAAGTCCTGCGGGGCATCATCGATGACTCTTACCGTGGTCTTGAGCGGGCTGTTCCCCGTTTCATCGAAGACCATCAAGGCGAAGATGATTTTGGCGAGAAATGGAATAGGAAGGTTAAGGACGCTAAAGTCAACACCAAACTGAACGAAAAACTGAAGACCCTTTTCAAGGACTACGCCCAACAGATCGAGGATTTTTTTAAAGATTTTCAGACGGAGGCAGGGTCTGTCGATTGCAATGGGCTCCGCACGCCGAGCATATCCAGCAACGTAGGATTCGATTGGAAAACCACATTGCATTTGTCTGGAGGCGGTTTGATGGCGACAGGATCATTAATATGGGCCTTGGGATGGTCGAACCCCGTAGGATGGGCTCTGCTTGGGTTTGGCGCAGTCCTGGAAGTCTCGGGTTTTTTCAGCAAATCCAGAGAAAAGAAAATGCAGAAAGAAAGGGAGCGGTTGTCTGGGATCCTGTACGACTGGTTGAAAAAGACAAAGGATCTTCAATTCCAGGAACTCGAAAAGTGGTATTCCAAAAATCTCTCAATGGGATTGATCCGGGAGGCGACGAACCGTTTCAAAAGTACGGAACAGTATTTGCTGGGATTGGCGAATAGCCAGCGAAGCCTAGCCTGCAATCTGGCAGAAAGACATTGCATAGTTTCCAGGAGAATGATCGACAACATCCTTGAGGATCTCCAACTGGACTACCTCAAGGACACCATCGCTCAGGTCGCCCGGATTCCGGGTCACCGGACCCTCATCCTAACGACGACGGAGGAACAACTGCCGCTCGGAGACATCAGCCGGAAACTGGGGAGCAAGGAGCAGATCGACGCCGTCCGTATCCGTATCCTTTCCCACTCCGAGGAACGTTGCCAGGCTCTGTTCAAGTACTATTTCAAGGCCAGAGTCCAACCTCTCCTAAAAACGGTCGATGATTTACAGACCATTGCTTATGTACCGAAGGAGAAGTATTCCGACGATGACATCAGGAAGATGCAGTTGATCCAACAAGCCACCCGTATCCACATTATCATCTCATATGAAGGAAATCAAGATTAAACAACTGAACGAGCAGGGACTGCAATTGTTGCAGGATGCCTTTCAAGCTACCCAAGGCTCAGCGACATCCGCTATCAGGGACTTTGAAACGAAAATTCCGCGCCATCTCTCCGATCCGGACAAGAGGGTCTATGTTGTCTTCGCCGGGGAATACAGTGCGGGAAAGAGTTCCATCCTCAAGGCGTTGACGGGAAAGGACCTCCGAATTGGAGGCGGCATCACGACGGAGCAGCTGCAGGAGCTTGACTGGAATGACCTAATCCTGGTGGATACGCCCGGTATCCACACCCAGAAGCGGCCCGATCACGATGCCATCACCTATGACGCCATCGCGAAAGCGGACTTGATTATCTTCGTCATCACCAACCAGGGGTTCGATGACCATCTAGGGAACCATTTCCGTAAACTGCTCATCGACAAAGGAAAAGGGAACGAGATGATGCTGGTTGTCAATCAGATGGACAACTGTGGGAACACACAGTCCAAAAGGGACATAATAACCGAAAAGGACATCATGCCCGTCATCCTTCCCCAGTTTGAGCCTCAGGACCTGTATCTTACTTTCGTGAGTTCGAAGGCGTATCGGGAAGCCGAATTGGAGAAGGATCCCGACGAGAAAGCTTTCCTTCTGAAAGAGGCCAACCTGGATTTCCTTGTGGAGCAAATCAACCGCTTCGTACGGGATAAGGGCCTGATTGGCCGGCTTACGACTCCGCTCTATGAACTGGAGCAGATTCTGAACGAAATCATCGACACTATCCCGAAGGACAATCCGTATGCTGATCGGATGGAACATCTGCTCAGCCAGCAGCGTCGCGCCTTGGTCAAATCCCGGAAAGAGATCCGGGACAGGATCCATGTGATGGTAGAGGAGAAAGTGAGTGTTATCGTCATCCTGGGAAACGAAATCGCCAACCTTCTCACAACGGACGCCAAGGGAGATGACATCAACAACGCGATCGCAGAGCGATATGAGAAGGTCAATCAACTTTATGCCGAGGCGCTGCAAGAAGCGGAAAAGATAGTCCAATGTGAAATGGAAGCCCTTCAATCCGAGTTTGAGCGGATCAACACATCATCCTTTGCCCAAGCCTTGAAACGAGACTTGGAGATGGATTCGGTGGGTGATGCGAGTGGGAAAGGTACGGCCAACGCCCAGAAAGCCAAGAAGGTGGCCGACTGGGTCAATAAAGGTGGCAGCGCCGCGGCGAAATGGGCCACTAACGGATCAAAGGTCAGCGGTTGGGAATCCCTATTCAAGCTGGGAACTTATTCGGCATCAAAAGGCCACAAGGCCATCCTGGCCATCGGGCATTTTTTCGGTCACCAGTTCAAGCCTTGGGAGGCTGTTAACTTGGCCGCCAAGATTGGAACGGTGGGCCGGGTGTTGGGTGCCGCCGGCGCCGTGGTAGGTTTCGTTCTCGATATATGGCTTGAGCATAAGAAAAAGGTGAACGAAGAGAAAGTTAAGGAAGCTCGTTACAGCATCCTATCGTCTTTCTTGAATGTATCTGAAGTCGTTCGTAAAAACATTGAGGACGGAGCCGAGAAATGGCTTCAGGAAAACATCGACACTCAGATTGCGGAAACGGACAAGAAACTGAAAGAACTACGCGACATGTCTGAATCGAGCGGAGCGGACTTGGACAAGTTTACAGCGCTCCTGAAACGGACTCGTAACTTGATCATGGAGTTTCACAATTAACAGAGGCACTGACATATCGCCACCAGGATAAAGAGCGTCGGCTACTCGGCCAGGCGCTCTTTTGTTATTTAAAAACAGCTAGAAGGTCTCCATCTTAGCCGATGCGGCATCGATTATTGCGTCGATAATCAACTGTTCGCAGAAGCTACGAAGGCCGTGGGAACGCGAGGGACAGCAGACACTTCTTGCACTATTCTAAGTCGCGTCTTCATCTTCGGGGGGGGGCGTATACGGGTCGTTCTCCGGAGGTGACAATAGTTAAAAATTCTCCCTCCCAAACCCCCTCAAATCCTTACGTTGTGACCAAACCATTTTTACATGAAGACAATCACAACTTACAATCTGGGCCCGGCGTGGGCCATGATCAAGGTGGAACTGAGGACGTTCGACGGGGAGAGCATGGAGGACCTGCGGGAGGTGTCGATGGACACGAACAAGGCGATCCGTTCGGATGATGTGCCGAGGGGCATCTTCTATCCGGGGGCTTACGAGAAGGACCACAAGCAGCCGCTGGTGATACTGCTTAATGAGAGGAGGCGGGATCGGTGGTTGACGAACGTCCTGCCGCACGAGTTGTGCCACCTAATCGGCTTCCTGTGCAAGCGATTCAACACCGAACCGCGAAGCGAGAACGCGGCCTACACGATGGGTTTCGTGATGGAAGACTTCTGCGAAAAGCTGACGGAATACATGAAAACCATCCCGATGGATCCGGCACCAAGCAATGTAGAACTGGCAGGGGAGAAGGTGGACTTCCAGACGGCGGACTGAACCGTCCTCAATACACCCTCCTCACCCACAACTCCAAGAACCTATCCTCCAGCGAATAGGTCTTGCCCCGGCCCTCCTGCTCGTAGGTGAGGATCTGGCTGTCCAGCAGGGTAGTGATGGCATATTGTACCGAGCTGGGCGACTTCAACGCATTCTTCTTGATAAAGGCGACGGAGGTGACTCCGGTCGCCTTTCCTGCCTTTGCAATGGCCACTAATGTCTCTTTCTGCCCGTAGTTGAGCTGGCTCAGCTGGCCGGCGAAGGCATGGGCTTTTTCTTCCAGGAGGGTGTCCAGGACAAACAGGATGTCGTTCTCGTCCACCGTCTTTTCCGGAGCAACGGTGGCGAAGACGTGGTGCAGGAGGTTATGGACGTAATAGGTGTGTCCTTCGAAGATGTCGTAGGCCAGCTGCGCGGCGCCGGAGAGGATTTCCCGCCCGGCCTCGCGGAACTTGTCACAAATGAATGCTACGTACTTCTCCCGGGCAATCCGATCCAAGTACAACTGCTCCGTGCTGTTGTAGAAAGGCTTTGCGGCGGAGTGGAACATGTTCTCCAGGATATGCCTATTGCTGCCGGCGAAGATGAAGCGGCAGTTGTTCATTGTCTGGACGTGGGAACGCAGGAGCGCTTCCACGTTCTTCTCCGGGTACCGGTCTATCTGTTGGAATTCGTCGATGGCAAAGATGCAGGGGAGGTCGGCCTTTTCCAGATAATCGAAGATCTCCCCGAGCGTGAGTTCGGGGGCTTGGATGTCGCCGAGTTTGACGTCGAAGGAGGGGATTCCAGAAACAGGGTCATAGGTGAAACTTCCTGTCAATGAACGCAGTACGGAAAGGAATCGGTTCAGTGTGGCCTTCCCCTTGGGGACCAGTACGGAATAGATTTCCTTGCTCAGGAACAGGACGAATTCGTGCAGGCTGGTCGTGGGATAGATGTCCACGTAGAAGGTATGATAATGCCCTTTGATCTCCGGACGCTCGTAGAAATGGCGGATCAGTTGGGTTTTGCCCATCCTCCGGGGGGAGGTGAGCAGCACGTTCGCCTGATTGGTGACCGTCCGGACCAGCCAGTCCGTCTCCGTCTCCCGGTCGCAGAAGTAAGCCGAAGGAATGATGCCGGTGATATAAAAAGGGTTCATCGCTCTTTTTTCTGCGAATATAGCAGAATCCGAGCGATTATACAAATTCTATAATAGAAAATCTATAATTCCTTCATCACCTTCACCATCTCCTCTTCCTCCACCAACCTCTCCTTGTCATATCGATGGATCTTCGCCCCTCCGCCGAGGATAATATAGCCATTCTCAGCGAGGGAGTCGAGTTCGTTTTCGCCTGCGTAGACTTCCACGGGTGCGATGAAGGCCGTGCGGCGGCGGATGTCGGAGACGATTCGGCTGTCTTTGGCGATGCCGCCGGTGAGGAGGATGACGTCGATGTGGCCGTCGACGGTGGTGGCGAGGGAGGCGATGTATTTCGCAACGTTCAAGCCGAAGGCATTGAGCCAGGTGTCCACTTCGGTGTTACCGGCGGCGGCCCGCCGTTCCAGCTCGCGGAGGTCGTTCGTGCCGAAGAATGCGACGGCACCGCCTTTTCCGAGGACTTTGCGCTTAACTTCTTTCTCGGTCATTCCGCTTCGGAAACACATCTCGATCAGCGGGAAAGCCGGGCAGGAGCCGGCGCGTTCCGGCGTGAAGGGACCGTCGCCGCCCAAGCCGTTGTTCGTGTCGATCACCTTTCCGTTCCGGTGCAGGGTGACGGTGATGCCGCCGCCCATATGGGCAACGATGGCGGTCACGTCGTTCCGGACACGACCGTGGTCATACAGATACTTGCGCACTGTGGCGCGGGAGATCAAGGCGTGAAGGAA
>JAEEGF010104352.1_pt1 | contig 14424 bp, 14 predicted proteins | sample 9134171 | NCBI WGS metagenome assembly JAEEGF01 (sample SAMN16246542, study PRJNA631951) | gut metagenome | biome: gut microbiome; feature: rumen; material: AP-attached | host: Bos | place: Iran: Karaj | collected 2018-10
TTACATACCCATTCGACGTGTTCGGATGGTTCATACAGCGTTCGTGAGCTTATTGATTATGCTCATGAGAAAGAGCTTGCTGCAATCGCACTTACCGACCACGACACGATCGATGGAGATGATGAGGCAGTAAGCTATGGAAAAGAGAAATATCCCGACATGGAGGTTATTCCGGGAATTGAGTTTTCAACGGTGAATGAGGGAAAAGATGTTCACGTTGTAGGTCTTTATATCAATACCAAGGATCAGGCGTTCAAAGATAAGCTTGCGACCTTCAAGAATGCCAGAGTTGAGCGTAACATCAAGATGTGCAAGAAGCTGACTGAAGGTGGACTACCCATGACATACGAGGAGCTGACTGAGGCTTTCCCAAACACTGCGATAACGAGAGCGCATTACGCGAAGTTTATGCTGGAGAAGGGCTACATCAAGAGCAGGCAGGAAGCCTTTGACAGGTATATCGGTGACAATTGTACTTATTTTGTACCAAGAGAGAATATTACTCCTGAGATGGCAATCGATCTGATTCTGGAAAATGGTGGAGTTCCAATCCTGGCGCATCCCGTTATCTACCATATGAGCGATGCCAAGCTGGAGGCGCTGGTTGTGAGACTCAAGGAAGCGGGGCTCAAAGGTCTTGAAGCAATCTACACAACCTATGAAGCCTATGAAGAGCGCCAGATGAAAGAACTTGCGCAAAAGCACGACCTTCTCATAAGCGGAGGTTCGGACTTCCACGGCACTAACAAAGTGGGCATTGATCTTGCTGTCGGCTACGGCTTACTTTTCGTACCAGAAGAACTGCTTATGCCAATAAAAAAATCCGCAAATGCATAATTATGCACTTTTATACAACTCTAAAAATAGAATGAAAAGACTAAAATTATCGTTATATCGCTACACAAAGAGCTAAAAAAAAGAGATAATTCATGATGAGTAATTATGAATTATCTCTTTTTTTCATCATTTTGGATGCTATGGGAGACAAGGAGGGAATGTCGTGAATCAGTCGATATCTAATACAATTTAAATATAGTATTTATAACTTCTGGCGTAATGTTTTTTACAGGAGGAATCGACCAATGACTAGAAAACATACCATTTTAGATCATTCAATTATCGGATATTTTGTTCTTATAATCTTTGTTATGTTTTTTTCATCTATTGGTGCAAGCCTGATTGATAAACCGCTTTCAAACGTTATACCTGGTTATGCAAGAGAAATGTCAGGATTAGGTACCACTGTGACATCTGCGTCCGGTATCGGGGCCGCTATAGGGGTTCTGATATCAGTTATTATATTTACACTTTGGTTCAGACCTGACTTCAAAGGCATTCTTGGCTGGAAAGGCTTTTTGTGGGGCATTGTGGTTATGCTCCCTTTCCTTATTATCGATTATGTAGGTGCTGCAATCGATCTTTATACATTTGGATTTGGCAATGTGATTGTTGCATTTTTATCCGCTCTTTCGCCCTCATTTACAGAGGAAGCAGCATTTAGAGGTCTCGGTATAGCTAACTATATGAGAACGATCAAGTCTGAGAAGCAGATTAAAATTATATTCTGGCTGTCAACATTATTATTTGCCGGTGTACATATATCCAATATCTTTTCAGCAGGAAATCCTGTAGCAGGTATTTTTCAGTTAGTTTATTGTGTCGGAGTTGGCGCAATTTTGGGTGCGGTATATTTACGTACTGCTAATTTGTGGGTTGTAACGATTGCGCACTTCACACTGGACTTTGCCGGACTTATTAACGGTTACTATTCTTCAACAGGCGGTCTTTCGACACAGCTGGTTGCAAGTGATTGGGTCAATCTCGTAGCGTCTGCTATTGGAATAGTTACTGCATTGATCCTGTTATCACCTAAGCACTACCCGCAGATAATGAAACTTTGGAAGGGAAAGTGGAGCTGTTAGACTGAAGTCTCCATTAGTTATGCATTTAACAGATAAAGGAAATGCGTGTGTATGAAGAGAGACGAAGGCCCAAATTTTGTGATATTTGGCAGAGAATATGAAGGATATAGATGGTTCAAACCGCTTCAGGTCATTCTGCTTACCATAGTATTTTATGCAGTACTGTTAGGAGTTGTGCTATTGATGGCTTTACTGGCGGGACAGTTGACAGGAATAAGCCTGGGAGAAATGCTTTCAGGAAATAGCGGTGGGTATGACACTGTAGATATGTATTCACCTGTCGGTGCCATCATGAACATTGGAAGTATTGCTGCTTCATTACCTGCACTCTTTTTTGCCTCTTTAGTCGTGCGATACAGACCGTTTGGCTCATATCAGTCCGTCGCGGGTAAATGGAGAATGCGACATTTCATGATATATTTTGTGATGGGATTGATAGTTGTCGCTCTGCCTCTGATAATCTCTTCTTTCGTCAAAGGTAAAGCTACAGGGGAGATTCATTTTACCGTAGCCGGTTTTATCATTTGCGTGGTGTTGGGATTCTGTCAATGCAGCGCGGAGGAACATATTTTTCGAGGGCTTCTGATGCAGGCATTTGGCGGGTGGACAAGAATTACGATCGTTTCGATCGTTCTTCAGGCGGTCCCCTTTGCCATAATACATCCATATAATATCACCGGAAAACTATCTGTGCTCATATCCGGAATTCTCATGGGAGTTATGGTATATATCAGCGGGGGCCTTGAGGCATCCTGTGCCTATCATATTCTGAACAATGTAACCTTATATATCATAAATGGTTTCGGGATAAAGACAGTTTCAACCAATCTAAATATATCAGATCTCGTACTTGATGCCCTTATTCAGGGAGTATTTATTATTTTGATTGTTTTCTTGACCGGTAGGATAAAGGAGAAGGATAGCTAATGACAGGCAGAAAATGGAATGTATTTAGAAAAACTACTTCAGTGATACTTTTGGCTGCTTTGACGCTGATGTCTTTCGGATGTGGAAACAAGGACAGCAAGGCGGGCTCTGATATATCTTCTCAGGAAGCTGAGAGCCTTGAGCTTTCCGGAGTACCCGGAAGGGGAAAATGGGTTGATTCTGATGTTTCCGGTATGGTCAAGACTGAAGGTAACATACGGCTTCAGGACGATTTTGCTGCGGCTGTAAATAAAGACTATATTTTGTCTGCAGTTATGGATCCTGCTTATGAAGAAGCCAGTATAGTCCTTGATGCATCTAAGCTTGTATATGAAAGATGTATGGCAATTGCCTCTGACGATGCTATGACAGACGACAATGCTGAAAAATACAAGGCTCTGTTAAAACTACACTCTGATTGGACTGAAAGAAACAGGCTTGGAGTAGAACCACTTAAAAAATATATTTCAGACATACAGAGTATTTCTTCTATAAGTGAACTTACAGAATATCAGGGAAGTACTGAGAGAAATCCCTTTGAACTTGGGTTACTTATGCCGGAATCCGTAGGAGTACAATTGCAGTTCCCGGACAAGAGTACATTAAACCTTACAGCCCCTAAGCTTTCACTGGGATCTGTCTCTTCTTATGTGGAGTATACAAGCAACACGTTATCAGCCAAGGAAAGAAACGATGATGTAATCGGATATTTTCTTGAGCGACTCGGCTTTTCTAAAAAAGAGATCAAAAATACTTTAAAAGGCAATTACAAAGTAGAAACTTTTATCGCCAGAAACAGTAATATAGATAACTTCGGCGTAAGAGAAATGTTTACTGAGGCTCAAAACAACAGAGAAGGGATTAGTGCCTTACAAGGAGATTATCCGCTCATACAGATACTTGATAGCAGAGGCTACCTGGAATGCGACAGTTTTTATGTGGATTATACATATCTTAGGTCTTTGTCCGGCCTCTATACCGAAAAGAATCTTGAAGATATCAAGTCATTTCTTATAGTCCATACCATCGACTCGACAAAGTATCTTCTTGACCGCGAATCATATGAAAAGATGGCCATGCTTTATAACCAAAGTGCCAAAAACCATGAGGAATTCTCAGATGGTCAGCTCAGCGTCCTCTTTAGAAATGATATGAAAATATGCGGCTTTCTTCCGTTATTGGATACGCTATACCTGGAAAAATATTTTAAGGACAGTGAAAGAACAGATCAGGTAAAAGAATTCACTGATGCATTGATAAAGGCTTATTTACATATACTTGATGAAGAAGACTGGATGTCAGAGGATACAAAAACTGCTGCAAAAGATAAATTGCAAAATATGGCGCTCCACCTCATAAAGCCTGATAATGCCGCTGACTATTCATCTGCAGAAATAAAATCTTACGAAGAAGGAGGCAACCTTGTTGAGGCTGCTGCTGAGGGCAGGCGCGTGTTGGCAGCTCACAGGGCAGCTAAAAGTAAGAACGCTGATTGGGACAGATTCAAATGGGATATTTATGATGCAGATAAAACAACCACTGAGGTTAACTGTGTGTATTATACAAACGAAAACGGTATCTATATAATGGCGGGCTTTTTAGCCATGTGTGATGCTGCATTCGGGGATGATTCATCACTTGAGCAGTTTGCAGGAATCGTAGGAACTACTATTGGTCATGAAATAACTCATGGATTTGATTCTAACGGAACAAAGTTTGACCAGTACGGGCGGCAGTTTGATGATAATCTTGCCTCCATCGACTGGATGACTGTACAGGACAGGTCAAAAATGGATGAAAAGGGATCAAAGCTTGCCGGTTATTTTTCGCTTGCAAGACCTATTCCGGGGCAACAAAAAGTAAATGGAAACGCTGTAAAAGACGAAGCCATAGCAGATATGGGAGGAGTCAAGTCAGTTCTATATGTGGCACGGAATATACCTGATTTTGATTATGATGAGTTTTTCAGGGCTTTTGCAAGACAATATGCGCAGCAGACAACTCAAGAGAGCGAACTTGGGACAATGAAAGGCGACATACATCCACTTCCTTTCTACAGAATAAACATTGTGCTTCAACAATATGATGAGTTCTTCAAAATCTATGATATTAAGCCGGGGGATGGAATGTACTTAAGCCCGGAAAAAAGAGTAGCTGTCTGGTGATGTCTTGTTCAGGAAGGAGTTTATTATGGGATCAGAGATTTCAAATGCAGCAATAAGGCTTGATAACATAATCAAAAGCTATGGCAGGCATGACGTTCTAAAAGGGGTCACCATGCAGGTAAATAAAGGCGACATCTATGGCCTGGTTGGCAAAAACGGAGCAGGAAAAACCACCATATTCAAGATGATACTTGGATTGTCTGAATATACTTCCGGCAGTGTTTCCATAGCCGGCTCCCGGAACAGAAAAGAGCTGTTTGAAAACAGGTCAAAGGTTGGATTTTTTGTAGGCACCAATTTCTACGGATATCTTTCCGGTAGGGCAAATCTTGAATACTACGCGGCTGCAAAGGGCCTTAGGGGAAAAGAACTAAAGCAGGAGGTGGATCGTGTCCTGAAGGTTGTGGGGCTTACAGAGGGTAAGGAAAATCAGAAAGCCAGGGGATATTCCCTTGGAATGAAGCAGCGTCTTGGAATAGGCAATGCAATCCTCGGTAATCCTGATATTCTCATCCTTGACGAGCCCACCAATGGTCTTGATCCTCAGGGTATAGCCGATATCAGGCACATGATACGAAGGTTCAGGGATGAGTTTGGTATGACAGTCATAGTGTCAAGCCATATTCTTGGTGAACTGGAAAATACAGCAGATCGCTTTGGTATAGTACACAATGGAGTTATAGCAAAAGAAATCACTCAGGATGACCTTTCTGCAAAGCGTCCTGAAGTAGAACTGACTGTTTCCGCAGGTAATCTGGAAAGAGCTAAAAGTATTCTTGCAGAAAATGGTATTGATATCCTGAAAGAAGGAAAAGAAAAAGTTACTCTGGAAGACTATTACTTTGAACTCATTGGAGGATCAGCAGAATGAGAAATTTGTTAAGGGCAGATTTGAAGCGCATCTTTCGGGTTGGGCTTATCTATGGAGGGCTTTTGCTTGCGCTGATCTATATCTCATACACAGTACTTGAAGGTGTTGTAAACGATGGCTCCATCGGAATGATAAATGGTGTGCAAAAAGCGCTTGGCGGGGCACCTATGGCTCTTTTCATAGTCTTTCCTACATTCTATGCTGTTTTTGCACATGAGTTATCTTCAAAATCCATGCAGACTGTGCTTGGTCATGGTATAACCAGGAACAAGCTCATAATTGCAAAACTCCTTGATGCCGCCATTTTACTTTTTTGCCTGTATCTGGTCATAATTGCCGGGGCTCTTATTGTAATAAATACAGGATCGGCAATTGTATTAAGCCCGCAGCAACAGCTGAACCTTATTATATTTATTATACTGAGGTGGCTCAGACATTTTGGTTACATTGTCTTTTCTGCCATGATCATGTACATTTCCGGGTCTACAGTTCTTGGCATTATTGCATGTATCGCATTTACGGCCATATTTAAACTTGTGTTTAACATGGTAGAATTTTTCTCTTCACTTTCATTATATGATTATACCTTTGACGGGCTGCTCGATTGGGCATATACCGGAATAGAAGTGGGGGCAGCCCCCTGGCAGCTTCTGCCTGCTGTCTGTTATCTTTTGGCAGCGCTGATCATCACGACTTACTTTTTCCGGAGAAAGGAGTTTGACTTTTGAAAAGTTTAATTTTGGCAGATGTGAGAAGAATCCTGAGAAAACCTTCATACTGGATTGTGCTTGGAATTTGCCTGCTTATCTCACTCTTTTGGACTGTTCAATCAAAAGGTGGCGGCGAGCTGAGCGGGTATTCGTTTGCTTCTAATCAGGGAAAAGCTATAACCACAATGAATCTGTTTATAGGAATTGCCATATACGTCAGCGTATATGCCGATGAGTTCACGTCAAATTCCATGCAGTGCCTCATTGGAAGAGGGATTTCAAGAAGGAGGCTCCTGATTGCAAAGTTCGTTAATTGCGTAATCGTAACCTTTATTTCATATGGAATCTATACTCTTTTTATCACAATTACAGGACTGATAATTGGAGCGAAGATGAACGGGGCAGAAAGCAGCTTTTTATATAGCACGATACTAACCAATGCTTTTACCGTTTTGGGCTACGCAACAATATCCATGATCATCCTTTTCTGGAGCAAAAACGTTGCCTATGCAACACTTGTGGATGCATTCCTGCTTTTTACGGGAGATACGCTGCTGAGCGGTCTGAATATGCTTCCTGTGATCAAGTTTTGGCATATAGACAGACATGTTTTTTCACAGGCCCTGGAATGTGCAAAAGTAGATCTGCTGCTAACCGGCGGCACTGCAATCTTTACACTGCTTTGGCATGTTGCAAAGATCTGCGCAATTTCCATTATTTTGGCATATTTGCTCTTTAGAAAAAAAGAGCTGGATTTCTGACTCTGGGATAAGAGCTTTGACAGAGAGGCGATTGGATGGATGCAACAGTATATAAGCCAAAAAATGAAGAAATACAGATTAGGCTTCGCCGCTACCGGGATTCATTATCAATAAGTGGCAGCATGGTAATCGCCTTGTCCGTATGGGATATACTCAAACTATTTATTAGCCTTTTCTTAGGTGAGGAAACGATTGCGCAAATTATCGGTACAGTTATGGAACAAAGTGGCAGTGCAGTTATAGGTACCGAATATGAGAAAGCCGTAAATATCATTCTTTGGATGGGATTTTTGTTGATAATCATGATGTTTAGTGTGGTTGTGCTTTTGTATCACCTTTACATCGGATTAAATGCTATTCGGACAGGGCGGCAGACAGTAAAGAGAGAAAAAAGGCTTTACCTTGTACTGGCGTTCCTTAGTGCACTGTTTACAGGAATACTTATTATTGTAAATATTTTCAATTTCATGAAGGCTGAGGATTCGAGCGGAAACGTGGATTTAGCCTTTTTCATAATGGAGTTAACAGCGCTTGTAAATTACATATTCCTTTTGTATTCGGCTGACAAAATCAGAAAATTTGAAAAGGCAGGGGGAGAAACAAGATGACGAAATGGCAGAAATTAAGAAATATACTTCTGGCTGTGTCAATGATTCTCATAGGCGTGGCAATGCTCGTTTTTGGTGAAAAAGCATACATGGGCATTATCAGTGTCTTTTCTCTTGTGTTAGAAATCATGGGGCTTCGTATGCTATGGTTCTATTTCAGGATGGCTCGCCACATGGTGGGGGGATGGAGCATCCTGTTTCGTGGAATCCTTTTCTTTGACTTTGGAATATTCACAGGCTCTCTTGTGTGGGTGCCAAAAGCGTATGTTCTGATGTATTTGGCAGGTACGTTAGCTTTTTCAGGTATTGTGAATCTTTTGGGGGCAAATGAGGCAAGAAGGATTCAAAGCTCATGGAGATTTAAGGCATTTCAGGGCGTTGTAAAGATGTTTGTTGCTATAATGTGCCTGATTTTAACGCGAAGCGGAGCAAGAGTTGTATATATATGTGCTGCCGGTTTTATCTTTTCAGCAGTCATGAATATAGCAAATACATTTCGCCATCAGCAGGTAATCACGATAGACTAGGAGAATGCGAAAATGCAGGGAGATTTTCATTATTATGCGACCTACTGTGCTGCGTTGCTGGCTGGTTTCAATCATAAGTATAGTGTGGAAATATGCCATGCCGCACAGCTTGTTGACCATTGCTCAAGGACATGGCTTCAAAAAGCAGGAGGGCCCTCACAGGCTGCAACAACACAGCTACAGACAGAACTCTTACAGGCTAGAACAGATCCGATCGGTCTTTGCGATATCACAAGAATATGGTCTTCTTTCCATTTTCTGCCAAGGGATCTGTATGCAGATATAGAGATCGGGTCAAAAAACTATAGAGATAAATACCGTCTGATCTGCGGACCAAATGGTAATCTGCTTGTGGATACAGTTAGTCTTGCCAAAGATAAGGGGACACCTGCAATCGGCATTGCCATGCATGTTCTCGCGGACACCTGGGCGCATACATATTTTGCTGGAACACCATCATTGGTGATCAATAACACCAACTGGTATTTCTATGAACGGTTTCCGGGAAATAGCGGGGAACCAGAGCGCAGACGGATTGCGTTTTCACATAATCCCTCCGCATCGGAGGATGTTGATAAGCCGGTTTATGTCGGAAGCGTATATCAGTCCGATGAAAACTCGATCATGAACCTTGGCCACGGACGTGCGGGACATTTGCCGGACTACAGTTATATCCGCTATGCTTATCTACCGGCATGGGGTGGCTACAAGGAAATAATAAAAGACAATCCGCACGATTATGAATGTGCATTTGCCCAAATGGTCTATGCGATGTCCTGTTTGCGTGGGGAAGATAGCGATTTTAAGAAAGAAACCTATGCTATGGAAATAATTAAACCATACATTGATAAAATCCGAAATATAATCACGAAACGACAGGTCGATGCGTCGGATGATTGGAAGGCTTATGGAGAGAGCCTTTCCGGGGAGAGCATCCCTGATTTTGACAAGGATGAGCATATAGAGGAATACATGAGCAGCAATAATAAATCTGATACCTACCTTGGTCTTTTTTTTGAGGCTGCTCTTGCCCAAAAGAAGATGGTAGCTTCCAAAATCATGCAATCAGGCAATCGCCTTGCGGGACTGCCATAGATAGTGTCGATCAAAGGGCCAATGAAATATGGGAAAAGAAGTGGATTTCTGAAAGGAGAGGGAAAAATATGGTATCTATTATCAGTTTTATTTTAGGTTTGATTATTCTTGGTATCCTTTATAAAAATATGATTGCCTGGGAAGGCGTCTACAGAATTTCAAAAGGACAGGCTATACTGCCGGTAGTACTTGGACTTTCATCAGTGCCGATTTCATTTATCTTTTTCTTAATAATAGGACTTGCATTTAGGGCTGTAACTGGCTTTACCCCTACAGAAGGACCTGCATTACTTGCCAGCTTCAACCATGCGTTTTTTTCAGCAGCATTGAATGAAGAACTCGCAAAACTTATTATTACGCTTATTGTATTATGCATTTTTAGAAAAAAATGGAGAAATGTATACGAATATATGCTGATAGCAGGAGCTGTCGGATTCGGATTTACTCTTCTAGAAGAGTTCGTATATAGCGCCGGTCTCATAGGTCTTTTGATGAGGCTGCCCAATATTACAGTGCATATGATGCTCGGGCTTGCCATGGGAAGACATCTTGGACTTGCCAGATATAACAAAGTGACAGGCAGTGGATCTGTGGTAAAAGAATATCTTCTTGCATATTTTGTCCCTGTATTTTGGCATACTGTAGTTGACTTTTTTGCAGCAAACATGCTCATACATGCTGGGGACAATGTAGAAACCATTACACCGGAAATAGAGAAAACTGTGCATATTGGCGCCGGTATAGTAGTGGCCAGTGTAATTCTGATATTTATATTCCAGATCTACTTATTCAGGAGACTTAAGAGAAATGCCGCAAACCTTGTAGCGCTTTCCTTCATTGCTGAAAACAGTACAGAGCAGGAGAATACCAATGCTTAAAAAATATATTGAATTCATGAAAAAATCGCCACTGATAACTGCTGCGCTCTGCATAGTATACGTGGTTGTGTGTTTCAATACGGTACCTACAGAGACAAATTTCCAGTTTTTTATAGTGAGGACTTTGCTCTGCGGAGCGTCATGCTTTTTCCTGTACCAGATATCCGGAGATAAGACCCTGACATCCTGTTATGTTTCCACAGGATATGTCATTTTGAATTCCATGGGATTTCTTGTGATGTCCCTTATCATGGGATCTTTATTACTCTTATCAAATATAGAAGAGCAGGTCCCTTTGAATGATAACCCGGTATTGGGGCTTATCATAGTATTTCTTATGTTTATTTCCGTGGGGCTTTTTGAGGAACTGGCTTTCAGGGCAGTAATAAACGATGCGATAATCTATAAGTTCAGGGAAAAGAAATATGTTTTTGTCCTTAGTGCAGTAGTATCTTCGTTAGTATTCGGTGCAGCACATATTGTGGGCGAATTTGATGCTACCTCCGCTATTGCATGGGGACAGGCGGTAGCCAAAACGTTGGAATCAGGCGTCTTTGGACTGGCCCTTCTTATACTGTATTGGAAGACCAGAAATATATGGGCTTGCGGCGTGGCTCATGGATTGTTTGATTTTTTTGCCGGTTATACAGAAGGACTGTTTGTTCCGGTGAAAACCTCAGGTTCATCGTATATTAATACCGGTGAAGATGGACTAAAAATCCTTATTACATACTTTGCAATTGCTGCAATAAATGTAGTTCTGACGTTTATTGTATGGAAGAGGGTTGGGAAGACTATCGATTTTGAAAAGATAAGGCGAGAGTGGTAGAGAATATCCGAAGCCGGGAGTCTCGAGCTTTAAAGCAGTTTTTACCGACATGTTATGAGCAAGGAGGTAATCCCATGAAAAAGCGATTATACAATAAGCTTTGGACTGCATTGGCATTTGCCGTCTGGGGGAGTATTTTTTTGACTTCCTGCGGGACATCATCCGGAAACACTCTTAGTGAAACGGAGATTCCTTTATATTTTCACTCTGTAGATAATGAAGAAAGTATCAAGCTCTGTTTCGCTGATGAGAGCAAAGACATTCCCTATCTTGACATTGATACTGCCGTCTCCCTGGTGGAGAGAGTCAATCACGAGATTATTGAAGATAAAAACTATGCACTGACCACTTCGGCTCAGAGCTCAGTGGTAACAATTACCCGTGAAAACCAGTATCCTATGCAGATAGATTGTGATAAAGATACAATAAGTTTTTATGACTTTGATGCCTTTTTTGTCCCGTCCCGGACAAGCACGGTTATAGATGTATTGCAGCCTGATACAGTGTTTGATGGCCTTATACTCTCAGAGGAAAACTCATACAGCCGCTTTGGTTCGGAGGTGGTTTTTGATCTGAAAAAATATGGGATAGACCTGATTGAAGAGAATGGTAAATGTTATATCCCCCTGCAGACCTTAAGTGATATTATGCTGTCTCTTCCGAGTTATGTATGCCTATTGTACAACAACGAAGGTGTATTTGTGTATGAGTATGGTTCAGAGCCCGGAAGGGAACTTTTGAGAAAATATTATGAAGCACAGAAACAGGAGAGCAAAAGCGAGGACCTCGCTGAGTTTACGTATAATGAACTGTGTATGGTAATGGATTACTATTATGGTCTGAAAGAAAGCCATGGAATTGAGAATTTTGACGACTTCTTCGCTGAAACAGCTCTCCGTGACGCACTAAGAAGTACTGATCCCGAGATGTCTGCAAGGGCGATGAAAGTTTTGATGGAACTTTACATTGATGACATACATAGCGGCTATTTGCTTAATTCGTGGCGAATCGGCATGGATACAAACGTTGAGGGGAAGAGTGGCAAGTCACTTCAAGATATGAACAGTTCGGCGATGAAGTATTACACTGCCAGAGAAAAGTTTTACCCTGATGGAGTTCCAGGCTATGAAGAAGTCGGAAACACAGCATACATCACCTTTGACAGTTTCATGACAAAAGATAAGGATGCCGATTATTATAAAAATGCACCTACTGCCGGTACCGAGGATACAGTTGGTCTTCTTCTGTATTCTTTTTCTCGGATTACGAGGAGGGGCAGCCCTGTAAAGAATGTAGTCATGGATCTTAGTATGAATACAGGTGGAGATACCGTTACTGCAAGCTTTATAATCAGCCTGTTTTTGGGAGATGGTTCAGTATGTATTCAGGATACACTGACAGGCGCTTATGCCAACGAATATTTTCGTGCAGATGCCAATCTTGATGGTGAGTACGATGAAAAGGATTCGCTACTTGATTACAATCTCTATTGCCTGACTTCGCCTATCAGTTTTTCCTGCGGAAATCTGGTTCCGAGCGTATTAAAATCATCGGGACAGGTCACAATATTAGGGCAGCAAAGCGGAGGCGGAGCTTGCACCGTAATGCCATTTACTACTGCAGATGGGACTATTCTTCAAATGTCAAGCAATCATCGCCTGAGCTACATGAAAAACGGGTCTGTGTATGACATCGATCAGGGCGTTGAACCGGATTATGTGATTCAGCAGCCGGAGCACTTCTATGACAGGCAGGCGCTGACTGAGTATATAAATAATTTGTACTGAACTATAGGAGCACTATTTAAAGTAAGCTTTTGGGAAAGGAAACTATTGCTTAATAACGTGGCACCGACATTCATGGCCGCATTCCTGTACCTTGGAGCAGGTCTTGGCGTCGGGATCATGTATTTTTTTCATGCCAAAAAAGAATCCCGGGAAGAAGAACAAGAGGACAGAACTTCCTCGTGAAATAGTGGTGGGACGACGAAATGCTAACATAGTTGTGAAATGAGAATATTTCTCAATAAGCGATTGTTGACTCAACGCACATAAAAATATGATATCATTCTGTTAGCAATAACTAACATAGTAAGAGGGGAGATAGTTATTCGCACAGAAGAAAGGTGGTATGCAGACCGGTATGGAAAAGAAATATCACATCGAGAAAAATACTGTTCAGGAGACCCTGGTCATTCCCTTATATGGTAGAAAAGTATGCTCAGATCGTTTTCCAGAGCTTTTCAAGGATCCGGAAGCAGAACGAATCTGCGGGATGCTTGATTATGACTTTACAGAAAAGGGAGCGAGAATGGAGAGTGGAGCAGGGCTCTTCGGAGCACTGGAAGTCGCGCAGAGACAGTATGATCTGGCTTGGGAAGTGAAGGAATACTTAAAGCGTTATCCCGATGCGTCTGTTGTAAACCTTGGCTGCGGCCTGGATGACACCTTTCGGAGGTGCGATAACGGCTTCTGCAAGGGCTACAATATAGATATGCCGGATGTGATAGCTGTCAGAAATGAGATTCTCCCTGAGGCGGATCGGGAATGCAATATTGGCTGTGATCTGAATGATTACTCATGGATGGACAGGATTGATGGATCACAGGGCACCATTTTCTATGCAGCTGGCGTGTTTTATTATTTTAAGAGAGCTGAGATTAGAAAACTGCTTTCAGAACTGGCGCGGAGATTCCCTGAAGGTGTCATTGTCTTTGATTCCTGCAACAGCTTTGGAGCTAAGCTCATGACCAAGACCTGGCTCAAGGAAGCAGGAATATCAGATGTTAATGCACTTTTTTCATTAGAGGATATTTCGGAGATTAAAGACTGGAGTTTTGACTTCATGTCGGTTACGGCACGAAGTTATATGAGGGGCTATCGTGATATCTACAAAGACATGAATTTTTCCTACAGGATGATGATTCTGTTCTGTGATATTCTTGTGAAAATGAAAATTGTAAAGATACAGTTCGTATAATGACTCGTGTTTCCGGGGTTCCCGGAGAGGATAGGGATCTCAGCTGCGATAAGCATTCCTATATATTCAAATGCTTCTTTCTATATTCTGATGGAGTTACACCGTATGCCTTCAGAAAACAGCGGTTGAAATAACTGATATCATTGAACCCA
>JAEEGF011210715.1_pt1 | contig 14422 bp, 11 predicted proteins | sample 9134171 | NCBI WGS metagenome assembly JAEEGF01 (sample SAMN16246542, study PRJNA631951) | gut metagenome | biome: gut microbiome; feature: rumen; material: AP-attached | host: Bos | place: Iran: Karaj | collected 2018-10
CCAAGGCGGCGACACTATTCACGATACTGAAGGCACCCACGGCCAAGTCGCCGCCGTGATATTTCAGCAACCAATTGACAATTACCGCAATAAGACAGGCAAACACATGAACGATGAAGGGAGCCAAACCCACGGCAAAGGTATCGGAGATAATTTTACCGCTCAACTTAAAGCATCCTTTCTCAAAGCGGATGAACGACTTGCGACTGCAGAAGTGAGCTACAACCCAAATCATACCCACTGTCTGCGATATGACTGTGGCCATGGCTGCCCCGCTTATGCCCAGATGCAGGCTGAAGATGAATATGGGGGCCAGAATGACATTCACCGTCACCGTCAATAGAATGGACACCATCGCCTTGACGGGATAACCCGAGGCGCGCATGATGCTATTGAGTCCGAAGAAAATATGGGTAACGACATTGCCCGCCAAGATTACACGCATAAAGTCGCGAGCGTAGGGCAAAGTGCGCTCACTGGCGCCGAACAGCAAGAGAATCTCATCCAGGAAGACAAGTGAAAGAACAGAAAAAAGAACACTGATTATCAAATTCAGAATCAGCGCATTACCCAAAATGCGCACCGCTTCTTCGCGGCGCTGCTCACCCATACGAATGGAGATGGTAGCCGAGGCGCCCGCACCTACCAAGGTACCCAGAGCCGTAGCGAGGTTCATGATGGGCATCGTAAGTGCCAATCCTGAGATGGCCAGTGGGCCGACGCCATGGCCGATGAAGACGCGGTCGATGATGTTATAGAGCGAGCTGGCGGTGGATGCGATGATAGCTGGCAGGGAGTAATTCCACAACAGCCTGCCTATATGCTCATGTTCTAACTGCTCGGTATTCCTGTTCATCATGATAGGCACCCTTGATTACTTCTTCTTCGCTTTGGCAGGCATCAACTTCGCTGACAAATAGAGCAGTTTGTACAAATCCAACTTAAATAACGACGGGACATTGACAATCTTGCGTTTCAGTCGCTCGCCCTTACGGGCATACATCTTCGCCAGCAGCGGCGACAAGTGGTACTTTTGGCAGCGGGCATAGGCTTGCAACAAGCGCATGTGCGCTTTCATTTCGCCAACCGCCGGGTGGTCGGTAGCGATAAAGCTGACGATATTGTCGATGGCCGACTCCACTTTCTTCAGATACTGCGCATTGGTATCCAAGCCATCGTGATAGAGGCCGTTGTCGATATGTATGCAAGGGATATTTTCCTGTTTCAGTTGATAGCCAAAGACCGTGTCCTCATTGCCATAAGTCACGAAGTTCTCATCAAACTCAAAACGAGAGAAAATCTCCTTCGACAGCACCACGTTAAATGGCGTGAACGAGTCGTAGGGATGCAGATTGCGCTCGGCGGCGGGTTTCTGTTCGCGATGCGTTCCGTAATACCAACGCAAATAGCGGTTATCCTTAGGCTTCTTGGCACGATAAAGCACACCGCCGTTAATCACAACAAGCGGCTTATCTTTATGTTTATCAATCTCTTCCAAATAGTTGGCGATATAATCGCTCTCTGCCACGGCGGCATCGCAATCCATAAAGAGGATATAGGGATAATGGGCTTTCGAGACCAGCACGTTTCTCACTTTGGTGCGCCCCACATTGAAAAGGTTCTGCAGGTATGTCACTTCAGGTTCAAAGTCGAGTTTGGCATTTTTGAACCGATACTGCTGATCGGAGGCATCATCCAGCATAATAATCTCAAAGGGAACGGCGCTCTTGCGAAGTTGCTTCAGCAAGGCCGTCACCAGCGGCAGGACATTATGGTTATAAACAGGAATCAGTACCGAGAGCATCGTGAGGGGATTACAGCATAGAATCTATCAGTTTTCCGTCTTCGATACAGATGGTACGGGAAGCGAACTTGTCGATCATAGAGAAATTGTGGGTAGCCATCACCACGGTGGTTCCCTGCTTGTTGATATCGTGCAGGATTTTGAAGATTTCCTCTGCGGTCAGCGGGTCAAGGTTGCCTGTCGGCTCGTCGGCTAAGATAATATCAGGGTTATTAAGCAGGGCGCGAGCGATGCAGACGCGTTGCTGCTCACCACCTGATAGCTGGTGCGGGTATTTGAAATCCTTGGTACCCAAACCTACCAAACCAAGCACCTCTTCGATGCGGTTCTGCATAGCGTTGAGGTCTTTCCAGCGAGTGGCTTTCAGCACAAACAGCAGGTTTTCCATCACGGTTTTGTCGGACAGCAGTTGGTAATCCTGGAAGACAATACCCAATTTGCGACGAAGGTATGGAATCTGACGTGTTTTGATCTTCTTCAGGTCATAGCCGGCCACGATGGCTTCTTCGCCTTTGGCGGGCACATCGGCAAACAACACCTTCAATATCGAGGATTTGCCACTGCCGGTTTTGCCAATCAGATAGACAAATTCGCCCTTCTGAACCGTCATATTCACTTTGGGAAGAATCAAAATCTTCTTCTGATAAATATCGATATTTTTCAGCGAAATGATGGGCGCCGGCTGTGCTGGGATGTGAGACTCCACTTGCGGTTGGGGAGCTTCTTGAACTTCGTTCTGAGGTTCTTCCTGAACTTCTTCTTGCGGTTCGATAGCGGCCTCCATTTCAGGCTCGGCTTGGGGTTCTACTTGGGGTTCGTTTTGGATTTCGTCCACAGGTTCCATACTAAAGTCTTTGATAACAAATAAATTCGCAACAACTGCCTAAGCAATCATTCTTTTTACAAAAAGTACGCAAAAGTAAACAAAATATAAATGCCAAGCAATAGCCTTGCAGGAATATTATCGACAACGGAAGGGGCAAAACTTTGTCGTTGTTGAATAGCATCAAAGCTGCGGCTGGCGCTGAATGCGAAGCTGATACACTTTCAGCATGCGGGCGGGCATATAGGAGAGTTTCGCTTGACGCAGACCTTCGTTGCCACCATCTTCGGCGCGGTTGATGTAGGGGTAATGGAAGGCGATGCGGCCCGCAAACTCGCAGTTAATCATTGCGTATGCCCCTTTGCAACGGCGGTCGGCCTTCTCGAAGAGCACTGCATACATCGTCTCGTTCAGCGGGCAGCCGATGGTGAAGGCCACCACATGGTCATCCACGCGCAACAGCAGTCCCCGCAGCGGCAACTCGGCATAGTGTGTAAAGGCCTCCTGCAGCGCTTCGTTCTCGAGCTTCAGCGGCGAGTCCTCCCCCACTTGGATGTCGTCGTTCCATTGGCGGTCGAAGGCCATCACCTCTGCCAGATTATCGCCGGTGATGTACTCGGTGCTCCAATCATAACTGCGGGTAAAGGCATGCACAAAATTGCGTTTCGCCTTGAGCGCGTGCCCCGAAAGCGAAGCCAGCGCCTCCGACTCATAGACATACTCGAAATCATCGCGCATCTCGCGCACCTCGCACACATAGCGTCCTGATGCAACTTGCTGTGCCGCCCAGCTTTGCATGTCTGCAACATGGCTCTCATCGAAGAGCATGTTGGCCGACTCACTCTCAGCCAAAGCGCTGTCGCGCCACTTGTCCAATGCTCGTGAGTACGGAGCACGACCTACGGGGAACAGATATTGCCATTCATGATGTTCATACTCCTTAAGCCACAGGAAATCAGCATCAAAAGCCATCTGAAAACCAGAGGCTTGGTGGTACAGACAGGCCACCACAAAGCTGTAATTCAACAAACCTGTCGAGTTATGGCACAACCGTTCGGTCAGCAACGGCCTATCATCCCAAGTTATCGGCTTAAACTTCAATACCGAGGCTTCATTCATGGCAAAAAATCTGTCGTTTTCATTTTTTGGAGTGCAAAAATAAAAGAAAAAACAAAGCGTCAACATTCGTTTTTGTAGTGAAAAAAGTCGTATTTTTGACTTCTCAATTTTGAAAGCTTCTTTTATGAATTTTACCTCAGAAGAGTTACAACAGATTACACAACGCGGCAGCGATCCCAAGCAGGTTGAAGAGCAATTCAGCCGCTTCACCAACGGCTTTCCATTTGCCCGTTTGGCACGCCCTGCCACCGTGGGCGACGGCATCATCCGGATACCGCAAGAAGCCACCGACTATTATCTAAACTTATACGAACAGCAGAAAGAGGCATTCACCATGCAAAAGTTCGTACCTGCATCAGGAGCAGCCTCCCGCATGTTCAAGAGCCTGTTCGAACTGAAGGATAATCCCACACCCGACGAAAAACAGCACCAGACAGGCCTCAAATTCTTGCACAACCTGCCGAACTTTGCCTTTTACGAAACTTTACAAGAGGTCATGCAACAACATGGGCACGACTTGTCAAAGGCCATTGCAGCAGAGGATTACCGCACCATTATTCATTACCTTTTGGATGAAGAGGGCCTCGGCTACGGCCACAAGCCTAAAGGAGCATTGCTCTTTCACCGTTACGAGAACGGGCATCCGCACACGCCCATCGAGGAGCACCTGATTGAAGCAGCAGAGTACGCTTGCAACAACGACCGCCACTGTCCGCTGCACTTCACCGTATCACCGCAGCACAAGCCTCTATTCGAACAGATTGCGGCCGCCGTGAAAGACGAATACGAAGAGAAATACAACGTTAAGTACGACATCTCCTACTCTATCCAAGAGCCCTCTACCGACACACTGGCCGCCACAATGGACAACCAGCCCTATCGCGATGCGAGCGGCAAACTGCTGTTCCGCCCCGGAGGACATGGTGCCCTGATACACAACCTGAATCAACTTGACGGCGACATTATCTTTATTAAAAACATTGACAATGTCACCACTGAGGACAAGTTGGCACCGACCATTGAATACAAGAAGATTCTGGCAGCCTATCTGATGGAAACTGTCAGCCGTTGCCACCGCTACTTGCACCAATACGAGCACAGCGGCGGTCATAATCCCGCCTTGGAAACGGCCATTATGGTTTTTGCACGCGACTGGTTGCACATTCCCATTGAACGCACAGAAGATATTCCCGCCCTCTTAAACCGCCCCATCCGCATCTGCGGCATGGTGCCCAACCAAGGAGCCCCTGGTGGCGGACCATTCTGGGTGGAAGACGACGACGGACACGCTTCGCTACAGATTGTAGAAAGCTCTCAGATAGACCACAATAACACACAGCAGCAAACCATTGCCGACAGTGCCACGCACTTCAACCCCGTGGATTTGGTGTGCAACATCCGCGACTACCACGGCAACAAGTTCGACCTGACCCGCTTTGTAGACCCCAAGACCGGCTTCATCGCTTTGAAAACCGATGGCGACCGCCAACTCAAGGCTATGGAGTTGCCAGGCCTTTGGAACGGCGCCATGGCTCACTGGATTACCCTGTTTATCGAAGTTCCTTACACCACTTTCAACCCTGCCAAAACCGTATTTGACCTCTTAAACCGCTAAAAGGACTATGAATCCATTCGTACTCAAAGGAGCGCAACAACAACTAGTAGAACTACTTAAAGGGAAAGGCATTACCGACGAAAATGTCCTTTCTGCCTTTGGCAAGGTGGAACGACACCGTTTCATAGAATCGTTTTTATGGGACAAGGCCTACAAAGATCTGGCGCTGCCCATCTATTGCAAACAGACCATCTCACAGCCCAGTACAGTGGCTTTCCAGTCGCAACTGCTGGAAGTGAGCAAGGGACACAAAATCTTGGAGATAGGCACTGGCTCAGGTTTCCAAGCCGCCATTCTCAGCGCGATGGGTGCCAAAGTCTATTCGGTAGAACGCCAATTGGAGCTCTACCAGAAAACAAAAAAGCTGCTGGAAGAAGTTGATTACAGGATAGTTGTACAATATGGAGACGGCTTTCAGGGCTTACCACGCTACGCCCCTTTCGACAGGGTGATCGTCACCTGCGGAGCGCCCAATGTGCCCACTGCCCTGTTGCAACAGATGAAAGTCGGCGGCATCATGGTCATTCCCGTAGGCGAGGAGGTTCAGACGATGAAAAGAATCGTCAAGTTGGATGACACACACTACAAAATCACCAACTACGGCAATTTCACTTTTGTGCCCATGTTGGAGGAAATCGTCAAAGGTCCTTCCCAACAATAAAAAAACGGCTATATTTGCCCCTAGTTTCAAACTTTCTTTATCAAACTGATAATTAATACATTACAAAACAATAAACCACAATATCATGCAACAGTTGATCGAATGCGTTCCCAATTTTAGCGAGGGAAGAAATTTAGAGCTTATACATCAAATTACCGATGAGATAGAGAAATCGGAGGGTGTCAATTTGCTGGATGTGGACCCCGGTTCCACCACCAACCGCACCGTAGTTACCTTCGTAGGCACACCCGATTGTGTGATTGAAGCCGCTTTCAAGGCCATCAAGAAGGCACAGGAGCTGATTGACATGCGCAACCATCATGGCGACCATCCCCGTTTTGGTGCCACCGATGTTTGTCCGCTGGTACCTGTAGCCAACATTACGATGGAAGAGACCGCCGAATACGCACGCAAGCTTGCCAAACGCGTAGGCGAAGAACTTCACATTCCCGTATACTGCTATGAATCAGCAGCATTTAAACCTGAAAGACGCAATCTGGCCAACTGCCGTCATGGTGAGTACGAAGCACTGAAAGAGCGTCTCTCTTCTGCAGAATGGAAGCCCGATTTCGGTCCCGCCTTTATGGACGAGAGCGTGGCCAAGAGCGGTGCCAGCGCCATCGGTGCTCGCGATTTTCTCATCGCCGTTAACTACAACCTCAACACCACTTCTACCCGCCGTGCCAACGCCATCGCCTTTGACGTCAGAGAGAAAGGTCGTCCCAAGAGAGAGGGCAACCCCATCGTCGGCAAGATTATCAAAGACGAAAACGGCGAACCTGTGATGATTCCCGGCACGCTGAAAGGCACCAAGGCCATCGGCTGGTACATCAAGGAATACGGCGTTGCTCAAGTATCGATGAACATCACCAACATATCGGCTACTCCACTGCACATCGCCTTTGAGGAAGTGTGCAACAAAGCCGCTGCCCGTGGCATCCGCGTGACGGGCACCGAGATTGTAGGCCTTATCCCCAAGAAAGTACTCATCGACGCAGGCAAATACTTCCTGCAAAAACAGCATCGCTCATTAGGTATTGACGAAAAAGAGCTTATCAAGATTGCTGTTAAATCCATGGGCTTAGACGACTTAAAGCCTTTCAATCCAGAAGAAAAAGTTATTGAATATCTGATCAATAGCACCAACACCAGCGAACGTCTTGTCGATATGACCTGTTTAGGCTTTGCTGATGAAACCGCATCTGAAAGTCCCGCTCCCGGCGGCGGCTCTATCTCTGCTTATATGGGTGCGTTAGGTGCTTCGTTGGGCACGATGGTCGCCAACCTCTCGTCGCACAAACCCGGCTGGGACGACCGTTGGGAAGAGTTCTCCAAGTGGGCAGAAAAGGGTCAGCAGCTGAAAGACGAGCTCATCTGGCTGGTTGACGAAGACACCAACGCCTTCAACAAAATCATGAACGCCTTCGGCCTGCCCAAGAGCAACGACGAAGAGAAGAAAGCCCGCAAGCAAGCCATTCAGGAGGCCACCAAATATGCTATTGAGGTGCCGTTCAAGACCGTGAAAAAATCATTTGAGGTCTTCGAAATTTGTCGCGCTATGATTGAAAGCGGCAATCCCAACTCTGTTACCGACGCTGGCGTTGGAGCACTCTGCGCCCGCGCTGCTGTCACCGGAGCCTACCTCAATGTCAAAATCAACGCCGCCTCGCTCGACGACAAAGAGTTTGCCAACAACATCGTGGCCCAAGCCGCCGACTATGTGGCCAAGGCCAATGCTATAGAAAAAGAGCTGCTGGCACAAGTCGAAGCTGTCATCGAAAAATAAAATCACTCATATCATAAACTCAAACCGGTCTTCCGAATGGAAGGCTGGTTTGTTTTCTGGCTGTTATGAAATGTAATTACCACACTCACAATACCTTCTGCGACGGCAAAGAACCCATCGAGGCGTTTGTCAAGAGAGCCTCTGAGTTGCATTTCGACCACTTGGGATTCTCTTCGCACGCTCCCGTCGATTTCGAGAACAGCTTTGCCATTGCCGAGAGCGACTTACCCGCCTATCTTCAGGAAATTGAGCACCAACAAGCCCTTCATCCTGAAATCCAACTTTTTGCCGCACTGGAGTGCGATTTTGTACCGGACATCACCCACCCGTTCGACTATTTCCGTAGCCATCACCATTTCGACTACCTCATTGGAGGTGTGCATTTGGTAAAACCACCCCACGGCAGCGACCTATGGTTCATCGACGGCAGCAAGCAAGAGATTTACGACAACGGACTGGCGCAGCTCTTCGACAATAACATCCGCAAGGCCGTAACAACCTTCTGGGAACAGACCTACGAGATGATAGAAACGCAGCATTTTGACATCATCGCCCACATGGACAAAATCAAGATGCACAACCGCGACCGCTTTTTCCACGAAGACGAACAGTGGTATCGCGTGCTGGTTGACCATGCCATTTCGCTCATCAAGAAGCACAATCTCATTGTTGAAATAAATTTGAGAGGGCTATACAAAAAACGCTGCAACACCTTCTACCCTTCACCTGCCATCATCCAACAGCTCGCCAAAGCAGATATTCCCGTTGTCATCAGCAGCGACGCACACAAAGCCGAAGAGCTGGAACTCTTTTACGATGAAGCCGTTACAGCAATCAAAGAAGCTGGCATCCATCAAATGGCCTGCCTCAAAAACGGCCAGTGGACCTCATACAGCGACTTCTAAAAACGCCACATTTCACACCCAAATTCGAGGAAAAATTATCCACAATTAATAACATCAGATTGTTAAGAAAAAAGCAAAATTTTCTTCCAGCAATCGTGTTATAATATTATTTTTGCATAGTTTGTACCGCACCTAAGGTACCGACTATTTTTTATTGCAAACCATTACAAACCAGGCATAATCTTTTTAATAACATGAGAGAAAAAATTAATTTCACACCGGATTACGGACAAAAAGCAGACACATCCATCATCAAGGTCATTGGCGTTGGTGGCGGAGGCGGCAACGCGGTTAAACACATGTACGAAGAAGGCATTGAAGGTGTCAACTTTTTGATTTGCAACACCGATCGTGGAGCGTTGGAGAGCAACCTGGTTCCCTCGCAATTGGTATTAGGCGACACCGGCTTGGGTGCTGGTGCCGATCCCAATAAGGCTCGTGAACTGGCATACGCCACCAAAGACAAACTGATAGATTTCATCGGCAAAGAGACCAAGATGCTGTTCATCACGGCAGGTATGGGCAAAGGCACCGGTACGGGTGCTGCTCCCGTGGTTGCCGAAATTGCCAAAGAGATGGGCATCCTCACCATTGCGGTAGTGACCTATCCCTTCAAATTCGAAGGCGAGCCCGTTGCCAGAAAAGCGGACTCCGGCATTGCCGAACTGCGCAAACATGTGGATTCGCTTATCGTGGTTAAAAACCAGAATATCATCAAATACTATAACGACGAAGATATGGATGCCGCTTTCGGCTATGCCGACGATGTGTTGAAAAACGCCGTCAAATGTATTGCCGAGCTCATCACCAAGAATGCTGAACAGAATGTGGACTTCAACGATGTCTGCACCATCATGAGAGAGAGCGGCGAGGCCATGCTCGGCTTGGCAGAGGCCAGCGGTGAAAACCGTGTGGACGAGGTAGTGAAGAATGCGCTCTCTTGTCCTCTGTTGCAAGAAGAACTTATCACCAGCGCCAAGAGCATGCTCTTCTTCGTCAACTACGGCAAGATTACCGTTTCGGAATTCGAGAAACTCACCGACAAGCTCGAAGAACTTCAAAATCAAGACTCCACCGTTATCTGGGGCCGCAAGAAAGACGAATCGCTGGGCGATGCCATCAAGTTGTCGGTTATTGTTACTCGTTACACGGGTCAGAAGGCACCTAAAAAAGAGATGCCTCCCCAAGATAGCAACGACAACACCGATGGACCCAAGAAGCCTTGGTGGGAAGAAGTTTGGGGACCCAATGACCAACAAAGTCAAGACACGGAAATTGTTGACATCGACAACATAAACAAGAACACCGACACCAACAAGAACGATGACCCGTTCGATTGGATTTCGCAGAACCAACAATCGCAGCCCACGGTAGCAGACACGCCCACACAGCGCGTACCCACCGTGCAGCAGCATCCTGTTGACATGCAACCCACCATGCCCTCCAAACCCGGTCAGCCGCAGATGATCAGCGACAATAACGACCCGCGTTTCGAGGACAACGAGCAGTTTAGAGAGCTCGTGCAGACGCCCGCCATCCTGCGCAGCCAAGCCAATGCAGGCATGACCGCCACCATGGTGTCGCAACGCAGTTTCAACTTCAATGCTGTAGAAGACGACCTGCACGATTTTCTCAGTTCAAACCCAGACTAATTAATCACTTTATTACCAACGACCATGTCAGAAAATCATCCGTCGCTCAATTTTATTGAGCAAATCATCGAGGAAGACCTCAAAAACGGCAAGAACAACTCAAAAGTACACACTCGTTTTCCTCCGGAGCCCAACGGATATCTGCATATCGGACACGCCAAATCCATCTGTCTGAATTTCGGTCTGGCTAAAAAATACAACGGCAAGTGCAATCTGCGCTTTGACGATACCAACCCCACCAAGGAAGATACCGAATACGTTGAGTCCATCAAGGAAGACATCCAATGGCTCGGCTTCCAGTGGGCAAACATCTTCTATGCTTCCGACTACTTCGAACAGTTGTACCAATGGGCCGAAAGACTGATTATGGAAGGCTTAGCCTATGTGGACGACTCAACACAAGAAGAGATTAGCAAAGGTCGTGGTGTACCCACCAAGCCTGGCACCGAGAGTCCTTACCGCAACCGCAGTGTAGAAGAGAACCTTGACCTCTTCCGCAGAATGCGCGCCGGCGAATTTCCTGACGGCAGCAAGGTGCTACGTGCCAAAATAGATATGACCTCGCCCAACATGCACATGCGTGACCCCATCATGTACCGCATCCTGCATGCTGAACATCATAAAACCGGCAATAAATGGTGCATCTATCCCATGTACGACTACGCACACGGACAGAGCGACTCTATTGAAGGTATCACCCACTCCATCTGCACTTTGGAGTTTGAAGTTCACAGACCACTATACGATTGGTTCTGCGAGACTTTAAAGATACATCACCCGCAACAGATTGAGTTTGCCCGCCTTAACCTGAGCTACACCATCATGAGCAAGCGCAAATTGATGCAATTAGTTCAAGAAAAACATGTTATGGGCTGGGACGACCCACGTATGCCTACCATCTCGGGCTTACGCCGAAGAGGCTATACCGCCGCTTCGATACGCAACTTTGCTGAGACTGTGGGCGTGGCCAAACGCGACAACATCATCGATGTTTCGCTGCTTGAGTTCTGCGCGCGCGAGGATTTGAACAAAGTAGCCCGTCGTACGATGGCGGTTTTAGATCCTGTGAAGCTGGTTATCGACAACTATCCCGAAGGCCAAATTGAAGAATTAGACGCCGTCAACAATCCCGAAAATCCCGATGAAGGAACCCGCAAAGTGCCTTTCGGCAAGGAGTTATGGATTGAGCGCGCCGACTTCATGGAGAACCCGCCCAAGAAATTCTTCCGTCTGACCGTAGGCGGCGAAGTTCGTTTGAAATACGCCTATATTATTAAATGTACCCATGTGGTGAAAGATGCTGAAGGTAACATCACTGAAATACACTGCGAATATTATCCCGAAACGCGTAGCGGTCTCTCAGAGAGCAACCGCAAAGTGAAAGGCACCATCCACTGGGTATCGGTTGAGCACGCCAAGAAAGCAGAAGTGCGCTTGTTCGACCGACTGTTCAATGTGCCCGACCCCGACGATTGTGAAGAAGGCCAGACTTTCATCGACCATATCAACCCCAATTCATTGGTTGTCATCGACGGCTACATCGAAGAGAATCTGAGCCTGAAAAATGCGGAGAAACACTATCAGTTCGAGCGTACCGGTTACTTCTGCCTCGACAAAGATTCGACAGAAGATCATCTGGTATTCAACAAAACTGTAAGTTTGAAAGCAAGTTACTAGAAACTACTCATTCCAAATACGCCAACTGGCATCGGCTTGGAGATACAACATTTCCAAGCCGTTTTTGGTTGCGCACCCATGCAAGCGCCCTTGACGCAAGAACTCAGTTTCTGCAGGCGCATAAATCAAATCATATAAAATATGGTTGGACGAAAGCAATTCATACGGAAACGGCAACTCGCCGCCCACGCCCTGCATACCAACTGGAGTGGCATTAATTATCAATTGATGCGACGAGAGAAGGTCGCTTGTCAGCTGAGAATAAGAGAGTTCATTATCGTTGCGTGGTGAGCGAGAAACAAAATGGCAAGCGATGCCCAATTCCGACAAAGCAAACGCTACAGCCTTCGCAGCCCCACCCGTTCCTAACACCAACGTCGTGCGTACAGCGGACAAATCCAAAGCACGCAACGACTCCTTAAATCCAATATAATCTGTATTATAACCTTTCAAAGAGAAACCGCCATTCACATTTTGCACCTTTACCACATTCACAGAGCCAATTTGCTCGGCTTCAGGACTCAAATACTGCAAATACGGGATAACAGCCTGCTTATAAGGCAAAGTGACATTGAATCCAACCAAATTCGGATGCTGCCGCAACAATGCAGGCAATTCGTCAATGGATTGCAACGGAAATAACTGATAATCGGCCTCTTCTACACCTTCATTCCTAAACTTGTCCAGAAAATAGTCTCGCGACAAGGAGTGAGATAAAGGGTAACCGATTAAGCCGAAGAGATGCATAAAAACTGAAAATTGAAAACTGAAAACTGAAAGTTATAAAGTTAAGGAACTAAGGAGTTGAGAATTATCGAGTTTTAGTATCGCTAACAACTAAAAACTAATCTTGAATTTTGTCTTCTGAATTCTGAATTTCCTGTTCGGCGGGTTTGCGAAGACGGAGGGCAATGAATTCAAGGACAAACACCAAGGCCAGTCCGGCTACGAGACAAATAATAGCACCTGCGATTTGCGGATCGCGACCAGTAAGCTCCTCAAAAACAGACGGTAGCACATTCTTTTCGGTTAGTGGCACCAAATCACCTGCGTGGTTGGTATAGGTTGACAAAGTAAATTTCCAAGGCCAAATCTTGTTGAGTGAGCCAACCATGAAGCCTGTCAGTGCAGCCAGTGTCACCATCTTGAAATGGGAGAACAAATAAGAAACCACATTGGCAAAAGTCACAATGCCGATGAGCGCACCGACAATGAAAATCAGAAGCACTGGAATATTGAACTCGGTTAACGATTTGAGAATGAAGAAATATTCACCCAACAACACGAGGATAAAACTACCTGAGATGCCTGGCAGAATCATGGCACAGATGGCGATGGCACCGCACAGGAAAATGTACCAGTACGAATCGGATGTGTTAAGCGGCTGATTTTCGGGGGACGTAAGGAAAAACGCCAGCACGAGGAATACCACAAACGAGAGGATGGTTTTCCAATTCCATTTCACGGGCTTGGCCACGAACCATGTCGATGCGACAATCAAGCCGAAGAAAAATGCCCACAACAAGATTGGCTGATGCACAAGGAGATAGGTCATCACTTTGGCAATACTCAGCAGACTGGTAGCGATACCGGCCACCAGACAAATCAAGAAATTGGCATCAATATTCTTCCAAAATTCTTTGATTTTACCCGTAAAGAGAAGTTTCAGATTGGCCAAATTAATGCTCTTAATCGCATTAATCAAGCGTTCATAGATACCTGTAATAAAAGCAATGGTACCGCCGGATACGCCAGGAACCACATCGGCAGCACCCATGGCCATACCTTTCAAAAAAACTAAAATCCACTTCTTCATGGTAGCATTCAAGAAATTAGAAACTATATATCAGAACGATACATTTGAATTAAGGTAAGAATCTCATCGTAAGTCTCCAACAGCGGGTCCAAAGCCAGAAAGTCCTCATACCCTTTGTAATTGATGAGCAACGCATTTTTAAGATACTCACTACCCTGCACACTATCTCCGCTCAAGAAACAAAGAGCTGCTAAATAATAGGGAGCAGTATAGGTAATATTCTCATCATCAAGATGTTCCTTCAAAATTTCGATACCCAAATCATACTTCTCATTGGCACAACAAAACATCGTGAAGTACTTGTAGAAATCGGCTTTGTTCTCCACATGTCCCAAGGTAATATTGAACAGGTCCAGCATCGTCTCCTCACGTTCCTCAGGTTCATAATATTCGAGCACAGCAAACAACAAATCAAAGCTTTGTGGACTAAGTTTGAATGCCTTCTCAATAAACAACTTGGCCTCATCCATCCTATTCGTTTCCTTTAGAATAGAAATAATACCCAAGATAGAATTCACATAATTTGGGGCTACTAAAAGTGCTTTGTGATAATACTTTAGTGCT
>JAEEGF010728496.1_pt1 | contig 14420 bp, 9 predicted proteins | sample 9134171 | NCBI WGS metagenome assembly JAEEGF01 (sample SAMN16246542, study PRJNA631951) | gut metagenome | biome: gut microbiome; feature: rumen; material: AP-attached | host: Bos | place: Iran: Karaj | collected 2018-10
GGACAGCCGAAAACATAGCCTGTCACGGCAGCAATTGCAATACCAGAGGCCTCTACTGTCAGAATCTTATTAACTCCGCAGCCCTCATACAGACGGTGAAACTCTTCCGCCATGGCATACAAAAGCTGAGGGTCAATCTGGTGATTGAGAAAACTGTCGACTTTCAGAATTCCGCCGGGGCGGACGATTCCATCTTTCAAAATACGTTCTTCAAGAAGCTTCATGATCATCATTTCTCCTTCTAAAACCGAAAAAAGCCCGTCACCATATCAGGACAGGCTTGTTTCGGGTAATTTCAGATATTACACAGCGCGTGTAACTTTGCCGCTGCGGAGACAGCGGGTGCATACGTAGACATGCTGAGGAGTTCCGTCTACCACTGCCTTGACGCGCTTCACATTGGGCTTCCAAGTACGATTGGAACGTCTGTGAGAATGGCTGACTTTAATACCAAAAGTAACGCCCTTATCGCAAAACTGGCACTTTGCCATGCTGAAGCACCTCCTTGATTGTTAATTGCTGAAAACAGCCTAGGTATAATACCACAAAGGGGCAGCCAAATGCAAGAGAAAAATGTAAAAAGAAGAAACTTTTTTATTCCGGAATGTTTCTTCCTGAAAATATCCAGTTGAAACAGCAGGGAAAATAGCTTATTATACATATATTAAAACACTTCTGACTATTACCCGGAGGATGCCAATGAACAACCGATACAGCTGGCCTTTAAAGAAAATTGCAGAGGAAATGAAGCTTCAGCCGCTGAATCTTTCTTCCGATTATGAAACGGCAGTGGTTACTACAGCCGATGTCAACCGGCCTGCCATGCAGCTGACAGGCTTTTATGATTATTTTGATGCACGGCGCATGCAGATTATCGGGCGCGTTGAAACAACATACCTGGAAACCCTTTCGCTGGAAGCCAGGGAAGAGGCATTTGAGAAATTTATGGAGTATCCGATTGCAGGGCTGGTGATCTGCCATGAATGCGCTCCGTTTGAAGAGTGCATAGAAGCGGCAAAGAAATACGACCGCAACGTGTTTATCACGGAACAGGATACCTCCGAATTCATGGCGCTGCTGATAGTCCGCCTGCACCGGCATCTGGCACCGCGCATTACCCGGCATGGTGTGCTGGTTGAAGTCTACGGCGAAGGCGTACTCATTACAGGCGAAAGCGGAATGGGCAAGAGTGAAACGGCACTTGAGCTTGTCAAACGCGGCCACCGCCTGATTGCAGATGATGCGGTGGAGATCAAAATTGTAGGCAGAGATACGCTTGTCGGGTCGGCGCCTGAACTGATCCGCTATTATATGGAACTGCGCGGAATAGGGATTATCAATGTCCGCCATATCTACGGCGTCGGCGCGGTAAAACCGGAGACTTCCATCGACCTGGTTGTCCACCTAGAGCCGTGGGACGACAAAAAAGCCTATGACCGTCTCGGCCTTACGGATGAGACGACGGACATTCTGGGGGTAACACGGCCCTTGATTACCATACCCGTTATGCCCGGAAGAAACCTCGCAGTGATTATGGAGCTTGCGGCTATGAACAACCGCCAGAAGAAGATGGGCTTCAACGCAGCGGAGACGCTTGCCGGAGAAATAGATGCCCATGTGGATTCTACCCTTTAAGTGTTTGAAATGAAGAGTACCATACTTGACACAATCAGAAACACTCTCCCGGATGTTTCTGTAACAGAACAGGAACCGATGAAAGCACACTGCTCTTTCCGCACAGGAGGCCCTGCAGCGGCTTTCCTTGTGCCGGAGGATGAAGGGAGCATGCTGAAGCTGCTTGCCGTACTCAGTGAAAACGAAATTCCGTTTATCGTACTCGGAAACGGTACCAATGTCGTCTTCCGGGACGAAAGCCTGCCGTATTGTATTATTTCCACTGAAAAGCTGCAGGAGATTTCCCTGACAGAAGAAGGGTATGTTTCTGCACAGGCGGGAGCAGCGCTTTCCCGTGTAGCAACATTTGCTTATGAGAACTCTCTCACCGGAATGGAATTTGCCTCCGGGATTCCCGGGTCAGCAGGCGGCGGTGTGCTGATGAATGCCGGCGCATACGGCGGAGAACTGAAGGATATTATTCTTTCCGTCCGTTGCTGCGGAAAAAACGGCAAATACATACAGGAACTACCCGCTGAACAATGCGATTTCCGTTATCGCCACAGCCTTTTTCAAAGCGGAGACTATGTGATTCTCGGTGCTGTTTTCCGCCTGGAAAGGGGAGAGAAGAGCGGTATTGCAGCAAAAATGAAGGAACTGAATGCCCGCCGCAGGGAAAAGCAGCCATTGGATCTGCCTTCTGCCGGAAGTGCATTCAAACGCCCGGAGGGACACTATGCAGCAGCGCTGATTGAACAGTGCGGCCTGAAAGGAACAGCGGTCGGCGGAGCGCAGGTCTCGGAGAAGCATGCCGGTTTTATTGTGAACACCGGGACAGCTACAAGTGCGGATCTTGAAGCACTGCTTACCCTCGTCAGCGATACGGTGAAAGAAAGAACAGGAATAGAACTGCAGAGAGAAATCATTCTTTTTCCGTAACACACCATATTCCCTTTTCATTTAATTATTCACTATTAAGAACGGACCGGTTTTCAGCTATGTCTTTTTCCGGAAATACAAAAGAAGAAATATGCCGTCAGAAGCTTGACCGGGTATGCTGCGCAGTGGCGGAAAGCTACGGCGTACTGCTGTTCTGCCACACCTACGCGCCGGATGGGATCCGCATCACGACAGCAAACCCGGCTTTCGCAGCGAGACTACCTAAACTTTTCAAAAAGGCTTTCGGCCTTTCTTTTGACAGTCTGCCGCCGGAAAATGCCATCGGAAAACGAAGCTTTCTGATTACCGACCGGGCTAAGATTGCTGCGATTTATGCCGCATTCGGAAATGATGCCAGTAATGCGCTTGTACACCACGTCAACTTTGCCGTTCTGGAGGAAGACTGCTGCAGGATTTCGTTTCTCCGGGGAGCCTTCCTGGCAGGAGGCAGCGTAACAGATCCGGAAAAACGCTATCATCTGGAAGTGGCGACTACACACCGCCAGGTTGAACGGGAGACATTTACCCTGATGCAGGAGCTCGGATTCAACCCCAAGGAATCGTCCAGAGAAGGGAATGCCCTGCTGTACTTTAAACAAAGCGACGCCATTGCGGATTTTCTTACGGCAATCGGGGCTCCGGTTACGGGAATGGCAGTTATCACGACGCGCGTTGACAAAGAAATGCGAAATACCATTACCCGGCAGATCAACTGTGACAGCGCCAACGCCGACAAAACCGTCAACGCTGCGCAGGAACAGCTTACCGCCATACGCCGGTATGCCTCGCTTTACGGGCTGGATTCTCTACCGGAACCGCTGAAAGATGCCGCTCTGCTGCGGATAACCAACCCTGCCGCAAGCCTCGCAGACCTTTCCAGACTTTCCTACCCGGCGGTTACAAAAAGCTGCCTCTCTCATCGGCTAAAAAAAATAGCCGATCTGGTGAAGGAGGAAAAAGAATGAGTTTTGTTCACCTCCATGTGCATACAGAATTTTCCCTGCTCGACGGAGCCTGCCGCATCGACAAGGTTGCAAAACGGGCAGCCGAGCTTGGCATGCCTGCGCTTGCCGTTACGGACCACGGAGTCATGTACGGGGCGGTGGCTTTTTACAAAGCCTGCAAAGCAGCCGGTATTCAGCCAATCATCGGCTGCGAAGTCTATGTTGCACCGCGTACGAGACATGACAAGGAACAGGCGAGGGACAGAGACTATACGCATCTCGTCCTGCTCTGCCGCAATGAAACAGGGTATCACAATCTCTGCCGGCTGGTAAGCGTTTCCTTTACCGAAGGGTTTTACGTCAAGCCAAGAATCGACTGGGAACTGCTGGAAAAGCACAGCGAAGGTCTGATCTGCCTTTCCGGATGTGTACGGGGTTATATACCGCAGAATATTCTGCGCGGAGATTACGACGAGGCAAAGCGCAAAGCGCTTGAACTGCGTAAACTCTTCGGGGAAGACGGTTTTTATCTTGAGATACAGAATCACCGTATACCGGAAGAAGAACGCGCCTCTGCCGGACTGATCCGCATCAGCCGGGAAACAGGCATTCCCCTCGTGCTGACGAACGACGCCCACTATATCAACAGAGAAGATGCCTATTATCAGGATGTTCTGATGGCTATTCAGACAGGGAAAAGTGTGTCAGACCCTGATCGTCTGAAAATGGCCACGGAGGAACTCTATCTGAAAAGCGAAGAGGAGATGGCACAGCTGTTTCCGGAGCAGCGGGAGGCGATGGACAACACCCTGAAAATTGCCTCGCTTTGCAGCTTTGAATTTGAGTTCGGACATTATCACCTTCCGAAATTCAAGCTCCCGGCAGGGGAGACAGACAGCGCTGCCTATCTCAGAAGGCTCTGCAATGAAGGATTTTCCCGCCGGTTTGCCGATCGCCCGGAGGTCCGCAGTCAGCTCGACTATGAACTGGACATGATTGAAAAAATGGGCTTTGTCGATTACTTCCTGATTGTGGCGGATTTTATCGGCTATGCCAAACGCAACGGCATTCCGGTCGGCCCGGGACGCGGCAGTGCAGCAGGGAGTGTTGTCTCCTACTGCCTGAATATCACAGATGTCGACCCTATCAAATACAGCCTCTTCTTTGAGCGCTTTCTGAATCCGGAACGCGTTTCGATGCCGGATATCGATGTGGACTTCTGCGTCAACCGCCGCGGAGAGGTAATTGAATATGTACAGAGACTGTACGGCAATGACCATGTTGCGCAGATTGTAACTTTCGGGACCATGGCTGCCCGGATGGCCATCAGGGACGTCGGGCGCGTACTGGAAGTCAGCTATGCCGATACCGACAAGGTGGCTAAACAGATTCCTGCAGCACTTAATATGACGATCGATGAAGCGCTGCAGCTTTCCAGACCTCTGCGGGAGCTTTATGAGGGGGACGATACCATCCGTCGCCTGATTGACGTCTCCCGTGCGCTTGAGGGAATGCCCCGTCATGCGTCAACCCATGCAGCCGGCGTGGTGATTACCGAAAAACCGGTATGCGAATATGTCCCTCTCGCGACGAATGACGGCGTGCCTGTATGCCAGTATCCCATGACCACACTGGAAGAGCTCGGATTGCTGAAGATGGACTTCCTCGGGCTCCGCAACCTGACCGTTCTGGAAGATGCCGCCCGCATGGTGCGCAGGACCGAACCTGACTTTTCGGTAGATACCATTCCGGAAGATGATGCCCCGACGTTTGAAATGCTGGCAAGAGGCAGTACGGCAGGCGTCTTCCAGCTGGAAAGTGCCGGGATGACCGCCGTATGCACAGGCATCAGAGCCCGCAGCATTGAAGATATCACGGCTATTATTGCCCTTTACCGGCCGGGACCGATGGATTCCATCCCGCGATTCATTGAGTGTTCCCAGCATCCGGAAAAAATAACCTATAAACACGAGCTGCTCAGACCGATTCTGGAAGTGACATACGGCTGCATTGTGTATCAGGAACAGGTTATCCAGATTTTTCGCCAGCTTGCCGGCTTCTCACTCGGACAGGCGGATATGATCCGCAGAGCCATGAGCAAGAAAAAACATGCGGTGATCGATGCCGAACGGATTGCTTTTGTCCACGGCGACAAAACACGCGGTATCGCCGGCGCAATTGCCAACGGAGTACCGGAGGCGGTTGCCGACAGCATTTACGATGAAATCCTTGACTTTGCAAGCTATGCCTTCAATAAAGCCCATGCCGTCAGCTATGCGGTCGTGTGTTACCGTACTGCATACATGAAGCGACATTACCCGCAGCAGTATATGGCTGCCCTGCTGACTTCCGTACTCGATGTCAGCTCCAAGGTTGCAGTCTATATTGCTGAATGCCGCGATATGGGGATTTCATTGCTGCCACCGGACGTCAATGAATCGGATGCGGACTTTACCGTAGCAGGAAGCAATATCCGCTTCGGGCTCGCTGCGATCAAAGGCGTCGGCCGCGGGGCGGTGGCGGAACTGACTGCAGAGAGAACGGCCGGCGGAGCCTTCCGGGACTTTGAGGATTTCCTGCGCAGGATGTCCGGTAAGGAGCTTAACCGCCGTGCAATAGAGAATATGATCCTTGCGGGCTGCTTTGACAGCATGGGATTCAGCCGCCGGGCTCTGACAGAGGCGGTCGGGCCTGCGCTTGACGGCATTGCCCGTGAGCGAAAGGACAATATTGAGGGCCAGATGGATCTATTCGGGATGCTGTCGGAAAGCGGGGAGAATGCCCATCTTCGCATTCAAATCCCAAAGATGGAGGAGTACCCGAAACAGGAGCGGATGGCAAAAGAAAAGGATGTGACCGGGCTTTACCTCAGCGGCCATCCGATGGATGAATACCGGGAGGCTATCCGGGGTACCGGTGTTATTCCGATCGGTTCCCTGATTGCGGATTTTGCCTCGGAAACAGGGCCTGAAATCTTCTCCGACGGGCAGCAGGTTCTGCTTGCAGGTGTAATAGAGTCCGCCAAAACGAAAACTACAAAGAACAATAACCTGATGTGCACCATCCGCCTCGAGGATGATACCGGCAGTATCGAAGTGATTGCTTTCCAGCGCGTTCTGGATCAGAGCAATGCCTATCTGGAGGAGAACACTGCTGTTGCCGTCAGCGGCAGAATCTCTCTGCGGGACGAAAAAGACCCGCAGCTGATGGCTGACAGCATTCAGCCGCTTTCCGGCCTGATGGCGAGGGAAGGGAAGAGTGTTTCTGCACAGGAGACAGCATCCGTGGTCCCGGAGAAAGAGAAGACACTCTGGGTTAAAATTTCTTCCCAGGAAGACCCTCTTTTTGAACACATCCGCCTGCTGCTTACCATGTTCCCCGGGAATGACAGAATTATTCTGTACTGTGAAAAAGAAAAGAAGAAAGTCGGTGCACGCTGTCTCCGGCATGAAACCCTGCTGGCGGAGCTGCGCGAACTCTGCGGGGACAGCAACGTCGTTGTCAGATAAATTTTTGTAGATAGTGCACAAAAACAGCATATAGAATTTGTTTAAAACATCCAAAAAAAGGCTTGACATACGGGTAAATCCATGATAAACTTAAATCCTAAATTAAATATCGCCTTCGATATAAGCAAAAGATATGGTTTTGTGTTTCTACCCGGTGCCGTAAATACCGGACTATCGATTGGTTAAAGAAAACTTCGGAGGCGCAGCATTTTTGTCTGTGCCTTTTTGTTTTCCATTTCCGCATCGGTTTCTGAACACATTGCTTTGTCAGCTGCAGATACGCGATGCGGTATTATTATTTAAGAAAGGGTATAAAACATGAAAAAAATTCTCGCTCTGCTCATCGCTGTCATGATGATCGCTTCCCTTTGCGCAGTCAGCGCATCTGCGGAAGGCACAGTCAAGTTTGGCCTTATCACCCTGCACGATGAAAACTCCACCTATGACAAGAACTTCATCACTGCTGCTCAGGAAGCCTGTGAGAAAATGGGCGTTGAGCTCGTCGTGAAGACCGGCGTTTCCGAAGGTGAAGACTGCTACGAAGAGGCCTGCAATCTTGCTGATGACGGCTGCAACGTGATCTTTGCTGACAGCTTTGGCCATGAGGATTATATGATTCGCGCTGCAAAGGAATATCCCGAAGTTCAGTTCCTGCACGCAACCGGTTACCAGGCTCAGCTTGTTAACCTCCCCAACTTCCACAATGCATTTGCTTCCATCTATGAAGGCCGCTACCTTGCGGGTGTTGCTGCCGGTCTCAAGCTCCAGGAGATCATTGCCAACAACGGTCTTACTGAAGCCAATTACGATGAAAACGGCAATGTGAAAGTCGGCTATGTCGGCGCTTACACCTATGCGGAAGTTATTTCCGGTTACACCTCCTGGTTCCTCGGCGTTCGCTCCGTAGTTCCCAATGTTGCCATGAAGGTTACCTTCACCGGTTCCTGGTATGACGAGACCGCTGAAAAGGAAGGCGCAAACACCCTGATCGCTGACGGTGCCGCTCTTCTTTCCCAGCATGCTGACTCCATGGGTGCTCCTACAGCCTGCGAGACTGCAGGTATCCCCGACGTTACGTACAACGTTCCGACCGGCGACGCCTGCCCCAACACCTATGTGATCTACTCCAGAATCAACTGGGCTCCTTACATTGAGTACGCCATTCAGAGCGTGAACGATGGTACAGCCATTGACAATGACTGGGTTGGCACCTTTGCTACGGATTCCGTTCAGGTCGGTGAAATCGGTGCTGCAGCTGCTGCAGGTACCGCTGAAGCTCTTGAAGAAGTCAAGGCAAAGCTCCTCTCCGGCGAGCTTCATGTTTTTGACTGCTCCACCTTCACCGTGAACGGCGAAACACTTACTGCTGAGACCAACGAGCATGTTGTTGACGGTTACTTCGCAGAGTCTGAAACCGCTTCTGCTCCTTACTTCGATCTCCAGATCGACGGCATCAGCCTGCTCAACACCGTATTCTGATTAAAGCTTCATACTGATAAAAAAAGCTCCGGCTTTATATCCGGAGCTTTTCTTTTCATATTCCACCTGATTTCCTTTTCGACAGGAGGCACATACTTTGAACAAAGAACCCTGCGTAAAAATGAGAAATATCACCAAGCGATTCGGGGCAAAGGTTCTTGCCAACGATAAAGTCTGGCTGGATATTTACAGAGGAGAGATTCTGTCTCTTCTCGGAGAAAACGGAAGCGGAAAAACTACGCTGATGAATATGCTGTCCGGCATCTATTTTCCGGATGAAGGCACCATTGAGATTGATGGAAGGGAAGTTGTGATCCGTTCGCCGAAAGACGCTTTCAGCCTGGGGATCGGAATGGTTCATCAGCATTTCAAACTGGTGGATGTTCTCACTGCGGCTGAAAACATTGTCCTCGGACTTGACGAAAAGTTTGATATGAAGGCAGCGGCTGAGAAGATCCACGCAATATGCGACCGGTATGGTTTTGATGTAAACCCCGATCAGAAAATTTATGACATGTCTGTTTCCCAGAAACAGACGGTTGAAATAGTCAAAGTTCTTTACCGCAACGCGAATATCCTGATTCTTGACGAGCCTACTGCGGTTCTTACACCGCAGGAGACGGACAAGCTTTTCGCCGTGATGCGCAATATGCGTGCAGACGGGAAGGCAATTGTCATTATTACGCACAAACTGCATGAAGTGGAAGAAATATCTGACCGCGTCGCCATTCTGCGCAAAGGCCAGTTTGTCGGAGATATGCTGACAAAGGATACCAATGCAGAAGAGATGACCAATATGATGGTAGGGCATGCGGTCACTTTGAATATAGAACGCCCCGAACCTGTCAATTCCAGACCCAGACTGGAAGTAAACGGGCTTACCGTCCGTTCACAGGACGGAATATTAAAGCTGGATGATGTATCCTTTACACTCAACAGCGGAGAAATTCTCGGCATTGCCGGAATCTCCGGCTGCGGCCAGAAAGAGCTTCTGGAGGCGATTGCCGGGCTGCAGAAGGCGGAGAAAGGATCAATCAGCTATATCGAAGACAATGGCAGCCGGGATGAAATCCTCGGAAAAGACCCTCTGGAAATCCGCCGGAAGGGCGTTGTATTCTCTTTCGTGCCGGAAGACAGGCTCGGCATGGGCCTTGTGGGGAACATGGATCTGTCGGACAATATGATGCTCCGCTCTTTCCGCAGCGGGCCCACACTGTTTACCGACAGAAAAGCTCCTCATACGCTGGCAGAGAAAATCGTCCGCGAACTTGAGGTTGTTACACCCAGTGTTGCTACGCCTGTACGCCGTCTTTCAGGGGGAAATGTACAGAAAGTGCTGGTCGGGCGCGAAATTGCCTCTGCGCCTTCCATCCTGCTGACAGCCTATGCTGTCCGCGGGCTGGATGTCAACTCTTCCTATGTTATCTATGATCTGCTGAACAGACAAAAAAAAGCGGGTGTCGGCGTCATCTATGTCGGTGAGGATCTGGACGTACTGCTGGAGCTGTCTGACCGTATTCTGGTTCTATGCGGAGGAAAAGTCAGCGGAATTGTTCCGGGCCGCGGTGCCGACAAGCGGGAAATCGGAAGAATGATGACCTCTCTGGGAGGAGAAAAATGAAAAACAAGGAACCTCTTTTCCATATAGTCAAACGGGATGATCTTTCCGTTGCCAAAGTCTGGGGAATACGCCTCCTGGCCATTCTCCTGGCGCTTGTCCTGTGCGGGATAGTCACCGTTCTTCTGACGAAGCTTAACCCGCTTGATGTTTACGGAGCCATGATAAAAGGCGCGTTCGGCTCCAAAAGAAAAACCTGGGTAACCGCTCAGAATACCTCTATTCTGCTCCTGATTGCGCTTGCCGTAACCCCTGCTTTCCGGATGCGTTTCTGGAATATCGGAGCAGAGGGGCAGGTACTGATCGGAGCCTGGGCAGCTGCAGCCTGCATGATCTCACTCACAGGCAAAGTTCCCGAATGGGTTCTGATCGTCATTATGGCACTTTCCAGCATATTCTGCGGTGCTCTGTGGGCAGTGATTCCGGCGGTGTTTAAAGCAAGATGGAATACCAATGACACGCTTTTCACCCTGATGATGAACTACATTGCCACGCAGATAGTTGCCTGTTTTGCCATTGTCTGGGAAAATCCGAAGGGTTCCGGTACGATCGGCATTATCAATAACTCCACAGAATTCGGCTGGATTCAGATCGGCAACAAATATCTGCTTCCGATCATCGTTTCCCTCGTAATGACCGTTGCGGTTTATATCTACCTTCATTACACCAAACACGGATATGAAATTGCTGTCGTCGGTGAAAGCGAGCGCACGGCGAGATATGTCGGCATCAAGGTGGAGCGCGTTATGGTGCGTACGCTGTTTCTTTCCGGTGCCATCTGTGGGCTGGTCGGGCTGATCCTGGTAGCAGGGGTCAACCATACGCTTACGACAACGCTTGCCGGGGGGCGCGGATTTACGGCCGTTATGGTGAGCTGGATGTCGCATTTTAATCCGTTTACCATGATTCTTACCAGCTTCCTACTGGTATTTCTTAACCGCGGAGCAGGTGAGATTGCAACGACTTTCAGCCTGAATACTTCTTTTTCTGATATACTGACCGGTATTATTATCTTTTTCATCATTGGCTGTGAATTCTTCATCCGCTACAGGGTGAACTTCTGCAGCACGAAGAAAAAGGAGGGATGATAGCCATGTTTGGTTTTCTGTCTACATTTATTCCCCGTGCCATTGTACAGGGGATTCCTCTGATTTTTGGCTGTACCGGAGAAATACTGACGGAGAAATCCGGAAATCTGAATCTCGGAATACCCGGCGTTATGTATGTCGGCGGTATCTCGGGGGTTATCGGTGCGTTTTTCTATGAACAGGCAGCCGCTGCATCCGGAAACTTCAATTCTGCTCTTGCATTGATCATACCGCTTCTCTGCTGCCTGCTGGGTTCTCTGTTGATGGGGCTGCTTTACTGCTTTCTGACGGTTACACTCCGTTCCAATCAGAACGTCACTGGCCTTGCGATGACGACTTTCGGTGTTGGTTTCGGTAACTTCTTCGGCGGATCACTGATCAAACTGTCCAATTCTTCCATGACTTCCGTTGTGCTTTCCAAAACAAGCCTGGTTTATAAGACTACTCTCCCGTTTGCATCCTCTCTCGGCTGGTTCGGTGAGATGTTTTTCTCTTACAGTTTTCTCGCTTATGTTGCGGTGATTCTGGCGCTGATTGCCTCCTATATCCTCAAAAAAACACGTGTGGGTCTGCAGCTGCGTTCCGTTGGCGAAAGCCCGGCGACAGCTGATGCAGCCGGAATCAATATCACAAAATACAAATATGTAGCGACCTGCACCGGCTGTGTGATAGCAGGACTCGGCGGACTGTATTATGTGATGGACTATGCCTGCGGCGTCTGGAGCAACAATGCCTTCGGCGATCGCGGCTGGCTTGCCATCGCGCTGGTGATTTTTGCCATCTGGCGTCCGGGCACCGGAATCTGGTCATCCTTCCTGTTCGGCGGGCTGTATATCCTCTATCTTTACCTCCCTGTAACCATGGAGCATATGGAACTCAAGGAACTGTATAAGATGATTCCTTATGTGATGACGATTGTGGTGCTGGTTATTACCAGCATGCGCGATAAGCGTGAGAACCATCCGCCTGCCTCGCTTGGCCTGGCATATTTCCGCGAAGAACGTTAATAAACTATAAATTATCCGCTTTGCATTCTTGCAAAGCGGATATTCTTGGTATATAGTAGCAGTATCCTTTCAGACAGGAGGCTTTCTCATGAGAAAAACACTCTGCTTTCTTCTTCTGTTCTGCCTGATCCTGCCGCTGTTTGCCGCCGGCGCTTATGCCGCCAAGGACTATACACCGTATATCATTGAAGTGGAAATATCAGCCGGAGATACGATCAGCGATATCTGTGACAGCTACAGCATTGATTATTATGCCGTAAAGGATGCAATACTGGTCGTCAACGGTTTTGCGGACGAAAAGGCACTCGGCGCTGTGAGCCCCGGGCAAAAGATCTTCATTCCGCGGTCCCGTGCGGATGCCGATTCCATCATGGCGCTTTACGAATCCACGATTTCAGCGGTGATTCCCAGCGAATACGTGATCAAGGTAAAAGTTGAAAAGGGAGAGACTCTTTACAGCATCTGTGAAGCACATCATCTGACGTACAGCGTGTGCAGAGAAGCGATCAAGAGCCTTAACCTCTGGTCGGGAGACTTCCGGCTGGATGCCATCTATGCCGGACAGGAGATTCTCCTTCCGATAAGCGATGCAGTTGCGGTAGAAATCAGCGAAGCGGTTGCAACGGCAGTGGATGCCAACATCAATGTCAGCACAACTTCCGGTGATAAATTTGAATACTACCTGATCTCCCATACCATGACTTCCGGTGAATCTGTCAGATCAGTGTGCGGCATGCTCAATGTCCGCTATTCAGTTGAAGTGGCCGAAATGCTCAAGACGATCAACAACCTTTCCGACCTCGGGAAAGTACAGGCCGGCAGAGCATATCTGTTCCCGTCACTCAGTGCAGACAGTGCGGTTTATGCGGTGTATGCCCATACTGTTACGGCGGGAGATACTGTCGGCAGCCTCTGCACAGCGTACGGCGTGAAATATGCGGATGTCGTGAATATTCTGCAGGGGCTGAATCCAAAAGCCTCCATGACATCGATCCGCCTCGGTTCAGAGTTCCTGCTGGTTGCCCCTTGCGGAACAGGAGCTGAGACCCCGCTGATCATCAAGTAAAGAAAGTCCGTGAAATCCTCTGAAGCCAGTCCGGTTTCAGAGGATATTTTTGTTGCCACAGTCAGTGTTTTTTTGTATAATATATAAAACATATATAACTTTGTTTACTCAACGGATCTGAGGTGAATACGATGTCTCTTGACAAATCCTATTTCAATTCCATCCGGCTGGATACCTTCCGCCATAGATTCTATTCCGTTGAAGCGGTTGACAGACTGCTTGTCGATATCCGGGCTCAGGCTGACACTATGAACCGTGAACTGGAGGCATCTGCCAGAAAACTTTCCGCAGCACAGCAATCAGCCGAAACCCTGACGGAAGAGAACAGGGATCTTCTTTTGAAAGGGCAGGCTCTCTCTCAGGAGATTATCTCTCTTCGAGAGGATCTGAAGGCTGCAGAAGCTGTTGTTGTGGACAAAGAGGCGCTGCGTGCCGAAATTATCGGGCAGGCCAATGCCGAGGCAGAGGAACTCCTTACCGGAGCACGGGCGGACGCCGAACTTTGTGTTGCAACTGCGCAGACGGAGGCAGAGCAGTGCCTGAAAGCAGCGAAAACCGAAGCTGAAGAGCGTATTGCTTCTGCATGTGCTGAAGCTGAACAAAATATTACTTCCGCAAAAGCTGAGGCTGAACAGTGTGTTACTTCCGCAAAGGCCGAGGCAGAGCAGCGTATTGCTTCAGCGAAAGCTGAAGCAGAACAGTGTGTTACGGAAGCAAGCAGAAAAGCAGAGGAAATGTGTTCCGAAGCCGGACAGTGCCTGACATCGGCGAAGGCCGAAGAAGAGAGAATCCTTTCATCCGCAAAAGAAGCAGCAGAACAGTGCCTTGCTTCTGCGAAGGAAGAAGCAGAAAGGATCCTTTCGGAAGCCAGGACAGATGCTGAACAGCGTATTGCTTCGGCAAAGGCTGAGGCAGAAAAGTATGTTACCGAAGCCAGTGAGGAAGCGGAAGAGATGAAAACGGAAGCTGATGCGGAAGCACAGTCTGTGCGCCGCGCAGCTAAGAGTGAGCGTGAGAAGATGCTCCGCCGGGTCCGTCTGCAGTGCGAAAATGCTGCTGTTGCGCTGGAGGAGGCATTTTCTACAGCAAGGGAATTCCATTCCGAATCCCTTACACGCATTGACACTGCCTGGAAACAGCTTCTCCGGTCTCTGCC
>JAEEGF010285581.1_pt1 | contig 14417 bp, 10 predicted proteins | sample 9134171 | NCBI WGS metagenome assembly JAEEGF01 (sample SAMN16246542, study PRJNA631951) | gut metagenome | biome: gut microbiome; feature: rumen; material: AP-attached | host: Bos | place: Iran: Karaj | collected 2018-10
GTCTTTGTAATTGACCCAATTCCTGCTCTCTCACGGCCTGTTACAACAAGTCCAAAGAACGGCTTTGTCATCGGCCCGGAATTCTTACGCAATAACCGTCAGCTCAACTTCCGCTGGCAGAGCGTTCCGGGAGCAAGTGAATATTCATTCAATCTGTACAAGAGACAAAGTGACGGCACGCTCAAAAATATCTATTCAGTAAAGAGTACAAAAAATACCAGTGTCACACTCAGGGACTTTTCCATCCTTGATGTAGGAACCTTTATCTGGAACGTAAAAGCATTCAGCATTGCAAAGGACGGCTTTAAGGAACAGGAAAGCCCTGCCGCCGAAAGTAACTTTATAATCGACTTTAACCTTCCGGAAGAAGTTGAATCAATCAAACCGGAGACAATGTATGCAAATTAAAAAGTTTCTGGCCAAAACAGTAAAGATTCAATTTGTTCTCGTACTTTTAATGCTCGTAACTGACGCCTTTGCCCAGAAGGCACCTTTTAATCAGGTTCTGGAATGGAAGGCAGACAAAAACGCATTTTACTACAGGGTTGAAATTCAAAAAAACGGAAGCGGAAAGTCTGATTTTATACAAACAGAAAAAAACACAGCCCGCGTCCAGCTTGAGCCGGGCAGATACCGCTACCGTGTTTACGTTTACGACTTTCTTGGAAGACAGTCTTCGGTAAACGAATGGACGGATTTTGAAGTTTTAAAGGCAAACCACCCGGAATTCAAACGGCCGCCAAAGGATGTAATTCTGCCGGAAGACAAAGACTTTTTTGAAGTTCCGGTCGATATAAGCGGAGTTTCTGCAAATTCAACAGTCACAGTTGTAAATGAACAGACCGGCTACGAATTAAAAGGAAAATTGAATTTTAAAAATCCCGCCGCAGGAGAAAGCGAAACAAACCGCGCCACAAATGCAAACTTTGGCTATGTGCGCCCGGGAACCTATTTTATCCGTGTAACAAACCCGAGTGGTTTTAGTGCAAAGTCAGACACATTTAAAATCGCCTTTGCAGAACCTGTTGCGCCGCCTCCTCCTCCGCCCGAGCCGGAACCACAGCCGGTCCCGCCGCCACCTGCGCCCGAGCCAGAACCACAGCCCGAGCCGGTCGTACAGCCACAGCCTCAGCCTGTAATCCAGCAGGTAACAGAGCCGGTAGAAATTACAGAAGAGCTGGTAGAAGAAAAACTTGATATCGATATGAAGCTTATTCCGGGGGAAGTGCGCGTTAAGGCAAGTGACTCTGATAAGGTAAAATCACAGAAAAAACGCAACAACGCAATCAACCAGCTTCTGACAGAGTCAGAAGGACAGGATATAGTTGTCGTTGGAAAAGGCCGCAGCCACAGCGAATGGGGATTCTACTTAAAGGATTACTTTCCGATTCAAAAAATGAGCAACCACTCCTATAATTTTTTAGGAGCAGGTTTATCGTACGCATTCCATATATTGCCGCACAGCAGAATGGACTTTGGTCTGATAGTAACGGCCGACGCCCATACAGTAATGGCAAACCTTGATTACATAGAAGAATGGTATGAATTTAACCTCTTGGGCGGAATTTTCATTAATTTTGCAATGTCGGATGCATTCAGCTTTCAGCCGAGGGTAACAGGCGGTATCCAGACAGATACGGTTCGTTCGAATGTAACTTCGACCCGGCATTATCAGTCACCGGCACTTGAAGTAGACCTTGGCTTTAAATTCAGCCCGCAGAAAATCGGTTTGGACGGAGTTTCTGTTGATTTTGCTCCGTTCTATCTTGCAAGTTTTGAAAATTCAGGAAATCGTGCAGAATTCCTTGGAATTCGCCTGGGACTGCTGTATCATACAGGTAGTAAGAAAGCAATTAAAGCAACTCGTGTAAAGCGAAGTGCGGTCAAACAGGACGCGCCCGAACAGGCGCAGGAAAAAGAGCAATGATTAAAAATCTGAAAAAGCTTTTGCCCCTGGCCGGAACATTTTTAGTATTGATAACTCTCTTCTGCTGTGACAGCACCCTTATTGAAGACCTGGATGCCATTGCAAGAAAGCAGACGGAAGGAACCTACATTTATCAGACTATAATCCAGAAACAAAATATAGATGATAATAACTATTGTAAAGAAGAAACCACAGAAACTTTAAATCAGCCAAAATCGTCCACTGAATTAAAGCGATGGATTTCTGATGCAATAGACAAAAATTCAACTACTGGATTTATATTGAATAATACACCGGAAGTTGAACAACCTGAAGACAATTTCTACAGGCTTGTACTTACATATGACCGGAAGCTGTATACACTGCTTTTTAACGCAAACACAACTTCCATCTTTGAGGGTACAATCCCCCAAAGCCAGACACAAAGGTATGAAAAACAGATTTGCCTTGAATTTCCTGAACTAAAACTGACAAACTATATGTTCCTTGGCTGGGACGAAAACAATACAGCAGTATCCCCGGTCTATACAACAGATAATTGGAACTTTACATTTTATAAGGATACAACTCTGTATGCCATCTGGCAGAAAGGTAACGCAACCTACACAGTTTACCACTACCTGAACGACCTGGTGTATCACTCACAATACACAGTCCTTCTTTCTACAGAAACAGCAGCAGGCTTTGCGGGAGAGACAACCACAGCCACCCCATTCTCCTTCCCGGACTGCGAGAAATATCGTAATAACATAGCACCAACAGGTTCCATCGAACAGCAGACAATTTCAGCGGACGGCACCACACAAGTTGTTGTTAAGTATGACAGAAACACATTTACTATTAAACTTAACTTAGCAGGCGGTTTTTATATAACAGACCCCGAAACACCAGTTTATTCTGTAGAAGTTTACCTTTTATACGGTGACAAAGTGCCTGCTTTTATTGACAGCATGACATCTTTCGAGAAAACAGGATACACCTTTACTGGCTGGGACCCTGCCCTTCCGGACACAATGGATTATACATATAAAGACACAAGCTATACAGCACAATGGAAGGCCGATACATACACCCTTAAATATAACCTTAATGATGGAACAATGCCGGATAACCAGTCAGAATCTGAGGAAATTACAATAGAAACATCCCTTTCCACTCTGCCGGAGCCTTCAAGGAAAGGTTATACATTTGCAGGCTGGTTTACAGATCCGGCATTTACGGAAGGAACACAAAAAACAGAAATCTCCGGAGCAACAGCAGATATTACACTGTACGCAAAGTGGAAACCTGTAATTTATACGATTACATACATTGTAAACGGAGCAGAAAAAACCTTTGAGGGCTATGCTTCAGAATATACAATTGAAACAGCAACGATTACAGCTCTACCGGAACCTGAAGAAGATGGTTTTTCATTTGAAGGCTGGTATAAAGACCCGGCATTTACAGACGAAACAAAAGTAGAACAAATCCCGCAGGGCTCAACTGGAGACCTTACACTATATGCAAAGATGACAGAAACATCATCCGGAATCTCGATTACAACTCCTTATGTTGGTTTGATTACAGCATTCATTAAACCTGAAGGCGATGAATTTAACGCACTTACATCTTCATATACATCAATTCAATTTGAACTTCAAAGTTTCAGTCCATCCGGACTAATGGGAACAGACCGCACATATAAGTGGTATCTTGATGGTGAACTGAAATCAACTGCCCAAATTTATCAGCTCAATATTAAAACTAATGACAGTCTTACTGCAGGTTCACACGTGCTCACAGTTATTATTACTGATTCAACCGGTAAAATCGCCACAGGAACAAAGCAGTTTGTCGTAATTAAATAAAAGAGAGGAAAAATATGAAAAATTTTTACGGATTTTTAACAAAAAAAGGCAAAAACATATTTTTAATTACCCTGCTCTCAACTGCACTGCTTTTTGCTTCGTGTATAAACGACCTGTTTAATGATGATAAATCTTCCAAAAAACAGGAAACGCAGACCGAACAGACCGGCTCTGAAGAATTAATTCCTGTAAAAATCAATATCAGTAATAAAAAGCAGATAGAAAACATTTTGCAAAATGTAAAACCTCAGAAGAATATATCCCAGGCACGTGCAGCCTCTCCACAGAATGTGACACTGAAATATAAAATTCTTTACAAAAAGGTAACGGATACGTCGCAGTCTTCATGTGAATTAACAGACTCTTCTGCTGTCCTCCAGCTTTCTAAGGGAACCTGGGATTTTACACTGATAGCTTACTTTAATGAAATAGTACTTTTTAAAGGCGATTTATTGAACCAACCAATTAATTCCGGTATAGAAAACTCACTTATTTTTACACTGAAAGAAGTCGAAGGAAAAGGTAACCTTGTAATCAATTTAATAATACCTAAATCAAATGAATATACAACAGAAGTAAAAGTTCAGTTAAAAACATATCCTTCGTTAGAAGCTATAGCCGACTTTGAGCAACCTGCTTTAACTTCCGCAAACACCGGTACAACAGAAGATACATATATTTATAGTAAGAATGAAATTCAGAATGGAATGTACTTTGCTGTTTTTACGATTACCACAAAAAATTCACAGGCTGCTTCAGAATCTGAAACAGCCGCAAATTCAACAGAAACCACAGTATATCCCGTTCCGGTACGCGTATTAGCAAATCTGACAAGCGACAGTATTGAAAAACTAACTGATATACGTAATGTTTGTGTCATTACATATGATTTAGGGGACGACAGTTCAGTCTCATGGACGGCAGATGCTAAACCGGTACGCGTTTCTAAAAAATATCAGAATGTTACCTTACCAACTTATGAAAGTCTCGCTCCTATAGAAACGAAAATCTTTAACGGCTGGAAAATCCAGGGCAGTACAGACTCAGAATCAAAAACAACAATGATTATTGAACAGAACGTAACCCTGGAGCCTGACTGGATTACAACAACATTGTATGTAGACGGCAGCGCCACAGGCACAGAATCCGACGCCTTAGCAACGACTACCGCTGTAAATACCTTAAGTGCGGCGGTAAATAAACTGGTCACTTATGAAAACCGTGACGGGAATACTTCTGATTATCAGCATGAATGGACTATAAACGTAAAAGGAACCTGCTATGGTACAAGCGATTTAAGTTCACTAGAAATTACAAAATTAACAATTACCGGTGATAATAACGCACAGGTTATCCTTGACGGACGTACGTCTGAAACAGGAACTGCTACGGGTTCTGTTATAACAAAAGCACCTCAAAATGAAGGAACATATCCTCTGTTCATTGAATATTTAACAATACAAAAAGGAAGCAATACTTCAGGTGGCGGTCTGAACATCACCAATACTACCGCATACCTTGACAATGTTATTTTAACCGGTAACACTTCTACCGGTAACGGTGGAGCCATCGCCCTTACAAACTCAAAACTCTTTATTTACGGAGGCTGTCAAATAGGCCAGAAGGGTTCTGAGGCTGTTGCTGCAACGGATACAGAATGCTCAAACAGAGCCGGCGTTTCAGGTGGTGGAATCTACGCCGATGAAAATTCAACAATATATTTCGGCTATACAGCCGCAGATGAAGACGTTGGAACAATGACGGCCGAAGAAGACACCCCTTCCAACATCATTTCATACAACTACGCCGGAGGTCCATCCGAAAGTACATACGGCGGTGGCGGCATTTATTGTCTTGGAAAACTTTACATTAATGGCGGCACTATAAGCTATAACAGGGCAGCTCGGAAAGGGGGCGGCATTTATACAAAATCTTTGTCCATGAAAGGCTCCACTGTGAGTAACAACGCTGCCAAATATGAAGGCGGCGCCATTTATTTAGAGGCTACCCAAACAACGAAATCGTTTATTACAAGTGCAGATTTTAATGGAACGACAACTTCTACAGAAATCAGTGGTAATACTTCTGAAAATCCTTCTGATATTACTCCAAATTCTCACGGAGGCGGTATCGCTTTTTATGGAGGAGAACTATATATATCAGATACCATAATTTCCGGTAATAAAGCATCAAGTAAAGGCGGGGGAATTTATGTAAATAAGTGGCCTTCTTATGAAGATGCTAAACTTTTCCTTTACGGTGCAACTAAAATAGGAGTCGCTCCAGAAGAACCTTCCTTCGCAACATCAGGAAGTAATTCCAATTCTGCAACTTGCGGTGGTGGCATTTACCTTGAAACTTCTACCAAGGCGTATTTAAATTACAGTTCAAAAGATGCCACAAACCATACTGGCACTGTTAATATCACTTATAACTATGCAGATAAAGATAATAATAATAACGGCGGTGGGGGAATATTTGCAGATAGCAACAGTAAATTATATATTGCACCGGGCACTACGATAAATTATAACGCCGGAGCTAGAGGTGCCGGGATATTTGGCAAAGGTACTACCTATATGAGCGGCGGCACAATTTATGGTAACAATGCACTATACGGGGGTGGTATTTGTTTATCAGGTAGAGATTATACAGATTATAATCTTGATTTGATACATTACGGCACCCTTTATATGTATGGCGAAGCAATAATTGGAACTTCAGAAAATCCTAACAGTGCTGTATACGGAGGTGGAATTTACCTGGCCAACAATTATAGTCAAGCCTACCTGGGCTATAAGGTTATCGATGAAGAAAACAACATTTTTAAAACTGAATCATTAACAGGTGGTGTAAGCTATAATAACGGTGGAGGCATTTATAATATAGGGCTCCTTCAGGTTTCTACGGGCAGTATTAGTAACAATATTTCAGAAACCAATGGCGGCGGTGTATACAATGAAACAGATGCTCAATTCTCCATGACAGGTGGTACTATTGCATCAAATACTGCTGATAGTTCTGGTGGAGGTATTTTTAATTTAGGCACCCTTGAGATTTCTGCTGCTACTATTGAATCAAATAAAGCCGTAAACGGCGGCGGTGTTTATACTACTAATTTATCCATGACAGGCTCCACTGTGAGTAACAACTCTGCCACAGGTGACGGAGGCGGCATATCCTTTACAGACGGTGAACTTTATATATCAGGAACAACAATTTCAGGTAATAAGGCAACATCTAATGGCGGGGGGATTTTTTTAGGTTCCAATTCTAAACTTTTCCTTTTCGGGACAACTACAATAGGAGTCGCTCCAGAAGAACCTTCCTTCGCAACATCAGAAAGTAATTCAAATTCTGCAACAAACGGTGGTGGAATTTACCTTGGAAGTTCTACCCAGGCGTATTTAAATTACACTTCAGATGGTATAATAGACGAATCAGGCGCTGTTAATATCACTTATAACTATGCAAAATTCGGCAATAACGATTACGGGGGTGGTGGAATATATGCAGAAAATAACAGCAAATTATATATTGCAAAGGGTACTACAATAAATTATAACGAGGGAACTAAAGGCGGCGGGATATTTGGCAATGGAAATACTACCTATATGAGTGGCGGCACAATATATGGTAACGACGCGAAATATGGGGGCGGTATTTATTTAGCTGGGACTGATGAATATAAGGGCACCCTTTATATGTATGGCGAAGCAAAAATTGGAACTTCAGAAAATCTCATTAAAGATTCTTATTCTAATGATGATATATATTATTCTAATGGTGCTGTATACGGCGGTGGTATTTACATAGACAGTCTTAGTCAAGCCTACCTGGGCTATAGCATCGATGAAGGAAACAATCTTAAAACTGAAACATTAACAGGTGGTGTATGTTTTAATTGTGCTTTTAAAGCCACTGCTGCCGCCACCGGTCACGGTGGTGGTGTTTATAATTATGGTATCCTCTGGATGTCCTCAGGCAATATCAGTCACAACACTTCACAAAACAGTGGTGGCGGTGTATACAATTTATCAGACGCCAAATTCTTCATGCAAGGTGCTACTATTGAATCAAATACAGCCAAAAACGGCGGCGGTGTTTATAATAAAGGTATCTTCCAAGTTTCTTCAGGCTATATTAAATCAAATACAGCAACTGGTAATGGAGGCGGGATTTATACTGATCCGGACGCTAGCGCTGATGAAACAGTTTTAGAAGACTCTGAAATTACAGAAAATACAGCCGTAGACGGAGGCGGTGTATACATAGCAGCAGGCCATTTAGATATCAAAAGAGCCTCGATATTTAAAGAAAATAAAGCAACAGGTCTAGGCGGTGCCATTGGCGGGGAGATTGGGTATTCCATTAACATAATGAATCAGGCAGAATCCGCATATTCATATATTGAACCGGATTCGGCTTGCAATGATATTTACTTAGGTTCTTCCAGTTTCATTAATCTTAATAGTAACACTTTATCACCTGATTATGATTATATTGCCCGGTTTACTCCAAATGAATATGTTGATAGCGTACCTTACATTTACCAAGGTAATTATGACTCATACAGTAAATTCCAGGTAACACCTCAAACCGTAACAGATACAATAGGTAACACAACTGAGGTCCAGTGGGTAACCACATCTGAAGGAAAAATCGTAATACAACCTTAGTAAAAATATCGGGAACAACCATAAATGACGCAGTCATTGGCTCAGGTGTATTTATCGAAGGAATAACGTTAACATTACCGTACTACTACATCTGCGACCACGAAGTTACCCAGGGAGAATATGAACAGTATTGTACTTATGGCGGGAATGAAAACAACCGATCCAATAACGCGGGCTTCCGTATTGTAAGAACAATTCCGGAATAGGGACAATAGATTTAAAATACTGTAGATTTGCATTCTGCCTGAGCTTATGCTATATTTATAAAAAAATTTATTCTTAAAATAAACTGGAGTATCAATTCTATGAAAATATCCCTAAAGCATCTGACCGCTGCCCTTCTCTGCATCTGTGCAGCTGCACTCACTGTTTCCTGCGTAACAGAAGAAGAAAACAAATGGGAAGGAACAAAACTTGTCGTTAAAGACTGGCCGGAGGGCGTATCAAGGGTAAGCCTCAACAACGGCAAATGGACACTTAATCTTTATGAAGCAAAGGAAACCATGGCTTATGAATATTTTACGGGCAATACAGTCATCACAATTTACTATGACAGACTGTCCGACAGTGAATATGACAAATATTTTGGCTACGGGATCCGCACAGATTCCGAAAATCCATTCAAAGTGTTTATAAACGGTGAAGAAGCAGAAAATGAAGCTCCTCTGGCAGAAGCAACCCTGTATGACGAAAAGAGAGAACTTAATGTAAGTAAAGACTACTTCAGAACTTCATTTGATGTTACCGGCATTAAGACCGTAGAACTTACCTTCGAAAATGCTCCGGAAAAGATTAAAAACAAAGATATTCGGCTTTAAGATGATAATCAATGGGCATATATCGATATAAATGAATTATTTGAAAACTTTAAGAGTGTAAACCTCTCCAGAAAAAAATCAGGAAATAACTGGATGGATCTTCAAAAACTTGCCCATAACGGACTGTATCTTTTTGATGCCTACTGGCAGGAATTTTATGTGGATTATACTGTTAAGGACAATTATTATTCTTCCCTTGAAGATGCGCGTTTTACTGTCAGTGGTGTAGAGAATGCTGAGCTTACCGTAACAGAGACACTTTCTGGTACATTATATAGGGGCAACGTTCATGTTGGTAACAGAGTTCCTAATGGTACCGTGATTAAGCTTTCAGGCGGCACTATAACTGCCTATGACGTTTCTGCCTTTGCAGGAAAAAGCCTTGTTTTTTCAGAAAATATCACAAATGTAAAGGATTTAGTCACTTCTGCGGCCCTTACTCTGACTGATAATTCTTCAATATCGGCTGTATCGGACCCAATAGTCAATTTAGCAGGCGGCAGAACCTTTTTCCTTACAATCGGCGAAACTTCATGGAGCGGAACCTGGGTTGCAACCGGCTTTGATATTGAGAATCGGCCTGTAATCAAACTTTATGCCACTGCAGTCGGCGACGACGGGCAATACTTTGAAGCTGAACTGGTGTATTATAACGGGCAGTTGAATGATACACCTGGTCCGTGCTGGACGTTCTATGCCAAGACAAACGAGTTTACTTATTGGTTTATATTTAAGCTGGCGTAAGCCCAGTAGGTTTATCTTTACATCAGACAACCATTCAGGAGAACTTTCATGAAAACAATCGAAACAAAATCAGCGCCGGCCGCAATCGGACCATATTCACAGGCAATTCTTGCAAACGGATTTGTATACACCTCAGGACAGATTCCGCTAAATCCTGATACAGGAGCAATCGAAGGAAATTCAATCGAAGCTCAGGCTGAACAGGCAATCAAAAATCTTGGTCAAATTTTAAAGGCCGCAGGAACTGACTTTTCAAAAGTCGTAAAGACAACCTGCTTCCTTGCACATATTTCTGACTTTGCAGCATTTAATGCCGTTTACGAAAAATACTTTGTTTCAAAACCTGCACGCAGCTGTTTTGAAGTTGCAGCCCTTCCAAAAGGCGCCCTCTTAGAAATCGAAGCAGTTGCTGTTGTTGAATAAATTCCAGCTGACGGTCCTCAAAACTGAAGGCCGCCAGACAGGAACGATTCTTATTCATCGTTGAGGAACGGAAAGGCTTCGCCCTTTGTAAGCCAAGATATTGCAAAAAAGAACAGGGCTACTGTTTCGATCCACCAGGTTTTGCCCGGAAAATGGAACGGCAGGGGCATTAAAACCATTGCGCTTAACATTCCGATTCCGCAAACACGGTAAACAATATTCCTTGCTTTCTTTTTGGAAGTTGGACTTTTATCGGTTTTGGTGAATAAAAACAAATCATTGTAGGCAAGCAAAACAAAGAATATAACGGCACTTGCGCAGTGAATTATATTTGACACATTTGCAGGCAGCTGAAAAAATCCTGTGTATTCGGGAGTTACAGCGCACTTACATGGAAACAAAACTATCATAAGGCCAAATACCCCGCTGAGCGTTGTTACAATATTGTCCTGCAAATCGTAGCCGTCATAACACATAAGTACAAGGCTTGCAGCAGTAAGAATTCCGGCCAGGGCTGGAGTGACATAATAAGTATTGCTAATTGAAAAGTCCTCCCAGAAGTAGTCAGGAAGTCCGCCTGTAACTCTGTTATAAATCAGTGCTCCTGCCAGACTTAAAAAAGGTAAAATTCCGCCTAATAATCCGGCCCAGTTTCTGATTCGCTTCTGCCATAAAAGTTCATTCATTTTGTAAAACTCCTTTTGAATTTTGGTTGGTTTATTGAATTATAATGCATATTTTATTCTGAAATAATCCAGTGTTGCCTTCATTGCCAAACTTTTTTAATTTCTTCTAAAAGCACTTTTGCCGCTTTTGAAAGTTCCCGGTCCTTTTTCCAGGCAAGATAAACTTCGCTGTAAATAGCCGGTTCAAGAGGGATGAAACAAAGAGGGCTTTCAAAAGAAATGTCGGTAAGACCTTCCAGCGAAATGCAGGAGGCAATATTTTCTCTTGCAAAAACACCTGCGTTGTAAATTAGATTGTAAGTGCCTGTTATGTTGTATTTTTCCATAGAACCACCGAACCACTTTAAAAGCTCGCGATGCCTTGAAGCCTGAGCCGAAACAAACAAGGGTTCGTAATGCTCCAGCAGGTTTTCTTTTTTTATTGATTTGTATTTTGCAAGCGGATTGTCTTTTCGTGTGAGCAGGCCCCAGCGGTCTTTTTGCGGTAACGTCAGGTGATTATATTTTTCGACATTCTTAAAGCCTATAAAAACCGCAAAATCACATAGCCCCCGATCCAGCCTTTCGCAAATTATGCTGGCATCTCCGGAAAAAAGACTGATTTCGATTTTTGGATGAGTCTCGCGGATTTTTTTAAAAGCCTGGGCCAGACTTGTAAGTGATTTTGTTTCTCCTGCCCCGATATAGATTTTGCCGGAAATCTGGGAGGAATTACTTTTGAATTCTTCAACAGTTTTCTCTGAAAGCTCCGTAATCTGTACAGCGTAATTGTAAAAGCGTACACCTTCGTCGGTAAGGATGAATTTGCGGTTTTGTCTATTTCTTTCAAAAAGTTGAACACCAAGTTCATCTTCCAGTTCGATAATCTGGCGCGAAAGGGTTGGCTGGGTTATGTGGATGATTTGCGCCGCCCGTGAAATATTCTGCTCGTTTGCGATTGTGATAAAGTATTTTAAAACGCGAAGTTCCATGGAAAAAAGTATAACATGGATGTTTGCCCTTTACTATGCCTAAAAGGCATTATTTATTATAAAAACAAAGTATTTGTAATATGGTCGTAATTCGTATATTTTAAAGCGTGAGGGCATGGAGCACCCGCAAAGCGGTCCACCGCAGCGAAGCGAGGAGGATGAGCGTTAGCGAAGTGCGGAACGCCCGACGGCAACTTGTTGCCGGCACGCCCTGAACTTCTGGAGGAAATATGGAAAAACTGACACTCGAAAATAAATGGGACAAGACTTTTGCTCTGTCGGACTCGGTTTCACACAAAAAGGTCACTTTCACCAACCACTTTGGAATCACGCTGGCTGCTGACATGTACACGCCCAAGTCAGCACCTGAAAACGGAAAATTCGCTGCGATTGCAGTTTCAGGTCCTTTCGGTGCTGTAAAAGAACAGGCTTCGGGTTTGTATGCCCACGAAATGGCAAAACGCGGCTACCTTACAATCGCCTTTGACCCAAGCTTTACCGGCGAATCAGGAGGCCAGCCGCGCTATATGAACAGTCCCGACATCAATACAGAAGATTTTCAGGCAGCTGTGGATTTTCTTTCTACCCTGCCCGATGTTGACCCGGAAAAAATTGGAATTATCGGAATCTGCGGCTGGGGAGGCATGGCACTGAACACCGCTGGAATCGACACCAGAATCAAGGCCACTGCAGTAATGACCATGTATGACATGAGCCGTGTAACAAATAAAGGTTATTTCGATGAAAACGATAATGAAGAAGCACGCTACCAGGCAAGGGTCGCTGTAAACAAAGCCCGCACGGAATGTTTTGCAAATGGCAACTACCCCACAGAAGGCGGACTTCCCGAAAATCGCCCGGAAGGAGACACTTTCTTGAGCCAGTACTGGGACTACTACAAAACCGGCCGCGGCTACCATCCACGCTCACTCAACTCTAACATGGGCTGGGCAAGTACCGCATCAACAAGCCTTATGAACACCAGCCTTCTGACATACTCCAACGAAATCCGCTCGGCTGTCCTAATCGTCCACGGTGAAAAAGCCCACAGCCGCTACATGGGAGAAACTGCCTACAATAACATGGTAAAGGGCAGTAAATATGCGGGCAACAAGGAACTTATGATTATTCCGAACGCAACCCACTGCGATCTTTACGACGGCGGAAAAGGAAACTTTATTCCCTGGGATAAGCTGCAGGGATTCTTTGAAGCTAATTTGAAGTAGGAAGGGCGGAGCCCCCAAGGAGGTCTAATGAAAAAATTAATTTTGATTATAATGTCAATTTTTCTTCTAACCACAAGCGCCTGCGCACACGGCAGCCGGGAGACAGACTCTTCAGACAAAGGAGAACTTTCTGATATGAAAATGTCAATTCAAATTTCATGCGACAGTGGCAGCCACACGCTAACCGCAACTCTGGCCGACAATTCTTCTGCCCTCGCCTTTTTCGAACTTTTGGAAAAAGCACCTGTCACAATCAAAATGAGCGACTATGGAAACTTTGAAAAAGTCGGCTCGCTTGGGACAAGTCTTCCGCGAAACGACACGCATATTACTACCACAGCCGGAGACATCATTTTGTATCAGGGAAACCAGATAACAATTTACTACGACACAAACAGCTGGAGCTTCACCCGCCTTGGTAAGATAGATGGAATGACACAAGCCGAGCTGAAACAGATTCTGGGCAAAGGCGATGTGACAGCAGTTTTCAATATATTGAAATAAGCGTATGGCAAAGGATGCCGCAGCGGAAGCGGTCTTGGACGGAGCGGTACAGATTTGTCTAAGTTTGCAAAGGGCGTAGACTTCAAAGGCGGAAAAGATTTTACCCGCGGCTCAGGCGCAGATGTTAATAAGAAGATGATATTGCAATCTTCCTTGTAGGATTGTATTTTATTAATAGAAAGTAAAAGGTGATTATATGTTCAGACCAATGAGAAGATTCAAGCAGCAAATTTCGGAAAGCAAATGCAAAGAGATTTTGAAAAACGAAAAACGCGGAGTTCTTTCACTCCTAGGTGACGACGGATATCCTTACGGACTACCCCTTTCACACCTTTACAGCGAAGAAGACAATAAGATTTATTTTCACGGTGCAAAAGAAGGCCACAAAATCGATGCCATAAAAAACTACGACAAGGCAAGCTTCTGTGTTTATGACCAGGGCTACCGCAAAGAAGGTGAATGGGCACTAAACATTAACAGTGTAATAGTCTTTGGAAAAATCCGCCTTGTGACTGACCCGGACCTTACCCGCAAAATCTGTACAAAGCTGGTTCAGAAATTCACAGATGATCAGGCATATCTTGAAAAA
>JAEEGF011735170.1_pt1 | contig 14417 bp, 11 predicted proteins | sample 9134171 | NCBI WGS metagenome assembly JAEEGF01 (sample SAMN16246542, study PRJNA631951) | gut metagenome | biome: gut microbiome; feature: rumen; material: AP-attached | host: Bos | place: Iran: Karaj | collected 2018-10
ATTACCATCGACGCCAACTCGAAGCCCGACTACCGTGCTGGTTTGGAGAAGGAGCTGGAGGCCATGCGTAACCAGGAGATGTGGCGCGCAGGCGAGACAGTGCGCAAACTTCGTCCGGAGAACCAAGACGTATAATATAAGGTACGGGGGTGTGCACGCGCGCACCCCCGTACTTTTTTTAATTTATATTTATGGCAAAATTAGTAATTAATTCGTATGATGAATTCGCAGCCCACCTGGGACTGGAACTGGGTGTATCAGACTGGCTGCAAATCGACCAAGACCGTATCAACCTGTTTGCTGACGCTACCCTCGACCATCAGTGGATCCACGTCGATGTGGAGCGTGCCAAGCAAGAGAGTCAGTATCACAGCACGATTGCACACGGCTATCTGACACTCTCTGTGCTGCCTTATCTCTGGGCACAGATTATCGAGGTGAACAACATCAAGATGCTCGTGAACTACGGCATGGACAAGATGCGCTTCGGACAGCCCGTGGTGACTGGCTCGCGCGTCAGGATGACCACCAAGTTGCACAACATCCAGAACCTGAGAGGTATCTGCAAGGTAGAGATTGATTTTAAGATTGAGATAGAGGGAGAGCGCAAACCGGCTCTGGAAGGCATCGCCTCGTTCCTGTACTATTTCAAGTAATATATAGGTAAAAGGAAAAGGATAACAACTTATGGGAGGATTCTTTGGAACCATCGCCACCAAAAGCTGTGTGAACGACCTGTTCTACGGCACAGACTATAATTCACATCTCGGAACGCGCCGTGCCGGTCTTGTCATGTTCGACAAGGAGAAGGGCTTCAGCCGTAAGATCCATAATCTGGAGCGCGACTACTTCCGTTCGAAATTTGAAGACGAGCTCGACTCATTCTCGGGTAATCAGGGCATCGGCGTGATCAGTGACACTGACCCGCAGCCGATACTCGTCAACTCGCACTTAGGGCGCTTTGCCGTCGTCACGGTGGCGAAGATCAATAACATGGAGGATATCGCGCAGGAGCTGCTGGAACGCAGGATGCACTTCAGTGAGTATTCGGCCAACACCATCAATCAGACGGAACTCGTGGCGCTGCTCATCAATATGGGGCGCACCTTCGTGGAGGGTATCAATCTGGTTTACAAGAAGATAGAAGGATCGTGCTCGATGCTCATCATGACTGAGAAGGGTCTGATAGCAGCCCGTGACTTCCTGGGACGTACACCGATCGTGATCGGTCAGAAGGAGGGTGCCTATGCCGTGTCGAGCGAGACAACCAGTTTCCCGAACCTCGACTTCCACCGCGTGAGGGATCTGGGACCGGGTGAGATCGTGTTCCTGACGGCCGACAAGATGGAGGTGCTGCAGGAGCCGTTCAAGCGCGAGCAGATCTGTTCGTTCCTCTGGGTCTATTACGGATTCCCCGCCTCAGACTATAACGGCATCAACGTGGAGGCTGTGCGTGAGGCGAACGGTAAGAAGATGGGTGAGCAGGACGATACGGAGGTGGACAGCGTCTGCGGTGTGCCCGACTCGGGTGTCGGTATGGCACTGGGTTATGCTGAAGGCAAACGGGTGCCCTACAAGCGTTCGGTGCTGAAATATACGCCGACATGGCCCCGCTCGTTTACACCGGGTAATCAGGAGCGCCGGGCACTGGTGGCGAAGATGAAACTGATACCGAACCCATCGTTGCTGAAGGATCAGCGCATCGTGTTCTGCGACGACTCCATCGTGCGCGGTACGCAGTTGAAAGACAATGTCAGGACGTTCTTCGAGTATGGCGCCAAGGAGGTGCACTGCCGTATCTCGTGTCCGCCGCTGGTCTATGGCTGTCCGTTTATCGGCTTCACCTCGTCTAAGAGCGACATGGAGTTGATTACGCGTCGTATCATCAAGGACTTTGAAGGTGACGACAAGAAGAATCTGGAGAAATATGCCCAGACGGATTCGCCTGAGTATAAGCGGATGGTCGATGAGATTGCCAAGCGACTGGGGCTGACAACCCTGAAGTTTGCCCGTTTGGAGGATCTCGTGGATTCCATCGGCATGCCGAAGTGTAAGCTCTGTACGCACTGCTTCGACGGCAGCAGTTACTGCCATGAGCACGACGAGGAAGACAATCGGCAGTTGAAAATCGATTTTTAGTGACGTGTGAGGAAGCCGTCGGTCTGACGGATATATTCCTCTTTCAGAAGATATTCGAGCGCGGCGTCCAGTTCACCGGTAGGTAACTGGAGGTCGCGTAAGTCTGTCATGGGGTGGGGCTGTCCGTCGTCGAGCACGGTGAGGATACGCTCCATCGCCTCGTTCAGGCCAGGTTCGGAGACCATGCCCTCCCGGCGGTGGGAGAGACAGACATCGCACTGACGGCAGTCGTGATCGTTTTCTTCGCCGAAGTAACGAAGGAGCTGGCGACTGCGGCAGACGGCATCCTCCTGGGCATAGGCAATCATCGCATGGATGCGCTCGGTGAACTGAGCCTTCCGCTCTTCATAGACTGCGGGGGGCAACTGGATATGCTCCATATCCTCGCGGCGCTGGGTGTAGCGGATATAAGGCGTCTTCTTCTGTGGGATGAAGTGGAGGATATGGCGCTGGCTGAGACCCTTCAGCGTCATATACACCTGCTGAGGCTGGAGCAGGGTCTGCGAGGCAATGAAACTCTCGTCGATATAGTTGTAGTCGGTGAAGAGTCCGCCGTAGTTACGCAGCATCGCGGTGATGACTTTCTCCTCGTTGGGCGAGGTGTTCTCCAGCCGGTAGAGGTCGTCGCGCCCGATGGTGAACATCACGCGTGCCTGATTGTCCTGCTCCTCGGTGTATTCGATATAGCCGGCACGGTTCAGGATCTTCAGGGCGGCATCGACCTGGATAGGGAAGTGTCGGAAAGCATGACAGAACTTGTCGATGTTGAACTCGAACGTGTGGTTATAGCCCGAGCCGACACCTATCTGATAGAAATAGGCCAGATGTTCGTAGATCTGACGGATGAAATCTTTTTCGGGGAACGTGTCGGCGATGCGCTTCTCGAGTTTGCGCTGGTCGCCATCGTTGTAGAGCAGCACGGCATAGGCCTTCAGACCGTCGCGCCCGGCACGGCCTGCCTCCTGGAAATAAGCCTCGATGCTGTCGGGACAGTCGATGTGGATGACGAGCCGCACGTCGGGCTTGTCGATGCCCATGCCGAAGGCGTTGGTGGCTACCATCACCCGTACCTCATCCTGTTGCCAGGCCTGCTGGCGCTGGTCTTTGACAGCGGCATCGAGGCCGGCGTGATAGAAGGTGGCGGTAATACCTGCTTCGCTGATCAGTTCGGCATACTCTTTGGTGCGCCGGCGGCTGCGGGCATAGACAATGGCTGTGCCCTTGACGCTCTTGAGGATGTGGATGAGTTGTTCGCGCTTGTCGGTGGCATGACGGACGACATAGGCCAGATTCTTGCGCTCGAAGGACATGCGGAAGACGTTGAAGTCGGGCGTAGCCGTCTGCGACAGTTTGTCCTGGATATCCTGCACCACCTGTGGGGTAGCTGTGGCCGTGAGTGCCAGTACGGGGATGCCCGGCAGCAGTTTGCGGATCTTGGAAATCTCGAGGTAGGAGGGACGGAAGTCGTAGCCCCACTGCGAGATACAATGGGCCTCATCGACGGTGATGAAACTGACGCGCATGTGGCGCAGTTTCGTCTGGAAAAGTTCTGAGGAAAGGCGCTCAGGCGACACGTAGAGAATCCGAATGTCGCCGAAGATGCAGTTCTCGAGGGTGATGATGATCTCCTCGCGGGTGAGACCGGAATAGATGGCAGCGGCGCGCACACCCCTCCGGCGCAGGTTGTCCACCTGATCCTTCATGAGTGCAATCAACGGGGTGATGACGATGCACGTGCCTTCCTGGGCGAGGGCGGGAACCTGGAAAGTAATCGACTTTCCACCACCGGTCGGCATCAGTCCCAGTGTGTCGTGACCACTGCCTATCGACTCGATGATCTCGCGCTGGATACCGCGGAAATCATCATAGCCCCAATACTGGTGGAGTATCTCCCTATAGTTCTTCACTCGGCTTGATATCCTCTATCTGCAACTGCACCTCACTGCGCTTGTAGATATTGTCCTCGATGGTATAGACGATATCGAACGAGCGCTTCGACTTGATGTAGCGGGCAGAGTCGCTCTGACCGAAGGCAATGCCGTTGAGCACATTGCTCGACTTGGAATCGACCAGTTCGAGTTTGATATGCTCCTGCTGGCGGCCCACCACCTTCGAGGTGCCGTAGTCATAGACGTTGCGCGTGCAGAAGAGCGGCTTGGGATTGTCGGGACCGTGAGGTGCAAACTTCTTGAGGTCGTTGTGCAGTTTCTTCGTCACATCCTTGAAGTCGATGACGGCATTGATCTCGAGGCAGGCCTCCGTCTGCTCGGGCAGGATATGCTCGCTGACATACTTCTGGAAACGGTGACGGAACTCAGGGATATTCTCGATCTTCATGGAGAGACCGACGGCATAGGTATGGCCGCCGAAGTTCTCCAACAGGTCGCGACAACTCTTGATGGCATCGTAGAGATCATAGCCGGCCACACTGCGGGCGGAACCCGTAGCCAGACCATTATGCTTGGTAAGAACCACGGTCGGACGGAAATAGAGTTCGGTCAGTCGTGACGCCACGATGCCGATAACACCCTTCTTCCAGTTCTCATCGTAGAGCACGATGCTGGATTGATGCTTCTGATTCTCGAGTTTCTCCACAATCTGGTTGGCCTCCTCGGTCATCTGCTTGTCCACATCCTTGCGCTGCTCATTATATTCATTAATGTGGTTGGCTTCGGCAAGAGCCTTGTCGAAGTCGCGCTCCACGAGCAGATCGACCGCCTCGGTGCCGTTCTGCATACGACCAGAGGCATTGATACGCGGCCCGATCTTGAACACGATGTCGCTCATCGTAATCTCGCGCCCAGTGAGTCCGCAGATCTCGATGATCGACTTCAGACCCACCGACGGTGCAGAGTTCAACTGCTTCAGTCCGTGGAAGGCCAAGATACGGTTCTCGCCCATGATGGGCACAATATCAGCCGCGATGCTGACCGCACAGAAATCGAGTAGGGGGATGAGCCGTGAGAAGGGAATGCCATTATTCTTCGCGAAAGCCTGCATGAACTTAAAGCCTACACCACAGCCACAAAGGTGCTTGAAGGGGTAGGTTGAGTCTTCACGCTTAGGATTGAGGATGGCCACCGCTGGTGGCAGTTCATCATCGGGCACATGATGGTCGCACACGATGAAATCGATGCCCAGCTTCTTGGCATAGGCAATCTCGTCGTTTGCCTTGATACCGCAGTCGAGCACGATAATCAGTTTAATACCTTTCTCTGCCGCATAGTCCAATGCCTTGATACTGATACCATAGCCCTCCTCATAGCGGTCGGGAATATAGTATTCAATGTTGGAATAGAACTGCTGCAGGAACTTATACACCAAAGCTACCGCCGTACATCCATCGACATCGTAGTCGCCATACACCATGATACGCTCTTTGCGCCCCATGGCATCGTTGAGTCTGTCAACCGCTACGTCCATGTCGTTCATCAGGAACGGGTCTATCAGCTCATTTAACATCGGACGGAAGAACCGCTTAGCTGCGCTCTCCGTCTTGATGCCACGCTGAATGAGTAGGTCGGCGAGGATCGGACTCATGCCGATCTTCTCTCCCAGCTCCTTAGCCGCCGTCTGTCGTTCTGATGTAGGTGGTTCGTAATTCCATTTGAAATGCATTTATATATTCATTTTTTATTTTTGTCGCTTTGGTTGCAAAAGGGTAGCAAAAACCCAATATAGCGCCCAAAGGTACTAATAAAAAATGAATTAAGGGCACAATCTGTCGAAAATTTAACAGATTATGCCCTTTTTTATCTTTATTATAAGTTTTTCCTTAGATGCCGAGCTTCTTGCGGATTTCTGCGGGGATGGCATTCTTGTTGATGAGGAAGTCCATTGTGTTGGCGGCGATGAAGGCTTTGGTCATATACCAGGTGCCCTTGTAGTCGCCGGTCTCACCCCATGAGTTCTTCACCATGTAGTACTCCTTGCCGTTCTGATCCTTGGCTACACCGTAGATCAGCATGCCGTGGTCGTCGGTCAGCTCCCAGTTGTCGAAACGCTCCTGGCGCATCTCCTGAGTAGGAACGATCTCAGGCACTGTGCATCCTAAAGAGTCGATGATGTCGCGCTTCTTCGTAGCGGTCATCTTCAACCACTTGGCCATGTCGCTGCCCTTCAGGCTCTGCTGGGTCTTCTTGGTGTCAACGGCATAAGCCAGACCCTTGCGGGTGAAGCCGTCCTCAGAAACGTCACCGCCCCAGGCGATGGTGTAGCCATTCTCGACAGCATTGTCGATAATCTGCATCATCTCATCTATGGGCACGTTATAAGAGAGGGGGAAACGCCAGTTGTCCTGTACCTCTACGGCAAAGCCTGTGTAGAAGGGGTGGTGGGTATAACTGGTGATGCTGACATAGTCGTCGAGGTTGATGCCTAATGATGCCATGAAGGTCTTCGGGGTGTACTCCTTGCCCTCGTATGTGAACTTCTCAGGACACTTGCCCAGATAGGCATCGAGAATGCCCTGCATACCGTTCTTCCAGGCATTGCTGATCTTCTTGGCGTCGCTCTTGGCAACAGCTGCCACATAAGGCTCCAGCACGCCGAAGAACTCGTTGAAGTTGTTCAGTGAGTCACCATAGAGTGAGCCGGGGAAAGGCATGGTTCCCTCGGGTACGATGCCGTGGGTCTTCATCGTAGCCAATACGTCTTCAGAGCTACCGCCCTGAGCGAACTGACAGTCACCATGATAACGTACTACCTGAATGGCACGCTCCATATAAGTCTTGTTGGCCACAAAACTCTCGCAGAGGTCGTAGTTCTTGCCAGTGGCTTTCAGGATCTCAGCCTCGAAGAACGAGAGGGTAGAGTAGTCCCAGCAGGTGCCCGAACGGTTCTGGTCCTTCACGCTGGTGATAGGATTCTCCTTGATGGTGGTGAATACGGGTTTGTTGGCATCTTTTGCGGGTGCCTTCTTCTTGGCAGCCGATGCACTGACAGCGATCATCGCCATGAGTGCGAATGTTAGAATTTTCTTCATAATATAATAATGTGAATTTAATTGTTGCTCATGAATGCTTCGAGTTCCTCGGGATGATAGGGGATACGCTTAGAGCCGAGGAATCGGCAGCCGTCCTTGGTGATGAGGATATCGTCTTCGATACGGATGCCGCCGAAGTCCTTGTATGTCTCGAGCTTGTCGAAGTTCAGGAATTCCTGGCAATGGCCACTGGCCTTCCAGTCGTCGATGAGGGCGGGGATGAAGTAGATGCCCGGCTCGTCGGTCACCACAAAGCCTTCTTCCAGTTTGCGGCCCATGCGCAGGCAGTTGGTACCGAACTGTTCCAGGTTCGGACGTGTCTCCTCGTCGAAGCCTACATAAATCTGCCCGAGTCCTTCCATGTCGTGAACGTCCATACCCATCATGTGTCCCAGTCCGTGAGGCAGGAACATGGCATGGGCACCTGCGGCTATAGCCTCGTCGGTATCACCTTTCATCAGACCGAGCTCTTTCAGACGCTCCGTCATTCTGCGACAGACGGCAAAATGCACATCAGCATATTTCACACCGGGCTTGGCTACATCGAGCACATAGTCGTGACATTCCTCCACAATCTTGTAGATCTCCAACTGGCGCTGGGTGAACTTACCTGTGACGGGCATTGTTCGGGTGTTGTCGGAGCAATAGTCGTCGAGTTCACAACCGGCATCGCAGAGTGCCAGACGGCCAGCTTCCAGACGGGCGTCCGACGGATTGCCATGCATGATCTCACCATGCTGGGTGAAGATGGTGGCAAAGCTTACACCCTGAGCCAGACTGCGGGCGATACCGTCAACCTGTCCACCGATGAAGCGCTCGGTAATGCCCGGCTTGATGAGCAACTGGGCTGTGGTGTGCATGGCATAACCCACATCGCAGGCACGTTCGATAGCCTCAATCTCCTGTGATTCTTTTGTTGAACGCATCTTTACAACTGCCTGAATAAGAGTGAGTGAAGCTTTCTCTTTCTGTTGTGAGTGGTGGATGCCCAACAAGTCCATAATCTGGATTTTCGTGTCGAAACGGTAGGGCGGGAGATAGTGGATTTTCGAGGTGTGAGTGGAGAGGTAAGTGCTGAGATCCTTCATGGGGGCAGACTTAGTGATGCCTACCTCTGCAGCGAGGTCGGCCACCGAGGGGGTATAGCCCATCCACACGATATCCTCCACGTCGATATCATCGCCGAAGAGCATCTCAGTGTCATTGTCGATATCAATCACGCCCACGAGTCCATCACGATGCTGTCCGAAATAATAGAGGAACGATGAGTCCTGGCGCATCGGTGCATAGGCATTGGCCGGATAGTTGGCTGGTGCCTCGTTGTTGCCGAAAAGTACGATGATGCCGTCGCCAACAAGCTTTTTCAGCATCAAACGACGGCTGATATAGGTGTCTTTACTAAACATTTGTCAAAAATTAAGCTTTTATTAGTCTATTTGTCGGCAAAGTTACACATTATTTATTAAAATGCATTACCTTTGCAGCAAATTTTTGCAATATTTATGCAGTTAGGCAGAAAAACAGGACTCGTTTTGGAGGGAGGCGGCATGCGTGGCGTCTTCACCTCGGGTGTGCTCGATGCGTTTATGAAGCACGAACTCTATTTCCCCTATGTCGTAGCGGTATCGGCCGGTGCCTGCAACGGTCTGTCGTATATGAGCCATCAGCCCCGTCGGGCGAGGTTCTCCAATATCGACATGTTGCAGAAATATGGCTATATCTCGCTGAAGAGTCTGCTCACTAAGGGCAGCATCTTCGATCCGAACATCCTCTACGAACGGTTCCCCAACGAGATACTGCCCTTCGACTACGAGGCTTACCGGAAGAATCCTGCTGTCTATGAGGTTGTTACGACCAACTGTCTGACAGGTCGTGCGGAGTATCTTACAGAAAAGGTTGATCCCAAGCGCTTGACGGCTATTATCAAGGCCTCGAGTTCACTGCCTTATGTGGCGCAGATCACAGAGGTCGATGGTGTCCCTATGCTCGATGGTGGTATCGTCGATTCCATCCCAGTGGTGCGTGCCATTGACAAGGGCTATTCGCCCAACGTGGTGATTATGACGCGTAATCGTGGTTTCCGATCTGCCGAACCTGATTTCAAGGTGCCTCGTCTGTTCTATAAACAGTTTCCCCGTCTGCGGGTCGTTTTGAGTCATCATGTGAAGGTTTATAACGAACAACTCGAACTCATTGAGCGCATGGAGGATTGGGGCGAGGTGATCTGCATCCGTCCGGAACGTCCGATGGAGGTGGATCGTATCTGTCGTGATGTGGAGAAACTGGAAGCGCTCTATGAGGAGGGCTTCGCCCTTGGGGAAAAATTTGTCTTGTCATACAAGTAAGTTTTTGGTTTTCTCGAACCTTTGAGACTTCGTCTCGAAGATAGGCGGCATCTCGGAAATGAAAATAAATGGGTATTTATTTTGCATTTCGCTCGATTTGCACTATCTTTGCACCGCAAAAATTGAAATTAACGCAAAAAAATAACAATGGGAAAAGTAATTCTGACTGGTGACCGCCCCACCGGAAAACTCCATCTCGGACACTATGTAGGCTCTCTGCGCCGTCGTGTCCAGTTGCAGAATGCGGGCGACTACGACCGTATGTTCGTGTTCATGGCCGACGTTCAGGCCCTCACTGATAATGCCGATAACCCCGAGAAGATTCGTCAGAACATCATCGAGGTGGCTCTCGACTATCTCGCTGCTGGTCTCGATCCTGAGAAGTGTGTGCTCTTTATCCAGAGCCAGATTCCTGAACTGGCTGAGCTCACCACCTATCTGATGAACCTTGTCAGCGTCAGTCGTGTTCAGCGTAATCCGACCGTGAAGACAGAGGTGAAGATGCGTGGTTTCGAAGGTGAGAGCATCCCCCTCGGATTCTTCTGCTATCCTGTATCCCAGGCTGCCGACATCACACTCTTCAAGGCGACGACCGTTCCCGCAGGAGAGGACCAGGAGCCGATGCTGGAGGTCACGCGTGAACTGGCGCGCCGATTCAATCAGGTCTATGCACCTGTGTTGGTAGAGCCTAATATCCTGTTGCCCGAGAACCTGACAGCCCGTCGTCTGCCTGGTACCGATGGTAAGGAGAAGATGTCGAAGTCGCTCGGCAACTGCATCTACCTCTCTGACTCTGCCGATGATGTATGGCAGAAGGTGCGCTCGATGTACACCGACCCTGAGCATGTGAATCTGAACGATCCTGGTCATGTGGAGGGTAATGCCGTGTTTACCTATCTCGATGCATTCTCTTGTGATGACGACTTCAAGGAGTTCTGGCCAGAGTATCAGAACCTTGACGAGTTGAAGGATCACTATCGTCGTGGTGGTCTTGGCGATATGAAGTGCAAGAAGTTCCTCAATCAGGTGCTGAATAAGTTCCTCGAGCCCATGCGCGAACGTCGTGCAGAGTTTGAGAAGGATATCCCTGAGATCTATAATATTTTAAAGAAAGGTACAGAACAGGCGCGCGAGGTTGGTGCCCAGACGATGGACGAAGTCCGTAAGGCGATGCGCATCGACTACTTCAACGATGCCGAGCTCATCCGCCAGCAAGCTGAGCGTTTCGCTAACAAATAAACAAATTCACCCCGCCACTCGGCGGGGTGTTTGTTAGACGTTGCGCGTCGTTGTAAAACTCCACCGCAGAGTCGCCTCGTCTTCTCAACACCAGTTTTGACGTGGCGTTAATCTTCGCTATTCACTTATCCTTATCTTTATCGAGCAGGTCAGGACGGAGTCGGCGGGTGCGCTCCATTGCCTGTTCGAGTTCCCAGTCGCGAATCTTCGCCTCGTTGCCAGAGAGCAGTATCTCGGGCACTTTCCAACCTTTATAGTCAGCCGGTCGCGTGTAGATGGGAGCAGCGAGGATGTCATCCTGGAAACAGTCGGAGAGGGCACTCTGCTCGTCGCCGATCACCCCAGGCACCACCCTTATCACCGCATCGGCAATCATTGCAGCCACCAGTTCGCCGCCCGTCAGCACAAAGTCGCCGATAGAGATTTCCCGTGTGATGAGATGGTCGCGGATGCGCTGGTCGATTCCTTTATAGTGGCCTGCAAGGATAATCAGATTACCCTTCATGGATAGTTCGTTGGCGATATGCTGGTCGAAGCGCTCTCCATCGGGCGACGTGAAGATCACCTCGTCGTAGTCGCGCTCCGCCTTGAGGGCAGAAATACAACGGTCAATGGGTTCACACTGCATCACCATACCTGCCGACCCGCCGTATGGGTAGTCATCTACCCGCCGCCACTTGTCGAGGGTATAGTCACGCAGGTTGTGCAATCGTATCTCTGCCAGTCCTTTCTTCTCAGCCCGAGCCAGTATCGACTCGTGTACGAAGCCTTCGAGCATCTCGGGCAATACGGTAATAATATCTATTCTCATTTGTAGAATGCTTTTATTCTGTCAATGTATCTGAGTCCCATCTCACGTCCGATCTGATAGACGCGGTTCATCTCTTCCGGATCATGAGAGATGTGGCCGATGGGCAGTTTCCCGTCGGGCCGTATGACGAGACAGCGTCCTTCGCGCTCGGCCTGACGTACGAATTCGAGTTCACGGTTGTACATCAGATAGCGACGGTCCATCGCCTTGACCATCTCTGGATAGTGGCGCAGTCCGATACGCATCAGGGGCATCAGTTTGGTACGTTGCTTGGTGTAACCGTCTGGCTGGGTGAGGATGACCACGTTACGGTCGTAGCCGATGCTTTCGAAGTACTCTAAAGGAATCGAGTCTGCCACACCACCGTCAAGCAATTTGCGCCCTGCCACTTCCACCACCTTTGACGCCAGTGGCATCGAGGCTGAGGCTCGTAGCCATTCCAGTTCATCGAAATCGACACGTTCCATCTTATGATAGACGGCCTGGCCTGTCAGCACATCCGTACAGACCACTATAAACTCCATCGGATTCTGTTCGAAGGTCTCTACATCGAAAATGTCGTATTGGTATGGCACGATATGATAGCCGAACTGGGCATTGAAGTAGTCGCCTGTAGTCAGGAACGACTTCAAGCCACTATAGCGTTTGTCCTTGGCAAACCGTGTGTTATAGCGGATGGCTCTGCCTGGCTGTCTTGACTTGTAGTTACAGCCAAAGGCCGCACCTGCCGATACGCCAATCAGTCCGTCGGGCTCTACACCAGCCTCCATCATCACGTCGATAATGCCCGCCGTGAAGAGTCCGCGCATCGCGCCACCTTCGAGTACAAGTCCTTTCTTCATCGCTGCAAAGGTACAACTTTTTTGAGGAAAATGGGGTGTTTAACATTAATTTATGACAGATTGGTGTCTAATTTCCAAAATTCTGCTTAATTTTGCAGTTTGATGGATAGAAAGAAATTAGGATTATTGCTGGCGACGATGCTGGTTGTGCTCTCTGCCTTCGGCCAGAAAGCCAGCGATGCCAAGTGCATCTCAATCATGGGAGCACCTCTCGAAGGCCCTGATTCTGTGTTTATTCCCATTCTGGAAGAGGTGGGATTCACCCAGATACACCCCGCTGAGGAGGAGGCCGATACTTACTATTTTGAGGGCGATTACTACGGTATCAAGTCAAACCTGATGGTGAATGTTGACGAGAAGTCGAAACTGTTGTCATCGGCTTTCGTGACCTGTGGCCCTTATCGCACGCGTGAACTTTTCGACCGTAACAAGAAGTACCTGCTTGGCAAGTTGCAGCGGGAGTGGGGCAACTTCAGTGCCAAGGGCGACGGCTCGCTCTATCTGCTCAACGACTATGGCTATATCCAGGAGTCGCAGATTCTCCATGAGAATGGCGCTAACTCTATCCGCTATTTCTATCTGAACTCGTCACCTTATTATAAAGATGCTGCCAACATGGGACTGAAGGGTCAGGTGCAGGAGGTGATTACCCAGAACCCAGTGCTCGAGGGCGATATCCTGCATTTCGAGGAAACGGGCCAGCAGTCGGCCGACGATGTGGTCGATCGCAAGTATAATGCCCAGGGCTATCTCGTGAGTGCCTCGATGTTGGAACAGAATGGCAGCAAGAGCCAACTCACTTATGAGTACGATACAGACAATTGTCTGATTCGTCGCACGCTGGTGAACCCTTCTACTGGTATCCGTTCTGTCAACGATTACCGTTATAATACGAGTTTTGAGATTACCCAGCAGAGTCAGAAGGCTTTCAACAGCGAAAATGAGTGCATCCTCTCAATCACGATGAAGAACGACTTCTCTGAGCGCGATGATACAGGTAACTGGACCGTCAACAAGGCACAGCTCACCTATTGGGAGAAAGGTCAGCGCACACAGATTATTCAGGTGCAGCAGACCCGTGTCATCAGTTACTGGGATGAGTAATACTCCTTATTCAAGCATCTTGAGAAATTCTTCCTCTGACACAATCTTAATGCCCAGTTTCTCGGCTTTCTGAAGTTTCGAGGGACCCATGTTCTCGCCAGCGAGGATAAAGGAGGTCTTGCTCGAAATGCTGCCTACGTTCTTACCACCGTTCTGTTCGATGATGGCTTTGTACTCGTCACGACTGTGATGGGCGAAGACGCCGCTGATGACGATACTCTGGCCAGCCAACTTGTCGCTGGCAGGTGTCGTCTGGGCTTCTGTCAGTTCCATCTGCAACCCATAGCCGCGCAGTCGTTTGATGATCTCCAGATTCTTCTCGTCGTGGAAGTAGGTGATGATGCTCTTCGCCATCACCTCGCCGATGCCTTCAATCTCCTGCAGTTCCTCGAGTCCTGCGTTCATCAGGGCGTCGATGTTCTTGAAATGACGGGCCAGCAGACGGGCTGAGGTCTCACCCACAAAACGGATGCCAAGGGCAAAGACCACGCGCTCGAAAGGTACGTCTTTCGAGGCTGCGATACCGTTGACAATCTTCTGGGCCGACTTCGTGCGAGAGCCGTCGCCGTTGATCTGTTGTACCTGAATATCATAGAGGTCGGCTACGTTGTTGATGAGATGCTGACGATAGTAGTCGTCGATGGTCTCAGGTCCCAGTGAGTCGATGTTCATGGCCTTGCGGGCGATGAAGTGCTCGATGCGTCCCTTGATCTGTGGTGGACAGCCTGTATCGTTAGGACAGTACCAGGCGGCCTCACCTTCGTAGCGCACCAACGGTGTGCCACATTCCGGACAGCGTTTGATGAACTCTACAGGCTGGGCTATGATCGGGCGCTGATCGATATCGACACCCACAATCTTGGGAATAATCTCACCGCCTTTTTCTACATAGACGTAGTCGCCGATATGCAGGTCGAAACTCTTGATGAAGTCCTCATTGTTCAGGGTGGCAC
>JAEEGF012042856.1_pt1 | contig 14417 bp, 11 predicted proteins | sample 9134171 | NCBI WGS metagenome assembly JAEEGF01 (sample SAMN16246542, study PRJNA631951) | gut metagenome | biome: gut microbiome; feature: rumen; material: AP-attached | host: Bos | place: Iran: Karaj | collected 2018-10
GAGAAGATCGACCTCACCCCCGAGGAGTCCGACCCCAAGAAGAAGACCTACATCAAGAAGGTTACTCCTCTCGAGGACTGGATCGTCGAGCAGTCTCAGCAGACTAACCCGTAACCCCGAAGCAGTAAGTGCCCTTTAGGGCACTACTGCTAGGAAAAGACCAGCGTACAGCGTAGTCGTCATCCCCATGACTCACCCCGAAGGGGCGCAAGCTCTGTGAGTCATACCAAAACTCTGATAAAAAGCTCCGTTTTTTTCAGTTGCATCCTCCCCATATAGGGGGAGGCCTTGGAGGGGGTGGATGTCTCTTTTGGTTCGTTTTCTCTGCGCCAGAGAAAATGAATGAACAAAAAATGTATTACTATAAAAAAGCCTCTTTATGAAACTGAAATGGTCAACAATCAAGCAAGTGTTGCAAATCATTGCAACCATCATTACAACAGTTCTGGGAACTGTAGCAATCCAGAGTTGCATGCCAACTCAATGGTATAACCTCTAAAAAATAGTATTTTATGACCCGCAAAATAAACCTCATCGTCCTTCACTGTTCTTCAACCCGCAGCAACCAGCGTTTCACTGTTGAAATGCTCAAAGCCTGCCACAACGCCCGCTTCAACGGCAAAGGCATCGGCTACCACTACTTCATCGAAAAAGACGGTCAGGTCTTCCAGACCCGCGACGAAAACGAAATCGGCATGCATGCCCGCCACTACAACGCCCACTCCATCGGCATCTGCTACGAAGGAGGCCTCGACGAGAAAGGCCGCCCCGCCGACACCCGCACCCCAGCCCAGCGCGCTGCCCTCATCGCCCTACTCCGCTCCCTGAAGATCGACTACCCCGATGCCGAGATCATGGGCCACTGCGAACTAGAAGGCGTCCACAAAGCCTGCCCCTCGTTCTCCTGCCAAGAATATCGCGATTACTTCGAGAGCAATGATATGCTCGCATAATCATTGCCGAGAGCCAGCGATTTCGACGAAGTCAATATCGCGACTACTTCGAGAACATTGACATGCCAAACTAATAACCCTATGATGAAACTATTCCCCCAACCCCGCGACGACAGATTAGCAGATTACCCTACTCCGCCGCTATAAGATATAACAAACCTCAGCCCGCTTCAAAAGCCCGCTGAGGTTTTTTCACACTAAAACAGATCAGAATGAGTTCCTGTATCAACATATTTGTTTGATTAAATCCTAGGATATTTATAGTTTGGATCCTGAGTGGCAAAATGCTGATAGCGGACATGAACTTCGTTCCAGAAATCATTCAGCTGGAGTACATCCTGAGCCGGATAGCCAAAGTCACGACAAAAGATCGCCATCGTATGACAAATATAGACTTCTGGGTCTTCAGCAAAAGGGGTATCATGAGCCCATGTATAATCATCGTCACAGTTTCCGCTTTCAAGAATTCTATCCCTGCTGTCATCATAGTTACAGGAAAGCTCTAGGTAGTGAAATGGATCATTACCTGTGAGGAAATTATTAGTTGCAATCATTAGTCGATAGTCACTACCATATATTTCTGCACCTTTGTATGGAAGGACAATTTGCCAATTTTTGACTACAAAGATACACATTATTTCCCAATGATAAGCATAAAAAACTGAAAAAGTTATCATCACAAGCCTTGTGGACGTTGTTATATTTGGATTTTTGTGTAAAAATGCTTACTTTTTCCACAAAATGAAGAAAGATTATGGCAACACGTGAACAGATTGAGGCACTGAAGATTGACGAAAACGTCTTTGAATTGGCAGAGGATACCGAGTTGGAATACCTTGTGCATTTTGCAGCCCCATTTACAGGTGGCGACAAATGCATGGATCCCAAGGGAACTGCTTTTGCACCGCACAGTCCGATGCGAGGCGATGCCCTCTATATGCATCTGATAGGAGAGAACAACGAATTATACAAGAGGATGGAAGAATTGGTGAAAGCCAATTATGAACAACTCTACCCCAGACTTCAAGGTTTCTCATTCTTCATAACCGAAGAGCAGCTTCAAACTCTCCTCCTAAAGTTTCGTAGCGGCAGTGCAGAGCGGTTGCTTGACATCATGCGCCAGCTGCGCTCACCCCTTTACCCAATGATTGCTGGCATAGTATCAGAAGACTATTTGTTTTTTACGACCTCCCAATAACCATCTTTTCGACCATCTTTGCGGACAACAACCCCCATCGCCTGAAGCTGAGAAATATGTCGCTGAAGAGTTCTGAACTTTATGCCAGTCTTTTACGCCACCTTTTACGCCACCTTTTACGCCACCTTTTACGCCACTTTCGGCATCTTCTTTTACGCCATTGGTGTCAATTTCAATCTCTTTCTTGGTGAAATAAGGATGGCAAAGAATGTCTATCAGGAAGTAAGTCCTCTCCTCGTCAGTCTCGATAGTCGCTCTAGGCGAGCCATTGGTGAAAGCCATACGCTACGTGTTCTTTGCTGTTGCTATTGTTCAGTACCATTCTCTATCACTTCCCAATAGCCGCCCTTGTCGCCTCCTATGCGACGAATGCGATTATTCTTTTTCAACTTTTTGGTATTCCAATAGACGCCATCCTCTGTTATTCCACATACTTCAGCCAATTCCTTATTAGTTATATAAGGGTTAGCCTTCATTAATCTTACAATTTTCTCCGTAGTTTTCTCCGTAGTTTTACCCGAACCCGAACCATTTTTCTCCGAACCTATGGCACTTTTCTCCGTAGTAATCACCGTAGTTTTCTCCGTAGCGGGTTTATTGCCACATCCAGCATGAACAGGGATATGAATCAGGAAGGTCAAGCGGTCTTCAGTAGTCTCAAAAGTGGCACGGGGAGAACCATTATCAGCAAGTTTCTCTTGGATGGTGGGTACACCTGTAGAGCGGCCTTCTGTCAGATCCAATTCCTTCAAAAAGTCTCCAAGACGGCGATTCCTATAACGGCGGCTCTTCAAGATGTCACCTTTCTCAATGGCCGACATAGGAATACTTCGGTCAGGCCCAGGACAGTTCAGTATGGATATTCCTTCAGGCTCAATGGTAATCTCCACGGGTTCGTGCTGGGTGTAATCTCTGTGATAAAGAGAGTTGACCACAGCCTCCTCCAGCGCATCGTAAGGATAGTTCCAGTAGCGGTTGGCTTCTTGCTTGCCAGAAACCTTCTCCACTGTTTCATAGAGAATATTGGTGCTGAAAAAGTCCATGGTCTGCTTAATAATCTGCGGTATGCTGCCCTTGAATGTCTTTTCTGTAAAGTTCTGAGGATTCTTCACCTTCCCATCAGGGAACACCACAATCTCCACCTGGGTATATGGGAAGAACTTCTCCGGATGCTCGCAAAACATCATCGCCGCCACATTTTTAATCATGCGGTTCTCAGTCGGGCCGGCCATCAGTTCCATCTGCTCCAAGGTCTCCACCAAAGGCTGTGTGAATAGCGAAGCCTCCAGTTTGCTTCCTATCGTAGCAAGATAGTCCCTCAGCAGCACCATCGAAATGTCGCTCATGGCGATGTTCGGATTGGGCCGTTCGTCAAAAGGCACGCGGTTAGCCATGTCTCTCAATTCGTCCAGTACCTCGCCCTTGGCAATGATACTGCTCGAACCGCTGCGAACATAATACCTCATCTGCTTCACCTTGGCCTGTACATCCATAGGTATCGCATACGGACGGTTCACGCCCGATGGTGCCCAAATCACCAGAACCTGTTGCCCATCAACTTCTTCCACCGAAGTTCTTGGCAAATAGTACGGGTCGAACATGTTGTTGAACCCCACCATCTGTTTCAAGATGCCGTCTACCTCTTCGATGTTAATCCCTGCTACTGGCCGCTTGGCGAGTCCGTTGTCATATTGCTCCACGCCCACAAGGATGTAGCCGCCTCCGAGGTTATCAAAGTCGTTGGCAAATGCACAGATACTGTGATAGATGTCTGCAGGGTTCCAGCCCTTCTTAAACTCTATCCTGTTTCCTTCGATCTTTCGCTTATTCAGCAGATCTTCTATGTTAATCGGTAGTGCCATATATTCTTATAACGTTTTTATCTCGTTTTTATTTCGCTTCACCCAAGTCCTTCCCAAGCTCTTGCAATACTCATGAGTAAGCCTAGAAGCAACTTAGGAGCAGCCTGCAAGCAGCCAGGACTATGGCTAAAGCATGCTTTCATTGTCTTTATCTTATATCTACCGAGCCATCGTCATTGGAATGTAGCATACCAGACTGCTCAGCCAGCTCTAAATCACGAAGCGTATCCAAGACAGATTTGCCTGTACGCTCGGCCATATTGCGGGCGAGGAAAATCTTATTCTGACTATTTCCCCAACTACATTTCTCTTTCCAGAGGTTTTCTTGTACTTCCCAAGGTTTGTATGCCATATCTGTTCCGTTTTTAGATTAATCCCATCCTTCTTCGTCGTTATTCTCCATATAGCGGCTCATTCCGTTATCGTCCATATCATCCTCAGATGCAGGGTCGAAGCCACGCATGTTATCATGGTTCGATTTAAGAGAGCGTGATGAGGAGGCGGAAGAAGAGCTGATGGGCTTAGATTGCTTCTCTTCTACAGTAGGCATCTCCTTCTGTTTCGAGGATGCAACGGTATCAGGCTTCGTTTGTTCAACATCAGCTTGGTTGTCAAAGACAACTGACTCCGTCTGGCGCGTCTTATTATCGCATGCCATCAACACCACCACAGACATGATAACAATAATTATCTTCTTCATAGCCCCTGCATTTTACTGCCCAAATTCTTAAAGAACCCAAAGTCCGCATCCACTAAAGCCCTTCGGTCTAATCCTAAGTTACGCTTTTCGCACGATGTTTCCGATACAAGACAGCAGGAGAAACAAGCGGCCAAGTTCAATTGATCCTCATTTTCCCAACATAATGGGTCAGAAGAACATTCCTTAGCATTGTTTATAGCAGATTTTATTATTCTATCAATGAGACGTGGTTGACCTTGCCATACCAATCCACCCATGCTTCCTTCTGCACCATCTGCCGTATAAATCAATACACCACACATTCTGTCAGAATAATAGAGTCTCTCCTGAAGGCTTGCTGTAGGATAGCCGCACGAAAACTCCAGCTCTTTCATTATAATATGAGAGAACGTATGCAAGAGATAGAACTTCGATGCTCCATATTGCTCCATTTCAGCTTTCAGATCTTTACCAATCTCTCCTTCTGGCTGATTATACCGAGTCTTGAATAATACCGAATGGTCTGTAGTCCACTTCTCAACAGCATCCATATTGAATTCAAAGAATAAACCTTCACCTAAACTTTGATTGGCGGGTAGAGAATATACTTTCTCCACGGGTTCATTATATATCCTTTGCCCTTCATTCCTGACAACCGCACCGTCAACCCTCAGAGGAACAGGCATCGAAACTCTACTGAATCCAAGCTGAGTCAACGTCATAGCCAGTGTATCTACTTGCTGTATCTTCTTGAAATAAGGCTTCAGATCTGGAGGCAAATCAATATCCTTGAATTCAAGATTAGGTATCTGAGGAATAGACTCGGAATAATTTGAAAATACCCTATATTCATCATGGCGATACTGTTCGTGAGAATCTTTAGGAATCTCCTTAACCGCCAGGAAGCGATTCTTTATTATCTCCGCCTGCTCCTGAGTTATGTCAATCTCACTATCGTAAGCCTTCTCCACAATATCCATTTGCTCCATATAGGCTTCTTTTGTGAGCCCTGCGTGACGTTCCAAAGCCTTGGGGTACCACCTGTTATTAAGCAAATCTAATACCTTCTGCAGCTGTGGAGCCAACACAGCATCGGGCAGATACTTTGGTGGAATATAAAGGCTACTAAAAGAGTCCGCATAATACACACTATTACTCGTCACCAAAGCCATTTGCATCACACTTCTTGGTTTATCCGGTTTGCCTGCATTCCTACATGGCTCATCCGACTTTGTGCCAAATCCATTCCAAGGAGTATCACCCTTACAGAAAGGGTGGATATTCATGATACCTTCAAGGCTATATGACTTGCCGCATTTTTTACATTTTAATGTACCCCAGCTTTCAGAGTTGTTACGGTTTTCTATCCATTGTAATTCATGATGTCCTCCACGTTCACAATCTTTACACGGATAATCAAACAGTTCAAATCCTGAAGGATCATTCATGGCATCTTTCTTTCCATCTAATCCAGCGCAAAACAATTCATACCAAGGAATGTCAGATATATGACCATTTTTGCAAATCAGCAGAATTGGAATTTGCACAAGTGTGTCATAAACATCCCTCAATTGATTGTTATCTTTGAAAGACCTATGAGTGTTATTGTAGGGGTCTCTTGGGGGAGCAAAATATTGAAGCTTTGTGTCTCCTGTTTTTTGTTTCCATAAGCTTTCCCATTCTTGTAAAGGCTTGAATAACTTTTCCTTTCTACTATAGAACCATCTTGGGAAATGAATGGCGGGTATAAAGAAGTGGTCAGCCCTTAACTCATGACCAGTAGTCTCCTTGCAACGGAGATATAGGGGGTGTTTCTTCTCCTTAGGGAAATTCCAATTATCCAACGATAGATGTGGTACATCTATTAGATATTTCAATTTGGGGATTCCTTGTGAATCCTTTAAAAACTCAACAAAACGTGGATCATTTATTATATCTACGCCTGCCGCTTTAGAAATAGTCTCAGGATCACTTTCTCCAAAATTTTCAATGTGTTTATTGACATCCTTTACAAACCCCCAATATGAAACGGATTTAGGCATTATGAAGAAGCCCGCTTTGGTTGTAATTATTGAACCAACTCCTGCGTTGGAGGATAGTACTTTATATTTTCCTATCCCCTGATTATATTGTAAGTCTTTTTGTATTTCCATATCAATTGTCCTTTACATTTAACACTGCTTCTGATTCAACTGTTCGAAGTGACATCGGAACAGCCCACATATTTTCTGATTCATCGTCAAGATATGCATCTAATGCAAGGAACAAGTCCTTCCATTTTGTCTTTTGACGAGGATTAGAATTGAGATAGTCGGAACCAGAGTATCTAAGGGTATACTCATCCCGTTGCTGATTATTAACAGATTCCTGCCATTTAGCCAAGGCTTCTTCTATGAATAACTCGATATGATTTTCTAGTTCTTCTGTTAGTAATTCCTTCAATTCTTTAGATAACACTTGCGTTCTCTCTAAACGGTGACGAAAATACACGTACATCTCTTGCTTTATCTGTTGCTGCATAGAAACGGATAACGATGCGGCGTTTTCTGCATTAGCTAACTTTTCATAATAATGACGAATAATGGTGGCATTATATAATGGCATATATTTCCCCACTGATTTCTTTGAAAAAGGAGTAATCGAAATTGGCTCTACGTAATAATACAATTTCTCATGAAATTCCTTAAATCGCTCAAAATGTGACAAATCCCTTGCTCTGAAAGGATTGTGTAAAGTTACCACAAGTCCTAATTTGTTTCGAGCAACGCGACTACTGGCCTGAATATATTCTGCAATATTACGAGGCATAGAGTTCATAATAATTGTATTAAATCTATCGACATCCAAGCCAACAGAAATCATGTTTGTTGCTAAGATTAAATCCGGTGGAGTAATCCCATGATTCCATTCGGTACCAGTTCCATTTTTATATGGTAGCCTTTTATCTGCGTCCCAATGTCTTCCAACTTTTTCCAATTCATTTACTACTTCTGCACCAGAAAGTCTACCTGTAAGTTCTGACTTGCTGAATGAAGAATCGTAACCATATAGGCATTCTAGTTTATTGCTATTGCGCAGAACGCGCTTAAATAGTCGCCTTGTATATTTCGTAAACTCTGTATAAAATTGGGCATCTGTTTTTCCAACTTCCTTAAGACTATTGAAGTAATCAATAATTGAATGGTAAAAGTCCATTGCTTCTTTTACCTTTTTGTCTGTCAGACGACCGGCATATTCTTGTTCAAACAGTGCACGATGCACAAACATCATAGTAACCAATCGCATTTGAGTGGTCATATGAGTTCTTCCTGTAGGAAATATACCAATGTATCTCCTCTTAGAAACATATTTTACTTCGCCATTATCTTCTTTCCTTTGATAAAAAGAGAAGAATGAATCATCATAATCAATGCCTGGTTTCGGGAAAATGTTTACATCCCTGTCATAAAGCGCTCGGATTTGCAATTCTGTGTTGCGGGTCGTCGCAGTAGATGAAATGATTTTAGGACGTATAATCAATCCCGTACTACTCTTATATGAACAAAGTTGGTCAATTGCACATTCAAATAGGCTGACAGCAGACCCAAGAGGTCCAAGTAAAAGATGCAACTCGTCCTGTATAATTAGCGATGGTGGTAATGTATTCATTCCACCTTTGCCAAAAAGTCTTCTTGAATCTTGCTTTTCTTTTGATGTCGATACTTTATGACCGAGTGCAGCAAACTTATCCACGGTTCCAAAAAGCAAAGTGGGAGGATCCTGATAAATGTAATCATCACATAGTTTTACAGGAAGCTCGTCGGAGAAAGTACAGTCAATATTATCACATCTAAAGATAATCTTTGGGTCTGAAACGGTTCCTTTGTTTTGGTATTTTAAGGGCTTTCCGCAGCAAGGACATTTATCCAAAGGAATCTTTGACTCACGACGCCTTCCGGAATCATCTATAATGTTCCATTTTTGGCACTCTTCTGAGAGGGATTTCGCATTATTGGGAAGCGAATCTTCACCGACAAAAAGGCCTATTGAAATAGGCTCATTTCCTAAGTCATATTGATTCCAACGACGTAGCTGCTCTAATGATAATATTAATCGCATAGCACGCTGGAATTGTTGGGTGGCGAGGAGTCTAAGGGTATATCTCATAACCGCAGTTGTACCTCCTCCACACTCAGGGAATTGTCTGCGTCGATTAATAATAGTCAATGCAATGATTCCCAAATATGCCTCTGTTTTACCCCCACCTGTTGGGAACCAAACCAAATCAACAATCTCGTTCCTACTTTTCCATTCAGGGTCATTGTCTCTCTGAATAATGCCATCAAGATTAAGTAATATGAATGCCAACTGAAATGGACGCCATGCAGCTGGCTTGTTATCGAATAATCTATCAGTGGCCTTATTTTTATAGAAATCAAAATTAATCTCGTCGTTTGTTGATTTTTTGCTATGCCACAATTGAATAAACATTGCTGAATTCATCAGGCGAAACGACATCATGTTTAATGGGTTGTTCTCTAAAATCTTAACAACATTTTCTAACATCCTATCGCAATCCAACTGGCAACTGTCGAGGTTTTTGTATCCTATTCTGTTGTCACTGTTGTCGGTTTTTAAAACTTCTCTCTGCTTATCAATCCATGATTGATATTTTCCAATAAATTCTTTTAGTTGAAGTGTTATTTCATCATCAGTTGCATCAGAAAAAAGGGATAACCACTTAAATTCAAGAGCATGAGAATCCTTTAATAGAGGTTCTGGAACACGAACGCCATCTTCTTCAACATAAGTGTATTTGTCGCGAGGAATGGACTCTACATCCGGTGTTTCATATGAAGGAATAAATTCTGAACGAACCCACTTCTCATTATCAGTGATTTTCCATTCTACAGAACAGAGATGCCCAACAGCATAGTCTTTGATTGATCTATAAAGGTAATTCAGATGCTCTACATCTTCTTGCTGATTATCATTCCCTTTTTCTTGATACGCAGTCAACAAATCACTTTCAACTTTAATCTGGACTCCAAAGAAGCATCTGTCGTTTACTTCTTTCGTGACAATGGAATAATAATGCCCTGTGTTTTTATATTGTTCAGGTTTTTTTTTGTCTTCTATGATTATATTATGATTAGCATCTTCTTTTATATGAACAGAACTGTTTTCAAGCTGTACTTTCAAATACAACTTATTTGTAGATACATTAGTCAATCTGGTAATTTGAAGCCATATAGATAATTTTAAATCTTTGTCATCTTCGTCAGAATCGAAAAGAATATTTAAATTCTTGTATTTGTCTTCTCGTGGTGAATAGATGACTTTATTCCCCATCTTATTAAAATCAATACCAGTAAGATCGATTGTTTTATTAAATGTTCGGGACTGCCAAAAACCGAAAGATTTAGTATTGCAGATATTCATTGCATCTTCCAAATATGAAAGATAAGTCTCATAACGCTCTACCTCTGTTATCCTTTTGTCAACAGTTTGCCTTTCATTATCAGTTAAATAAGTATCCTTAAAATACTTTATTTTTCGCCAAAGACGTTCCTTGTATGATTTTAGATAACGATAATTTTCGCCAATTTTTTCATATTCTTCATCAAGTGAGTTGTCTGGTAAGATGGCAACCTTTCTACATAATTCTTTGTTAATCGTTAGAAGAGTTTCTTTTACAGTACCTATTTCATTCGTTATGTCTTTTGCAAGATGTATTCCTCCATTTATTATAGAGAAAAACATACTTAAACGCGACTTATAAGAGTCAAAGAATGAAGAAAAGCCTATTTCGTCATCAACCTTTACCACTACTTTACGACAATCTTCTTTCGATATTTTCTTGTAATACCGCCCAGAAATAGTAATTGATAGATCAGAAGAGGTAATAGGTTCCCCTTTCTTGTCCAGACAACATGAAATTCCTATAGTATTTGGAAAACGTTGACTTAATGAGTATAAATCTTCTTCATCTGTCCCTAATCGATTAACTCTTTCGTCTAATTCTTCACTGCTATTATCATCTTGTGATTCTTGATATGAAGAATCGCTATCCAAGTCAGGGTCAATACCTTGACTATGTATTTTTTCTTGGGTTACAGTCTTGTCAATACACCTCCTTTGTGGAAATAGTACTGCGGTACTATACAAAGAACCTGGAGTGGTATTGATAACTTCTTCATTCTCTCTACCATTCTCTTTGTCACCAAGGCAATAGAAATGTCCATTACAAGCGCCTGGACCTTCCATCTGTTGCCTAATGAATTTTACTAAGGAGTCACGCTTTGTCTGAATCATATTCGAGTTTTTTTACTTTTTTCATATTAATTTCAAGAAGCTGAATCAGGATATTAATATCTGATACAGTATTGATATCAAGTAGCGTAAGAATTTCTGAGTGCTCTTCATACATTTCCTCAAACAATTCTTCGCTTACACTTGATACTGTTAAAATAGCCTGAAGAAGAGACTCTATTTGACTATTTAATAGCCTTGTATTGTTATTTCTAAGTAGTTTCTTTGTCAAAATTACTCTGTGATATGGAGATCCCAAATTGAAACCAAGAAAAGACAATAAGCTATTTTGGCTTTTCCGACTACGAGGTAAAATCATTGGATAGTCAAAATCGAACCATTTCTCAAATCCTCGTAAGGATATCTCCTTGTTGTTCGGGAATATAGCGGTATACGTTGCCTCAACGCCTAGCTCTTCCACTTTTCTTTTAAGGAGATATTTCCATAGTTCAACATTAGAATTAATCTGATTTTCCGTAAGACCATATGTTGGGTTACGACGAATATAACCTTCTGATTTTAAGTTGTTATCAGTCTTCTTTATCAAATTATCTTTTATTTGGTTGACGAGTTCATCAAGCAATTGAATTTCCATTCCTTCCTCAAAAGGTAGTTCCTTGAGACTTGATATACAATAATGACCACCATTTACGAACAAGACCCTATCTGCAGCTAATCGTCTTGTTTTCCCGTTCTCAAACACAATAGTGCAACGTTCTGCCAAGTATTCACGTGAGTCAGCTTCTGCCTCATCAATATCATGCAGTATATCTGGCATGATAGGCTTGTGCAATACTTTCTTGCTCCAACCGATTTTCTCTTTTCTGAATGAGGAGAATAGAAGTCCATTAAAGTCCTTCTCGTAAAAATGTTTATTCCATTCATAATATCTATTATGAGTAAGCCTATTAATTACGGTTAATCCCCGTTGTCCTTTTTTCAATGGTAGTGGATCAAATGAGTTTGGATAGGTTTTATATCTTTCATCTGTGTATCTGAATGAAAACATCACAACAAAGTCTTCATCCAAGCCATCTCGAAGCTGGTTAAAATCCTTAAGAGCAATTCGTCTATGCTCAGAAGAAAAATACTTTCGGATAGAATCCTTATAAACCTTATTAATTCCAGGAGGGAGAATAAAAGCCACAGAATGGTAATCTTCGACTTGCTCTAATATTCTAAACGCAATCTCTTCGTCCCATAATTGCAAATAATAGTTTAGGAATGGACTTACGATTTCTGGTTGAGAAAAACCTGTTTCGGATTCACATTCTTTTAAAAATATTTTTTGTGTCTCTGGAGAGAAAGCCAATGACAACGCATTTTTTATTTTATAATTATGAGATAGCTCATCAAGATATGAATCAATGTCAGCAGTAAAAATATCACGCTCTGTTGAATCGATAATATACTGAGAACCTAGCCTTTCTCGCTGGAACATATTATCTAGCTCATCTGGTGAAAAAGTAATAAAACCATCAAAATCGTCAAATCGTTTAATTTCACGATTTAAAAGGTTTGAAACTATTGAAGTCTTTACGTTCTCCTTTGCAAAATACAATCTAAATGGACGGTCTGTTATGTAGAACACAAAGCAATTTTTAATACCAGCACCATATTGATTCAATCTTTCAAGTTGATCCAAGTTATACGAGTAAGTTATTTTCCCCCTGTTCTGAGAGTGAAAAATAAAGATGTTTTCAATATTAGGGATATTATCTCGATTCTTTCTAAATACATCCTCAACATCATGAGCGGTCATATTAGATGTCACCAATGCATTATCACCGTTGCACATAATTATATCCGTATATAGCTGGTCAAGCCAAGGATTTTTATCTTGTTTCCTAGTAATAATATCTTTCTCTTGGATTACAAATAACGATTTACTGTCATTATTGTAAGGAAGAGAAGTATCACCAAACAACTTTAAAAATTTCGAATAATAGCTTCTTTCTGCAACTATTTGCCTAAACTGTTTGCTATTTGAAGAGAGTCCCATTGGAAGAGATAATGGTCCCGTTGCCTTCTTTCGAGCCAAGCTCAGGAACTTTTGTGTATTGGTAAATGCTATTTTGTGAATTAAAAACCGGACCAATAGCTCACGTGCCCATTCAGGACTGGTAGGTACATAAATAATTTGATAGTTTATGCCTCCTTCATGTTTTCTATCACAATAATAATCTACAATATTGTTCATGCAACAAAGGAATCTGCGTCCATCTGCCACTTTTGTATGTAGCATCATATCACAAACTGCTGAGAAAAAAAACGTTTCGTGATTGATTAGATTCTGATATTTGTCCTGTGTACCCATAGCTATTGCAAAACTAACAATTGAAGATCCATAATTGCACGAGTCATACCAATATATAATTCCAATATATTTATATCGGTTCGCCCATTAATAACCAAAATCACATGCTTACATTCTAATCCTTTAAAAGCCAGCATTGATGTAAAAGGAATCTCTGAGGTATCTAGACAGATATTTTTAGGGGAGAGTTCCTTTATGCCTTCAATTGTGGCTATTCTATCATATAATTTTTCATTACCAGATGATTGTTCTTTCTTTGTGGTAGAATCGGCCAAGATAACGTAGTCATTCCAATTTTTCGCACCCTCTCTAATCTCTTTCTTTATTTGGTTAATATGTTTTATCAGTTGCTTAGCGCCATCGAAGAAGAACACTTGAGTTGATGAGTAGTTTTCCTTGATGATGCATTGATACAAGTCTTTTACAGAAACTCCATTGAGCAACATTTGAGCAAATGAAACAATCTCTTTATTTGTAGGAACTCGTTTGTTCGTATCCAAAACAAAACGAGCTCCGTTAAGAGCTAATGCATCTGCAATTTCATCTATTTGACGAGATTCGCTATTATAACCTTGTTCTGTATCAAAAAAAACAAGATATCTACCAGTCGAAACACCGTCTTTTGTTATGGAAGCAAAAGCATCAAGAAGATGTATTGCTCCTTTGTCAAGAACATCCTGTGCTTCATCTATAACAATATAATCATAAGGAACAAAATCTTTTAGTTCCCTTACAGCAGAGAATAAAGTTTCAAGTTTCTCATTAGCAGCGCCACTTGTAATATCATCTAAAGACAACTTTGATTGCATGACTTGTGCTTGAAGAGAGAAAACAAATGATGCAAATTGCTCTACAGTGCAATTGGGCAGTCCTGCTTGCCACAATTCATTCTTGATTTTTGATTCAAGCAATTTGTTCCAACACAGATATAATCCCCGAAGAGTATGGTATTTCTCGATATATGCACGCGCAATAGTTGTTTTTCCTGTGCCAGGTCCTCCTTCAATAAAGAGCCGGTCATTTTTCTGCAGACTATTAAACGTGCTCAAATTATCAATGTTCAAGCGCTGTAATATTGTTTCCATCCCCCTTTCGGAATAGACATTTCTACTACGGT
>JAEEGF012120799.1_pt1 | contig 14415 bp, 12 predicted proteins | sample 9134171 | NCBI WGS metagenome assembly JAEEGF01 (sample SAMN16246542, study PRJNA631951) | gut metagenome | biome: gut microbiome; feature: rumen; material: AP-attached | host: Bos | place: Iran: Karaj | collected 2018-10
TTGTATTCGGGGAAGTGATTACTGGAGTGAATTTTATTAAGGATATTAAGGCCAGTCTCCGCGATATAGTTGGCGGACGTTCAGGCTCATACGAACAGGAGTTGATCAATGCTCGCGCCCAAGCCCTCAGGGAATTGGAAGAACGGGCTCGGCAATTGAATGCAGATGCTGTGGTAGGCATTGATTTGGATTATGAAGTGCTTGGCCAAAGTGGTTCGATGCTCATGGTCTCTGCCTCGGGTACTGCAGTGAGACTTCAATAAATGATAATCAAATAAGTAGATATTATGCTATTAGATGTTTCTGTAATGACCTTTAACCAGCCTATGGCGTGGAATTGGCTGGTGCAATTTTGTATTTTGGCAACGGCCTTGTTGATAGGTAACATTTTGAGAACCAAGATTCCTTTCCTCCGTAAGAGCTTGATTCCCTCCGCCTTGATTGGTGGATTGCTACTTCTGGTTTTTAAGGCGATACCTGGGTGTGAAGGACTCATCAACAAGCCGGTGATGGAAATTGTGACCTATCATGCCTTGGGTTTGGGCTTTGTGGCTTTAGCACTGAAAAACAATAAGATAGAATCGAAATCCACGCCGATGAAGGTGATTGAGACGGGTGCCTTGACGGCCTCCACATACGTCATCCAAGGCATCGTGGGTCTCATCGTCTCCATTTTGTTCTTCTATTTCGGCAAGAAATTGTTTTATGCCGCAGGTCTGCTGCTCCCCATGGGCTACGGCCAAGGACCGGGACAAGCCTTGAACTTCGGTAAGATCTTTACGGGCTGGGCTGCGAAGCAGGGCATCGACTTCCCTGGTGCCGACTTCGGCCTCTCCATCGCCGCCACGGGATTTATTGTGGGTAGTATTGTAGGTGTCATTTACATGAACATTCTGCGCCGCAAAGGTGTGCTTTCAAGACAGAAAATTGTTGAAGCCCAGATGAATAAGCTGGAAGACTATGAGGGCAAGGGCGAGATTCCCGATGCGGAGTCCATCGATAAGCTCTCGGTACAGATTTGCATGGTGTTGTTTGTCTATTTCCTCGTGTTTCTGTTCACCAATTGGATCCAAGGGATGGAGTTGGGCGACTTTGGCACCAACACCCTGAAACCCATGCTCTGGGGCTTCAACTTCTTGATTGGTACGCTGTTTGGCATCCTCTTCAAGTGGTTGTTGGGCCGTTTCAAGAAGGCCAAACTGATGAGCCGCGAGTACATTAACAATTATATGCTCAACCGCATCAGCGGCTTCTGCTTCGACATCATGATTGTGGCGGGCACGGCAGCCATCAACTTTAATGAGTTTGGCAAGTTTGTTTTGCCTTTCATCCTCATCGTCACCTTGGGCGCCTTTGTGACGTTTGTGAACGTCCTATGGATTTCCAAGCATCTCTATCCCGATTACAAATACGAAGGTTTCTTCTCGATGTTCGGCATGCTGACGGGCACCGCCAGCAATGGCATGATTCTGTTGCGCGAAATCGACCCGAAGTTTGAGACTCCTGCCGCAAACAACCTCGTTTTGCAAACCCTTTCGGCCATTGTGTTAGGCTTTCCTGTGTTGCTCCTGGTGGGTTACGCACCGCAAAGTCTCAAAGCTACATGGATTACTTTGGGAGTCTTGGTCGTCTTCTGGATTGCCCTTACGGTCTTCATGCTGCGGACGAAGATTTTCAAACGGAAGAAGGAGAAAGAATAGTCGTAACAAAAAAAAGCCGAGTTTTCGCTCGGCTTTTTTGTTGGTTTCAAGAGGCTTAGCCTTTTTTCATCTTGATGCCTTTAGGCTTGCTGTTGGTACCACCCGATGAAGGTTTCGAACCTGACTGACTGGGCGTGGTCATCTGATACCCGGCAGCCTCGCACATCTCTTTGACGTGGGCGGCGCGTTTGTGGGTGTTGGGGTGGGTGGAGAGCAACTCGGCCAGCTTGCCTTGCTGTGCACTTTCGCCGCTGAGTTGAATCAACACGTTGAGTGCGTGATACATGGCGTAGGGGTCAACGTTGTTTTTGATGCAGAATTGGAAAGCGGTTTCGTCGGCTTGGGTCTCCTGACGGCGCGAGTAAGCTCGACTGGCCAACTCCTGTCCGAGGTCGCCGAGAAAGCCTGTCGAGAGGGCTCCTGCCGTGGTGTTGACGGCTGCGATGCCGTAACGGGCTGCCACAACGAGATAGGCGGCACGATAGGCGTCGCGGACATCCTTATTAATAAGGTGTCCCAACTCATGCCCGATGACGGCAAACACCTCGTCGTCGTTCATGGCATCCATCAAGCCGGTGTAGACGCGCACGCTGCCGTCGCCGCTGGCGAAGGCGTTAACCGTGCTCGACTGATACACTTTGTAGTTCAGGTTTAAGTCGTTGATGTTGTGGAATCGTGCCATGATGCGGTCAAGACGCTTGGTGTAGTCGTTGCCTGCTGGCAGGATGGTGTTCTGTCCGTCGGATTCCACCATGTATTGGCTGCATAGTTGGGCAATCTGCGCATCGCTGATGGTTAAGGCCTGAACGGCTGCGGCTCCAGCGTTTGCGGCCGCGTTTGGGTCAACAATTTTCATGGTACTGCAACTGGCCAAGGAAATGACCATTGCACAAATTAAAGCTAACTTCTTCATATTGACTGAGTTTTGAATGATTCGACTAAATGTTTCCGCAAAAATAGTGCATTCAAGGAAATTTTTTTCAAAAAAAATGCATTTTTTTCTTGCATGTTTCAAAATTAATGTATCTTTGCAGCATCAAAACAATATCAAAATAATATCATAAAACTATAAAACTATGGAAACAAAAGAATTTGAATTCAAAGGTTTCGCGATGAACGGATTCGTCGCATTGTTCATTGAAATCGCCATCGTGGCATTAAGTGTTTGGGGCATTGCTGTTTTTGGAAGCAATGAATCTTCCATGATTATCCTGCCCATCATCGGCATCCTGCTGGCATGCATCCTTCCCATCGGCTTCCGCAAGCTGGAGCCGAACGAGGCCATGGTGATGTTGTTCTTTGGCAAGTACAAAGGCACTTTCACCAGAACAGGCTTCTATTGGGTCAACTTCCTGATGACCTCCAAAAAGGTCTCGCTCCGCGCCCGTAACCTCAACCCTGACAACATCAAGGTGAACGACAAGACGGGCAACCCGATTATGATTGGCCAAATCCTGGTGTGGAAACTGAAGGACACCTACAAGGCCATGTTCGAAATCGACTCGCAGACCATGGCGGGTGGCGGCTCGGGCACGGCTCCTGTGACGGTCAGCAACCGCATGAGGGCTTTCGAAAGCTTTATCCAAGTGCAGAGCGACGCTGCCTTACGTGAGGTGGCGGGCATGTACGCCTACGACGAAAACGAGGCCGAGGATGGTGAACTGACCCTCCGTTCGGGCGGCAACGAAATCAACGAGGTGTTGCTGTCCAAGCTCAACGAACGTCTCAGCATGTCGGGTCTCGAAGTGCTTGAGGCACGCATTAACTACCTTGCCTATTCGCCTGAGATTGCCGCCGTCATGCTGCGCCGTCAGCAGGCTGCCGCCATCATCTCGGCCCGTGAGAAGATTGTGGAAGGCGCTGTCTCCATGGTCAAGATGGCCTTGGACAAGCTGAAGACCGAAGGCGTCGTCGAACTCGACGAGGAACGCAAGGCCGCCATGGTGAGCAACCTGATGGTGGTGCTCTGCGCCGACGAATCAGCACAGCCGGTGGTCAATACAGGTAGCCTATATTAATACGGACTTCCGCTTCGCGTCATTGCGAGCAAAGCGAAGCAATCCAGAAAACAGGCATCATGGATTGCTTCATCCTTCTTCCTCGCAATGACGCAAAGCGCAGAGAAACAAAAAGTTGAATTATTAAACTAAACAAAATGGAAACTGACTCAATTATTATTCTGCTCATGGGGTTTTTGGCGATAGGTGTGGCGTTTTTTGGGAAGCTCCGTCCTGACATCATATTTCGCCTTTGGCCTGGTGTTGAAGTTTCGCCCGAAGGACAAAGATTTGGAGTTGTAGGCCTCTTGCTTTTCGGTGTCATGGTAATAATTATTGCTTTGGCTATGGGCATCCCTCAATGGCAAGAATTTGCGAGTGACATTGCCATTGGTGCTGTAATGGTCATAACTGCGGCAATGCTGTTCTCATTTTGGAAAATCATATTGAGCAGCAACGAAAAGTTCAGAGTCGTAGGCTTTGTGATGGTCTTGCTTCTTTCCTTGTTGTTGATAGGTTTTGGCGTGTATTACATTACCTTAGAATGATCGGCTATGACAACGATGATTTTTTATTGTATCGTAGGGCTAATCTCAATCTATCAAGCCTTTCGCATCAAGCGGGACCCGAAGAGAGTGTACGCTTTCAAGAGGGTGATCGACAAACAGCTCGGTGAGGCTTATGAAGCGGGAATGCAAAAGTACTATTACTACACCTATTTGGCTACAGGATTAGCATGGATACTGGCTGCATTGTTTGGTTGGCTTTTTGGCTTCGACGATGCTGTCACCATGCTTGCGTTATTGCTTATTCTTGTTCTTTTACCAGGTGCCTTTATTGCAAAGTTGAATACCGGCAAAGTCATGTTTTGGCATTGGATGTTGCTCGTTTTGTGCGTTGCTGCGTTGGTGTTTTGCCATTTATGGAACTTAAAAGAAAGCAAAGTGGAAGTGTATTCTGAAAAAATAGCTTTTGAACAATATTGGTTTGGCATCGACTATCAATCTATTGATTCGGTGAAGGTTGTTGATAAATTGCCAAGGACAGTTTATAGTTATGTGGGAGAAAGTGTGTTGGGCAATAAGAAAGGCGAGTTTCGACTGCGCGACGGTTCGAGAGCCAAATTCTATGTATTAAGCAAGGAAGCACCTTATTTGGAAATGTACACGAATTCAGGCCTCATCCTCGTCAACCGGAAAACGGCAGAAGAGACCGAGCAACTGATAGAAGAACTGAAAGAAAAAATCGGAAACAAAATTGTCAAATCGTAGAGACGCAATGCTTTGTGTCTCCGCATTAAATCAAAACAAATGAGCGGTATAACAAGCATAGTAATAGGTGTTTTTGTGATACTCTATGCGTTCTGCATTAGGTATTTTCCCGAAAAGACGCGCATTAGGAAACCTTTCCGACTCGTTTCGCTTTGGAATCGGGAACCGTTCTCTGCGAAAGGCTGGAAGTCCAAATACTATGTTGATTTGGACAATAATCCAGAATTACAACGGCTTTACTTCATCAACTATCTCGTGACGGGCGTATTGTTCATCCTTCCTGGTTTGATGGGATTGGCTTTTGGAATCAACGTTGTTTATTTCATGCTGTTTGCGACCATCGTTTCAGGGGGCATGTTCCTGTATGCCAAACAAAGAGTCACTGGAAGAATTGAGGCTTGGAAATGGGTGCTTTTCGCTGTTGTGGTTTTTGGCGTGGTGATTGGATGGTCTGTGTCGTATAAGGACAGCAAAGTGGAAGTGCTGCCCGAAATGCTCTCCATCGAAGGAGACTTTGGCAGAACTGTGCATTATGAAAGCATTGATTCAGTTAAGGTTGTCACCGAATTGCCGAAAACCAAGTATTGCAAGGCAGGCTACAGCTTTGGCGGTGGCAAAAAAGGCGAGTTTCGCTTGAAGGACGGCTCTGATGCCAAATTCTATTTGTTGGGGAAAGAGGCACCTTACTTGAAACTCTACACCCGTAACGGCTTGATTATCGTCAACCGCAAAACGGCGGAAGAAACCCAGTTGCTTATTAAGGAATTGAATGGTAAAATTGAAATGCGATGAAAACGTTGGTTTTAATATTCTTGATAGTCATTTTGCTTCTCACGGTTTCCATCCCTATATGGCTTGCCATACGGGTGAAGCGGCATCCTGAAAAAGACCGTGGGATGAGAAGGGTGATGGCAGAGCAGCGGGGTGCTGAATACGAGAAAGGAATGCAGAAGTTATTTATGGTCAATTATTTATCTGTTGCCCCCTGTTTTGTGATGGCAGTAGTGCTCGAAGATGTCTTCGGCATGGAAAAGTTTCTTTCCCTGATGATTCCTGCCATCGCAGTGGGCTTGGCGTTGAACATCGCCAAATGGCGCTTTACGGGCGTGATTAGCAAGGCGGGTCTCGTTACTACCGCAATAGGGCTTGTGCTGACAGTGATTTTATTGATTGTAAACTAAATGAAAAAAACAGATAGTATTATGTTTTGGTTTGATTTGATTTCAGGAGCAGTATTGATGCTCACAGGCTGGGCGGTCTATAAAAACCCGATGCTGATTTCGGGTGTCAACACCATGTCGAAAAAACGCTTGGCCCAGGTCAACTTGGAGGGCCTGAAGCACGACTACCGTAATGCGTTCCTCATCTGCGGTGGGGTCTTGCTGCTTTTCGGCGGTATTTCGACCTTCTTGCATGTCTCGATGGGTGTTCATCTTGTCGTGTTTTCGGTGGTGCTCATGGCGCTTGTCGTGGTCTGCTTGCAGTTTGGCAAGAAGCACGACTTGGGACTGCAAGGGGAGGAAGGCAAGAAGGAGAGGAGGAAAAACTGGATAGGCCTCATCATCACCGTTGTGGCTTTGGGTGCCATGTTGGTCTTCTTCTTCAAAGGCGGCAAACCTGCAACGATTGAAGTGTCGGAGGATTACATCACAGCTAAGGGCGGCGGCTATAGTGCTTCGATCCCTATTGCCGATATCGTGACGGCTACTACTTTGAATGATTGGCCTGACATCTCCATGCGCACTAATGGCTTGGCCACCGACAAAGTCGGCATCGGACATTTCAAACTGAAAAATGGTGAGAAGTGCATGATGTTTGTCTGTGTGGATGGCGGTCCCTTGCTGGAAGTGCGCATTGTTGACGGCAAATTGTATTACCTCAACTGCGCCACGGAGGAGGAGACGCTTGTAATGATTGCAAAAGTGAAATCGGTAATCCGTTCGAGACAAACCACTGGGTACAACGACACTCATACCCTATGCCCTCATGGCGGAGGAACATCCGCCATCTCCCAAGCGCGGAGACGAAGCCCTAACGCTTGGGAGATTGCGGGTCAAGCCCGCAATGAGGGCAAAGAGGCACAGTTTACTACATTCTCAAGTCTCGATTCAAAAGTGTTAGACCTATGAAAAAAGCAATCAGATATTCAATAGTTGTCTGCCTTATCAGTTGGGCAGCGGTCGCCGTGGCCCGTTTCGGCTTTGGCATGGACAGGATGAACACTCCTATGTTTTTCACCACGTTTGCAACATTTTACATGTTCTTACCAATGATTACTGCCCTGATTCTGCAAGCCATCGACAAGGAGAAATTCAACCATATTGGCTTGGTCAATTTCAAGGTTTCATGGCCTTGGTTGGTGGCTTGGCTTTTGCCCGTGCTGATGTCGTTGGCTTGCATTCCTATCAACAGCTGGTTGCCAGGCGTGGAACTACAATACAATTCTGAGCAACTTATCAACCAATACCAAGTACCTGAAGACCAGCAAGATCTTGTACGCGAGCAATTGGGCAACATGCCTTCCTATCTGTTGGTGATTTCCACCATTTTCAGTGGCTTGATTGCAGGCATTACCATTAACGCCATTGCTGCCTTCGGAGAAGAATATGGTTGGCGCAACTACCTCGTAGGCGCCTTGCGTGAGGTGAAGTTTTGGAAGGCCGCCTTGTTCATCGGCATCGTTTGGGGCATCTGGCATTTCCCTCTCATTTTGATGGGCCACAACTACCCGAATGAGCCTCGTTGGGGTGTGCCGCTGATGGTGGTGATGTGTGTGCTTTTGGGCGTTATTGAACTATATTTCGTGCTGAAATCCAAATCGATGGTTGTGGCTGCCATCATGCACGGCACCTTCAACGCTGTCAGCGGCTTGGCTATATACTTTGTCTTGGGCGGCAACGACTTCTTGAACGGCATGACAGGTCTGGCAGGCTTCATTGTCATGGCCATAACCATTTTGTGTATTTGGATTTATGAAAAATCTATCGCGAAGGAAAATATCTTCGGGATGACTTTAGACGAAGCATTAGCTAGGCCGATGGATCGCTTCGTTCCTCGCGATGACGCGAAGCGTGTCCCGAGTCCCGCGTCAAAAAAAGAAAGGGATTGACGATGGCAAAGGAAAAAGAAAATAATACCAACAACAAAACCTTCTTGCTCCGCGTCGATGCAGAGACCATGGAGGCCGTGGAAAAATGGGCTGCCGACGAATTCCGCTCCGTCAACGGCCAGCTTCAATGGATTATCGCCGAGGCGTTGAAGAAGAGTGGGAGGAAAAAGAAATGACAATGACCATTGACTATGACTATGACCACTTTCCCCAAGGCGTTAAGTGATGGCTTCCCATTCAGTGGTCATTGTCATTGTCACAAGTCATAGTCGAAAAAAATATAAACAAAACCAATTGAATAGTAATATGGACAAAGAAACTTGGATCATTATTCTCGTGGTATTCCTTTACCTCCTGCAAGCTGTAGCGGGTGGCTTGATTGCCCACAACCGTTGTAAATCTTTTTGGATTTGGTTCGGCGTGTGTTTCATAATGTTTTTTCCGATAGGTTTCATCGCCATGCTGCTTTACACGCGCGATGGCGACGAATTTACTCCATAAGAAATCAAATGAAATTCTATAAGTTATGAAAACAAAAAACTTATTTGTAATCTTGCTATTTACTTTCTTAACAGCCCAAACTGCAATGTCTCAAATCGAGGGCTATTGGAAAGGCCAAATCGATCTTGGCACACTGAAATTGGAAATGGCTTTCAACATCACTGCCAATGAAAACAGTTATGTCACCACATTGGATGTGCCTGCCCAAGGTGCGTTCGACTTTCCTGTGGACGAAACAGCCTTTCAAGACAGGCGTTTACAATTGACGATGTCGGCGATGGATGCCAGTTATTCAGGAACACTTAAAGATGATGTCATCGAAGGTGAATTCACGCAAAGAGGTATGATCTTCCCGCTCAACCTCGTCAAGGCGGAGAAAAAGGAACAGAAAAAGACTCGTCCCCAAGACCCTCAGCCGCCATTCGATTATCATATCGAGGAAGTGACCTTCGTCAATGAAAAAGAAGGCAACACTTTGGTCGGAACGCTGACGATTCCTAAAGGCGAAGGTCCGTTTCCGGCCATGGTACTCGTCTCGGGCAGTGGACAGCAGGACCGTGACGAGGAGCTGATGAACCATCGTCCATTTTGGGTCATTGCAGATTATTGCGCCCTTCATGGCATTGCCGTTTTGCGTTACGACGACCGTGGTATTGGTGGCTCGACAGGCGAGGTGGAGAACGCCACTTCCTTGGATTTCTCCTACGATGCCGAGGCTGCCTTCAACTATCTTCGTAATCGCAAGGAAATCAACGGTTCAAAGGTCGGTATCTTGGGTCACAGCGAGGGAGGCGTCATCAACTTCATGGTGTCGGCGCGTCGGCCTGAGGTGGCGTTTTTGATTTCCTTGGCAGGGCCATCGGTGAATGGTATCGAGGTGCTTAAAGAGCAACAGGCGGCTATCCTAAGGGCTTCGGGTATGTCGGAAGAGATGGTGCAGTTTAATGGCAATGCCAATGCACAGATGTTCGACATCATCGAAGCGTCAAACGATAGGGAAGAGGCCGATAGCCTTTTGCGTCAACTTGTGAAAGGCTGGGGCTACAACGAAGAATTGACCGAGCAGACGATTGGACAGATGGCTTCACCTTGGATGTACTATTTCTTGAGATACGACCCCACCGAGGCCATAGTAAAAACAAATTGTCCGGCTTTACTGTTGAACGGTTCCAAGGACTTGCAAGTAATCGCCTCTCAGAATCTTCCTGGCTATGAGAAGATCATCGCTGATTACGGCAAGACCAACCTCACCTTGCGCGAGTTGCCTGACTTGAACCATCTTTTCCAGCATTGTGAGACAGGTTCGCCCAATGAATACTTCGAGATTGAAGAGACCATTTCGCCCGAGGTGCTGGAGCTGATTGTGGGGTTTGTGAAAGGAGCTGTAAAGTAATTTGATAATTTTTTTATGAATGGTTTAATGTCCATAAGTTATTTGTTAAAATAACTCAGGGTACCTTATTTTTTTGTGAGACCCATATCTCAACGCTCTGAGATATGGGTCTCATAAAGTTTAGATATGGGTGTCCTGACGCGCAAGAGTAGGGCGTGAATCTTGTAAAAAACATGTTTATCTTGTGTCCATTAAAGGATGTTTTATGTGCACATGTTTAGTCAATTTTAAAAACAAATTGCCTTCTATAGGCTAGTTTTTTATTTTTGCAGCTTGTTATTGAGGATTTTGCCTTATTGACAATGCCGTGAGAATAATTAAACATTCAAATGTATTAGCTATGAAAAAGATACTGCTATTCTTTACGATTTACCTCTTAGGTTTTTCTGCTTTTGGACAAACAAAGATAGGTCTGCGTTCGATAGACAAAGCCGAATGCGTGAAATGTGACATGACGAGTCTGAAGGCCTCGTTTTCGTTTTCTGGCATCGAGGCTAATGAAGTGAGTTCCGAGCGAGGCGTCTTCTCCATGCTTAGTATGCCCAACACGGTCATGGGCGGCAACGAGGGCAACCCTCAGATTCCCGTCGTGAACGAGCTTATCGCCGTGCCTTTCGGTGCTACGCCTAACATTCGCGTGACCCATTATTCCACGATGGATTACGACCTTGAGGGATATGGCATCCACAAACTTTCACCGCGCCAACCAGAAGCCTGGAAAGACCAGGAGATTCCTTTTGTCTATAACGAAGCCGCCTATCAAACGCGTGGCCTCCGCTCGGAGCCTTTTGCTGCGGTAAGTATCGACGGCACTATGCGAGGCATTCAGGTAGGCAGAATGTGCATCGAGCCAATCAGCTATGACCCTGTCAACAACAAAATCCGTGTGTTTAACGATATCGAAGTGGAAGTCAGCTTCGAAGGAGCCGATACCCGCGCCACGGAGGATATGTTGGTCAAAACCTACAGCCCTTATTTCACTGGGGTTTATGACCTGTTGTTCAACGGTCAAGCGGTCAGAGGCGTCTACGAAGACCATCCCGACCTGTGGTCCGCTCCCGTGAAGATGTTGGTCATTGCCAACCGCATGTTCGAGAACTGCATCCAGAATTGGGTGGCTTGGAAGACCTTGAAAGGCATTTATGTGGATGTGAATTATACCGATGTCATCGGCACTACTGCTGAAGAGATTAAGAGTTTCATTCAAGAAAAATACGCTCAGGATGCGCCAACCTTCCTGATGATTATGGGCGACCAAGCCCAAGTGGTGAATTCGGGCATTGGGACCAAGACAGGCTTTGTTACCGACCTTTACTACTCCAGTGTGGATGGAGACCAGTTCCCGGATATGTTCCACAGCCGTCTTTCCGCTGAGACCGTGGATGAGATGACGGCCATGCTCAACAAAAGCATGGAATACGAGCAATACACCATGCCCGACCCGAGCTATTTGAACAATGCGCTTTTTGTGGCTGGCTATGACAATACGGGTTGGGACATTATCGTCGGTCGTCCTACCGTTTGGTATGCCACCAACTATTATTACAATGCCGAGCATGGCTTCACCAACGTCAATGAGTTCAGCCACGGCATCTTTGATGGCTGTTACGATTATCTGAACTCTGGTGTGGGCTTCGCCAACTACACGGCCCACGGTAGCGAGACAGCTTGGTTAGACCCGTTGTTTTCCGTTGACGATGTCAACAACCTGACCAACGAGCACAAGTATTTCCTTGCCATGGGCAACTGCTGCAGAACCGGAAACTGGGGCTATAACGAATCTCCATGTTACGGTGAAGTGTTGACTCGTGCCGAGAACAAAGGTGCTTACGCTTACATTGGTTCCTGCCCTCCAACGACCTGGTATAACGACTATTATTTTGGTGTGGGTGCCACGACCGTCAACACGAACCTCTCGACGGGTCAACTTGGCGTCATGCCGACCTTTGAACAGACCACTATGGGCAGTTATGATGCCATTTGGAGAAATGATGCCTACAACACCGTTTGCTCCATTCTTTATGCTGGCAATCTTGCAGGTAATGCCGCCCGCGCGCTGGGTTATAGCGTCCATTGCAATCCGCTTTATTACTGGGAAAGCTATCATGTGTTGGGCGATGGCTCCATCATGCCTTATCGTGTACAACCTACGGTCAATAACGTGAGTCACATGAACGTCTTTCCTATAGGTTGGGAATCCTTTGAGGTGAATGCCGTCCCAGGGTCATACGTGGCTATCAGCGTGGATGGTGAGCTTATTGGTACTGCGCTTGTGGACGAGTCGGGTAGGGCATACGTCCCCGTTATTCCTGTTCATTCAAGCTGTAATGTTACCATTTGTGTGACTGCCCCCCAACGCATTCCTTATATTGTCACCATTCCTTCCTCTGTCGTTGAAGGACCTTATATTTCGGTCGATAGCTTTACTCCAACCCTTGCTCATGTTGGCGATGCCATTGATCTGAGCATCAGTTTCAAGAACACGGGCACTGAGTCCACTAACGGCATTACTACTGTCACCTTGACTTCGGCAAATTCTGATGTTATCATTGATGATGAAACCAGTAGCTTTGATGCTTTGGCTCCCGAAACCATGACTACCGTGAGTGGTTTTCAGTTCCACATTGCCCAAGGTGTGGCCGATGGCACGGAGCTGACCCTCCACTATGCCGCAGTTAATGGAGAATATCGTTGGGAAGGCAATATTGTTGTTACCGCCAAAGAGGCCGTGTTGGCCTATCAGAGCATGAAGTGGGATGGCAGTTTTGTCCCAGGCGAAACGATTACCGTGACCGCCAAGTTCAAGAACAGAGGCCACTACCAAGCCACTAATGCTGTGGTCACGATGAGCTCATCCAGCAGTTATATCAGCATCGACAATCCTTCGGTCAATGTGGGTGCGATTGCTATTGATCAGGAAGTGACTTGTCAGTTCACCGCCACCATTGCAGCCGATTGTCCCGAGGACGAGCAAATTCCTGTCAACTTCACTATGACAGCCGATGGCGGACTTGAGGTGCAAGCCAATGAGACGTTAAAGAACTCTTGTAAAGTCATTTTCGAACTTAGCGACTCCTACGGTGACGGATGGAACGGGAACAAGTTGATTGTTTCTTTTGATGACGGAAGCGAGCCCCAAGAACTTACCATCGAAAGAGGCGGTGGCGCGCTCTATGAGTTGGAAATAGGTCACGGCGTTCATGTGACATTGACCTGGCACTCGGCAAGTATGGCCAGTGAATGTTCGTTTGTCGTGAAGTACGATGGCGAGATGTTGATTTATCAATCGAGTGGCACCCCGACCGCTGGTGTGCTCTATGAGTTCGACTGCGACTGCGCCATGGTGTACCAGACCTTCTTTGTCACGGCTGTTCCCGATGATGATGCGCATGGCACGGTCGTTGGCAGCGGGGAGTTCCATTATGGAGCAAGCTGCACAGTGACGGCCACACCTGCTGATGGTTATCTCTTCACCAATTGGACCCAGAATGGCGAAGTGGTTTCCTACGGCGTTTCCTATTCTTTCGATGTGACGACCGATGTGGAGTTGGTGGCCAACTTTGTTGAAGGTGTCGAGATTGGCGACGGAGGCGATGCAACGAATGAATACCTTCCGAGTATCAGTTTGTACAAAAACACGCTTTCCGAACAGATTTACACGGTAGAGGAGTTGGGTGGCGCCGGCGTTATCACCAGTATTGCCTTCTATAACGGCGGCACGGCGAAGACCCGTCACTACGACTTCTACATGAAGGCCACTTCGAAAAGTGCCTTCACTGGAAACAGGGATTGGGAAATCATTTCCGCTTCCGACAAGGTGTTTAGCGGAGAAGTCACCATGGTGGCCAATGATTGGACGGTCATCACACTGAATCCTGCATTCTTTTATGACGGTACATCCAATGTGGTGCTTGTCTCTGACGATCACACAACTTCGACTGGCGGTGGTATGAAATGCCGTGTGTTTGATGCTCCAAGCCAGGCTATCCGCGCCTTTAGCGAAAGCACGGACTACGATCCGATGAATACTTCGACATATTATGGGACCATCATGAATGTGAAGAACCAAATCCGTATCACCAAAGCAGCTCCATCAACCGACCCTATTACCATCACGGTGAGCGCCAATCCTGCCCAAGGAGGAACCTTGACAGGTGGTGGCGTGTATAGTTTCGGCGAGACTTGTACGATCACGGCTACTGCGAATACGGGCTACTTTTTCATCGGTTGGACCGAAAACGATGAAATAATCTCCAATGATTTGGAAATCAGTTTTGTGGCTCTTAACGACAGAACTCTCGTGGCTACGTTCATTCAAGCTACGGAAATAGGTACAGGAGAAACGACCAATAACTATTTGCCCAGTTACAGCTATTACAATCAAGCCATGAGTCAGCAGATGTATACGCCGGATGAAATCGGCGTAGCAGGTACTATCTCCTGC